>ENA-OWPM01001554-OWPM01001554.1-human-gut-metagenome-genome-assembly--contig:-NODE-1554-length-17772-cov-92.272337_pt1 | contig 17772 bp, 18 predicted proteins | sample MGYA00248267_ERZ651852 | MGnify/ENA primary metagenome ERZ651852 (study PRJEB26924, sample SAMEA4378228) | human gut metagenome | biome: human gut; feature: human-associated habitat; material: faeces...
TTCTCTTAAGTTTTTCCGTTCCCTCAGCGGAACGTGTTTTATTATACGGCTATTTCGCTTCTTTGTCAACACTTTTTTTCAACTTTTTTTAATTTTTTTTAAATTTTATTTTACAATACCTTTAATAGCCCATTCCTATGCCATTTCTCAGACTTTTCTTTTTTCAATCTTTTTTGATATTTCTCTTAAAAAGGCTATATTTTCTTATATTATTATAAAAAATTAATGAAATTTATTTTATAATTACTTAGATTTAACTTTTCTAATACGACAAAATTAACAATTTGGATTTATTATAATAATATGTAATATATATCTGCTTATATAGTAAAGAATTATTCTTTATATATATTATATAATGCAATATATACTGACACATACATAATAGTTTGATACTGTTTATTGTTTTTTTGCATAATTTACGGTACTTGTAATTGTATACAATACACAAACTTATTCAAATTGCACAATGAAGTAGTGATTTTTCGTAATTAATGTGATATAATTACCATACAATTTATTATTAAGGTGGTAAATTAAATGGGAACAAAACATATTATTACTGTAGCAAGACAGTTTGGTAGTGGTGGTAGAGAAATTGCTACTGCTCTTGCAAAGAAGCTTGGTATTAAATATTACGATAAAGAGTTAATTTCTCTTGCAGCAAAAGAGAATGGTATGAGCCCTGAGGTTTTTGAAAAGGTTGATGAACAGGCAACTAACAGTTTGCTATATTCTCTATCTATGGGTTTATACAACTTTGGCAATGGTTTTTCTGCAATGGGTGACTTACCTATGAATGACCAGCTATACATTATTCAGCACAAAATGATTAAGAGATTAGCAGAAGAAGGTCCTTGTGTTATCCTTGGTAGATGTGCAGACTATGTTTTAAGAGATTTTGACAATGTTGTAAATATATTTATCAATGCTGATATGGAATACAGAAAAGAAAGAGCTATTAAGTATCACAATGTTGATAAGAGAAAAGTTGAACAGATTATTAATAGAACTGATAAAAACAGAGCAAACTATTATAGTTTCTATTCAGGACTAAAATGGGGTCAGCCACAAAACTATGATCTTTGTATCAATAGTAGTAGAATGACTCAAGAAAATGTTGTTGACATTATTGCTAACTATGTTGATATGTTAGAAAAATAACATTTTTAAAAATTCACTCCTGAATAGGATAAATTACTTTATTTGAAAAGGAGGTGTTGTTACAATGACAGAATATATCTATATGATGGCAAATTCACAAGGCGATATTGATGATTTCATTTTCGGTGATATTGAGTGGCATGAAAGCCAGAGATAAAGGTAACAACTATGAATTACAACAATAAATAAAGGATGAGCTTGAAAGTAACAAGTTCATCCTTTTATTTTTGCCTCTAAACGAAAGACGAAGGCTCTATATTTATTTTATGTGTAAAATTTTCCATTATTCATTTGTACCTATAACTGATAATGGGTCAACGTAGCTACCGTTTACTCTAATAGCAACATGAAGATGAATACCATCCTCAGATTCACAAGGCATTTCCCCTACATTACTGATAGTATCACCTTTAGAAAGGGAATCATTCACCTGAACTTTAACATCATCAAGTCCACTATAATAAATCATAAATGTGCCACAATCGACAATGACAACCTTACCCATTCTATCGTCATCATAAATATCGCTGACTACACCGTCAGACATAGCAAGGACTTTTGCATCTTTCTTGCAATTAAAGTCAATGCCTAAATGACTTCTATAGTCACCCATAGTTTTGTTATAAACTGCATTTTCAGAATAAGGTTTTGAGACTTTTGCATCTTTCACAGGATAAATTAAATTTCCCGGAACTTGCAACATTGTTTGAACTGCTGACATAGTGGTTGATGTATTAGGCGCAGTGGTTGTGGTAACTGTTGTTGGTAAAGTTGTACTTTCTGTAGTTGACATTGTAGTGGTTGTGGTTTCTTCAACAGTAACACCGGTCACCTGGTTATTAGCCTGAGTAGCAGTAGCCGTTGCAGTTGCAACCTGATTTCTCTTTTCTTTAAAACTTGAATAAGAAGAAAATGTTGACCACACAGCCAATCCAACGGCAGTTATACAAATTGCAAGAGAAACATAAAAACTTAATTTATTTCTCTTATTATGCTTTTTATGATTTTGACTATTTTTATACTTATTATATTCATCCATAAAAAACACCTCCGAAAGTAGTATTGACGAAGGTGGGAAAAATATACAGACAAAAGAAAAACTCCCAACAGAAGTTGAGAGCGTTTGGAGGCGTTACTCAGATTTGAACTGAGGAATGGGAGTTTTGCAGACTCCTGCCTTACCACTTGGCTATAACGCCTTATGGTATAGTATATGCAACTGTAAATAAAAAATGACAAAAGAAAAAGCACCCATATGGTGCTTTGGATACTGGAGCGGATGACGGGGCTCGAACCCGCTACCTCCACCTTGGCAAGGTGGCGCTCTACCAGATGAGCTACATCCGCATATTTTTGGCGACCCGGATCGGGTTCGAACCGACGACCTCTAGCGTGACAGGCTAGCGTTCTAACCAACTGAACTACCGGGCCAAAAAAAGTGGTGGGAACAACAGGGCTCGAACCTGTGACCCCCTGCTTGTAAGGCAGATGCTCTCCCAGCTGAGCTATGCTCCCACAACAATCTGTTGTCTCTTGACAACGTAGCCTATTATATACTAGGATGAGACTAATGTCAATAGTTTTTTTCAAATTTTTTGAAAATTTTATCAAAGTAATTTTAGCCTATTTAAAAAGCCTGATTTCATGGGGTTTATCGCAATTATCTATTCATAAAATAAATTATAAATAGCAACCTAAAATAATTAATCAAGTAGAAAAAGGCTGAATGTTAACAAAAAATTTATAAAAAATGCAATTATTGCATTGATGAAAATTTCAATACTTCCTACAATTATATGTATAGAAATAATTAGGAGGTATTTTATGTATCACGCAGATACTTTTGTAAAGTTAAATAGAAAAATCTTAGATTGGAAATGGTATCAAGACGGAACAACCTTTAGGGTGTTTATTCACCTGATTTTGAAAGCCAATGTTTTTGACAATGATTTTCAAAACATAACAGTACATAGAGGACAACTTGTCACAAGTTATGGTCGCATTGCCGGTGATTTAGGGTTTTATAAAAATAGCAACATTAATGTTGAACCAATCAGAACGGCAATTAGACATTTAAAAAAGACAGGCGAAATTACTACAGAAAGAATACAAAAAGGTCTTTTAATCACCATCAACAATTACGAAAAATATCAAGGTGAGGTTATGCAAAATAATCAAGAAAATTTTTCTGCTCCCAATGAAAACACAATGGAAACCCAATCAGAACCCAATCACTTCCCAATCAAAACACAACAATATAATAAATTAAATAAATATAATAAGTCATATAAATCAAAGACTGAGAGGCAAAAGTTGCTTTTGCCCCCACTCGGTCTGTTTGAAAATGTTTTTCTTACTGAAAAGGAAAAGCAAAACCTTGAGAGCAAGTACCCCAAAACATACCAAGGGAAAATCGACAGACTATCTCGGTATCTTGTTAACAGTAGGAAAAAGTATGTGAACCACTATGCAGTGCTTTTAGGTTGGCTTGAAGAAGATAAGGAAATTGATGAAAGTAATATTCTTGTTACCAAAAACAGTAGTCCTACCAGTGAAATGGCAAGTTACAATATTGAGGAATTAGAAAATTACAGTATGTTTGATTAGAGGACTGTTTTTATAAAATTGACCCTTTATAATTTCTCTATTTCTTATATAAAGGTGATATGACAAATTAGGGTTTGTGGTGCTAGAACTTGCCTTGTTATGTGGTAGATATTTAGAATTAGTAGAAACCATCCAGCCTTCCTTGTGTAAAGGAAGGGGGACCACGAAGTGGTGGAAGGATTGTCTAGTAGGCAGTAATAGATAGATAAAATTTAGATAGGAAAACAAAACCTATTATATATCTATCGAATAAAATTGATATAGCAAAAAGTATATACCATAACAATCCCTCAGTCGCTCTTTAAGGGTAAATTGTCATTCTTCCAATTTACGAGCGACAGCTCCCTTTACACAAGGGAGCCTTATTTGCTAAAATTTAACACTCTACATTTAGCACCACAAACCCAAATTTGTTGAATTGTTTTTAGTTTAGCACAATAAGAATTGGCAAACCCAAATTTATCGAATTAACCTTTACGGACAAGTAAAATTTTAAAAACAAAAGTAAAAAGCCAACCCTATTGGGTTGGCCCTTAATTGGAGGCGTCACCCAGATTTGAACTGGGGAATCAGAGTTTTGCAGACTCGTGCCTTACCACTTGGCTATGACGCCATATTGACTTTTAATACAAAAAGCACCAAAGGTTTGAGGTTTAGTGCTTTTTAGTGGAGCGGATGACGGGGCTCGAACCCGCTACCTCCACCTTGGCAAGGTGGCGCTCTACCAGATGAGCTACATCCGCATTTATGGTGCCTCCGGGCGGAATCGAACCACCGACACGGGGATTTTCAGTCCCCTGCTCTACCGACTGAGCTACAGAGGCAAATTTTGGCGACCCGGATCGGGTTCGAACCGACGACCTCTAGCGTGACAGGCTAGCGTTCTAACCAACTGAACTACCGGGCCAAAAAAAGTGGTGGGAACAACAGGGCTCGAACCTGTGACCCCCTGCTTGTAAGGCAGATGCTCTCCCAGCTGAGCTATGCTCCCACATTGTCGCCGTGTTTCGTGTTGTTCATCAGCGACAAGCATTATATTACAGTATTTCTTTCTATTTGTCAACACTTTTTTTAATTTTTTTTAAAAAAATTTTTAAGAGTGTTATTTAGTGTCGATTATCTTCTGTAATTCTTCCTTTGTAAATACATACTTTTTGTTGCAGAAATGGCATTCTGCCTGAAGTTCTCCTTGGTTCTTAACTATATCTTCAAGTTCTTCCTTAGACATACCGGTAACAATGTTCTCGATTTTCTGTCTATTACAATTGCAGTAATAGCCTACTTCATATTCATCAAGAACATCAACTTCATAACCCTTTAGGAATTTTTCTGCCATCTGAACAGGAGTTAACCCATCAGCCAACATTTGGGTAACGCTAGGAACTGACTTTAGATTTTCTTCTATTCTGTCAATATCACTTTCAAAAGCACCGGGTAACATCTGTAGCAGTACACCACCGGAAGCAAGAACCATACCTTTTTTATCAATTAATACACCTAAGGCACATACTGTTGGAATCTGTTCACTTGTTGCATAGTAACTTGCAATATCCTCAGCAATTTCACCACTAAGTAAAGGCACTCTGCCAATATAAGGTTCACCTGCACCCTCATCACGCATAACATTAAGTGTACCGTGACCTACTGCTTTACCAACATTAATGTGACCGTTCTCATAATATTCGGTAGGACAATTAGGGTTAGAAACATAGCCTTTAACATGACCTTTAGCATTTGCTACTGCTGTAACAAGTCCAAGTTCACCGTCACCTGCTATCTGTAAATTTAAAGTTGCCTTAGGGTTCTTTAGCATTGCACCCATAATTGAAGTAGCAGAAAGCAATCTGCCAAGTGCTGCTGTAGCTACAGGTGAAGTGTTATGTATTTTTTGTGCAGTAAAAACTGTTTCTGTTGAGTCAATGGCAGCAGCCATAACTGCTCCATCATGGGTAATACATCTTGTAATCTTATCCATAATCAAACTTTCCTTGCTATTATAATAATTCTTTCTTCGTTATCTTTTGGTGGTTCTGTAGTTAAATCTCCAAAGACACCATCAACAACAAAGTTGTATTTGTTTAAAACCTTTTCCACAAATTCCAGAGAATAGGCTCTCTCACTAAAACTTTCGCTATATCTTTCGTACAAATCTTCTTCCTTAATAAAGAAATCAAGGTCAATATCCACAATGTCATTTTCTTGCAAGGTATTTTGCCATGCCAAGAAAACTTCATCTGTTTCAAAGACAAAGGAATTGTTAGCCAGAACCTTTCTATGCTTATAAAGGGTATTTAGGTCAAACAAAAAGTAACCACCCTTATTCATAAACAGAGAAACTCTCTCTATAGCCTTAGTGAAAACCTTTTCATCCACAATATGATTTAGACTGTCTAAGGTACAAATACAAGTATCAATTGTACCATACAAGTCAAGGGACTCCATTCTCTGACACAAATAAAGAATGTTAAGACCCTTTTCCATAGTCTTTTGCTGAGCAACGGTAAGCATGTCGTAGCTACCGTCAACACCATAAACATCAATGCCCTTTTCTTTAAGCAGCATAGTCATTGTACCTGTGCCACAAGCTAAATCAAGGGTTAGTCCTAAATCATGATTAAAATTCTTTTCAAGAACATTAACAATATAATCTGCTCGTTTTTCGTACTCAACATTATCTGTTAAGCTATCGTAAAAATCAGCAAACATTTCGTAAGATGGCATTTTATTTATCCTCAGCTTTATCTTCTTTTTTATCAAAAATTCTGCCGAAAACCATTTCATAACCGTCACTACCATAAATTAAGCTACGGTTAACTCTGCTGATTGTGGCAGTTGATGCACCGGTCTTTGCTACAATGTCACTATACACCTTTTTGTCAGTTAACATCTTGGCTACAACAATTCTCTGTGACATTGCCTTTAGCTCAGGAACTGTACATAAATCCTCAAAAAAGTTGTAACATTCCTCTTCATTCTTTAGACTTAAAATAGCCTTAAAAAGCAAATCAGTTGCTTCGTCTTTTATTTTATTGTTCATAAGTAATAACCTCCGTTACTTTCACACACTAAAATTTTAACACACTAAATTTTGAAAGTAAAGGAGGTTTTATATTTTTACATATCTTTTTTTATTTGATTTAAAGCACCTTTCTCAATTCGTGATACTTGGGCTTGGCTAATACCGATTTCTTTGGCTACTTCCATTTGGGTTTTGCCCTTAAAAAATCTCAGTGAAAGTATCTTCTTCTCCCTATCGCTAAGGTTCTTTAATGATTCTTTAAAAGAAATTTCTTCCAGCCAATTACTGTCGGAATTATTGTTGCTCAGCATATCCATAACATAGATTGTATCATCACCGTCTGAGAACACAGGTTCATACAGTGAAACAGGCTCTACAATCGCCTCTAAGGCAAGAACTACAGTTTCCTTAGGTACATTCATCTCTTTTGCTATTTCTTCCACAGTAGGTTCTCTGTTGTTCTTATTTATTAGCTTTTCTTTTATCTGCATAGCATGGTAGGCAGTATCTCTCATTGAGCGACTAACCCTTAAAGCATTGTTATCCCTTAGAAATCTTCTGACCTCACCGATAATCATAGGTACACCGTATGTTGAAAAACGAACATCAAGACTTGTATCAAAGTTATCAATTGCCTTTATTAGACCGATTACACCTACTTGAAAAAGGTCATCAAGGTTTTCTCCACGATTGGTAAACCTTTGAATTACCGAAAGTACCAGTCGCAGGTTGCCTTTAATCATTTTATCCCTAGCAATTTTTCTTTCTTTTTCATTTCCCTCCCTCATAATTTTCAGAAGTTCTTTCTTTTCTTTTTCTTTTAGCACCTTTAATTTGCCGGTATTTACACCACAAATCTCAACCTTGTTATACTGCAAAAAATCCCCCCTGACAATCTTTAATAAAAGTATTGCCCGGAGGGATTATTTTCATTCATTAATTTGTATTCTTAACTGTTGTAACCTTGCTACCTGAACCAAAGTCTACTGACCAAGTACCACTTGACTTAACTACTATAAAGTAGCTTTTGTTCTTATTTAATGTTGCACTTACTGTACCTTCGTAATCATCAATTTCATCACAAAGAACACCTATCTGCTTACCTGTTTCGTCAAATAGAAATACAGTAAAGTCATCATCGCCTTTGTTCTTTAGCTTAACGGTTTGCTTATTATCTGTACCTGTAAACATTTTTGATACACATTCACCACTACCTGTAATGTTGTCTGTACCGTCATATGTTATAGCTTTAATCTTAATAGTCCATTTACCTGTAGCAGCGACCTTGATTGTTGCATCTTCTACACCGTCACTTTTACCTTTAGCATAAAGGTTAGTACCTGTATATTTACCGGTAGTATCAACATATGTATATACTCTGCCATCACCATCAGAACCTATTACAGTAAATGTACCTTTGCCTTCATGGGTCATTGTAATTGCATAAACACCTTTTGTAACAGTAACATTAGATAAAGTTTTGTTGCCGTTACCTGAAAACTTCAAATCTTCTTGAGTTACAACCACTTTGCAGTAGTCATACTTATTATTCTTAGTAGTAGCATAGATTTTGCAAGAACCTACCTTTTTACCGGTTACTTTACCTTTGCTGTCAACTGTAGCAATAGACTCATTTGATGATTCCCACATTACATCTTTATATGCAGTATTGTCAGGTTTAACTGTTGCAGAAAGCTGAATACTTTTGTTAGTACCCACATTTACAGAATGTTTATTAATAACAACACCTGTAGGCTTAACCTTTACAATAACCTTACATTTAGCTTTTAGTCCGTTTGAGCTTGTTGCAGTAATTGTACATTCACCTGCATCTTTGCCTGTAACCTTGCCGTTTTCAACTGTAGCTACTTTTGTATTGCTACTTTCCCATTCAATAGAATTGTTAGTAACATTCTTAGGTGTAATAGTATAAACAAGATTTTCTGTTGCACCTAACATTAATGTAAACTTAGATTTATTCAGTGTTAGCTTTGAAGCCAAAACATTATCAACAGTAACCTTACATTCGTCACTTACACCGTTACTTGTAAAGGCTTTTACTGTTGCTTTGCCCTCACCTACTGCTGTAAGTACACCTGACTTTACCGTTACAACAGAAGAGTCTGAGGTATCCCAATACACCATAGGCTCTGCTGCATTTTTAGGTGTAACAGTTGCAGAAAGTTCAAATTTATCTTTTAGTTGTAGTTTTACACTTTTATCTGACAATGTAATATCCTCAACATCAACCTTGCCACAACCACCAAGTATAGTTGTGAAAACAATAGCCAATGCTAGGACTAATGACATTGATATTATTCTTTTCATTTTATCACTCCTAGGATAATTCTACCCCAAATAAACTTCTTTTTCAAGTAAATATACTTAAATATACTGATTGTTCAGTAATAGTTAATAAACTTAGTTCTTCTCTTCTAACTTTTGAACCTTAGAAAGCTGACTTTGGATTTTCCTTGTACGAACACCAACCAGCTTATCAAGTTCAGTATTAGCTTGATTTAGTCTTGTTTGAGTTTTCTCCAGTACATCTGCAAAAGTATCAAACTCTCTCTTAACATCATTTAGAATTTGCCATACCTCTGCACTACGCTTTTGTACTGCTAAAGTTTTAAAACCAAGTTGCAAAGAATTTAGCAATGCACCCATTGTTGATGGACCTGCTACATTTACTTTATATTCTCTCTGCAAAACTTCCACCATACCACGGTTTACAACTTCGGCATACAGTCCCTCAAATGGTAGGAACATAATTGCAAATTCTGTTGTATTTGGTGGTGAAATATATTTATCGTGAATATCTTTAGCCTCACTTTTGATAGTTCTCAGAAGATTTTTTGAACAAACTTCAATTTCTTCTTTATTGCCACTATTCATTGCATCAACCAGCTTTGCGTATGTATCTCCCGGGAATTTACTGTCAATAGGAAGATATACAAAACTGTCATCATCAGCAGGTAGCTTAATTGCAAATTCTACCACATTTCTGCTACCTTTCTTTGTGGCAACATTTTCTTCATACTGTTCAGGTGAAAGAATTTCCTTTAAAATTGCAGAAAGCTGAATTTCTCCAAGGATACCTCTTGTCTTTACATTAGAAAGAACTTTCTTTAAATCCCCTACACCTACAGCAAGGTTTTGCATTTCTCCCAAACCCTTATAAACCTGTTGAAGTTGTTTGCTTACAGTTTCAAAGGACTTATTCAGTTTATTCTCTAAAGTATTTTGCAATTTTTCATCAACGGTAGTTCTGATATTTTCAAGTTGCTTATTGTTGTCCTCTTGCATATAGGTTAACTTTTTCTCAACAGTAGAACGGATATTCTCTAGTTTCTGTTCATTTTCCATTGAAAAGGTCTTTAACCTATTTTCCATTTGTTGTAGCTGAAATTTCTGGTTTTCAGCCATATTCACTTGATTCTGATTTATCATATCAGACATTAATTTTACACTATTAACAGTATCTTGATTTAGCTTTTTGGATGCATCATATATTGCATCATTAATATTATTATTTTTATTCTTTGAAAGAACTATAACTAATACAACAGCCATTGCAACAATAGCTATTGAAAGTATAATCAAAAGTACAGTTTCCACGATAATCCTCATTTCTAATATATATAAAGAAATATTAACACAGAAACAAGGAAAATTCAACTGAAACTAAAAGGTAGATATTACTGTTTTATCACAATTTTCAGGACTGTATAAGAAAGTATCAATATGGTTACCCTGATACATATATTCAGGTTCTTTTGGGTTATATTCATATTTAAAGGTATCAATAATAATCAGCTTGATTTTCATTCTTTCTGGAATAATGCTCTTGATAAATACCGATGCTTGTTCTCCTACCTTAACACCCTCTTTGCTTTCTGCTAAACCTGCAAGGTTAGGACAAAGCTCCACAAATGCACCGTAGGACTCAACACTTCTTACAATACCTGCTACTGTTTCTCCCGGTGTGAATTTACTTGCATTTTCTTCCCATGTGCCTAAAAGCTCCTTATGAGAAAGGCTGATTCTTCCACCGTCAATTGACTTAACAATTGCCTTAATATTCATCCCTACAGAAAATCTTTCCCTAGGGTGTTCTATTCTGGAAACAGAAATTGAATCAATAGGAATTAGTGCTACAATGCCACAACCTATATCTGCAAATGCACCGAAATTTTCTAGGTGAGTAATTTTTGCATCAATAATATCACCGGTTTTCAGTTTACTGATATAATTATTTTGGCATCTTATTTGTGCTTCTTCTCTTGAAAGCACTGCAATATTATTGCCTTTAGAATCCTTTGTAAAGCCTTTTACCACAAAGCAAACAGGTCTGTTGACCCTGGAAATCACTGCAATATCTCTTACCTTTCCTTCTCTTATACCGATAGCACCCTCCTCTCTCCTAATAATTCCTTTCATAAACCCTAGGTCAACAATTAGGTTGTGGCTTTGGTCACATACAGTTGCCCTAGCCTCAAGGATTTTTCCGTCACGCATAGCATCATTTAGGGACTTTAGACTTGAAAGTTGCTCTAAATTTTCGTATGTATCAATTCTGCGTCCTTCAGGTAAATAATCTGTCATTTTATTTCCTCCGATTGTTTTGTTACACATAATTACTATGAAATAAAATTTGGATATATGACCTTTGGATTTTTAATTTTTTCAATTTTGTTTTTTAATTTTGATTTTTTAATTTTGATTTTTTAATTTTGATTTTGGGTTAAGGTAAGTTAGTTCTGCAAATTAGGGTTTTTCAATTCTGTCTGTGGGTAAAGATTAGTTTGATAAATTGGGTTTTGTGGTGCTAGAACTTGCCTTGTTATGTGGTAGATATTTAGAATTAGTAGAAACCATCCAGCCTTCCTTGTGTAAAGGAAGGGGGACCACGAAGTGGTGGAAGGATTGTCTAGTAGGCAGTAATAGATAGATAAAATTTAGATAGGAAAACAAAACCTATTATATATCTATCGAATAAAATTGATATAGCAAAAAGTATATACCATAACAATCCCTCAGTCGCTCTTTAAGGGTAAATTGTCATTCTTCCAATTTACGAGCGACAGCTCCCTTTACACAAGGGAGCCTTATTTGCTAAAATTTGCTACTACCTACTTACCCCTACAAACCCAAATTTATCATTCTCACCTTTACCCACAGACAAAATTAAAATATTAAAAAATTGAAAAAATAAAAATTTTGAAAATAGTCTATTATTGACAGTTATAATAGGATTTATTATTATAGAATTGACCTAAGGTCTACTACATTTTATGGAGGTTTTACCTATGAAAACTTATAATTGGGGTGTACTAGGTTGTGGTGTTATTGCAAATGAACTTGCTTTAGCTATGAAGAACCACAACAAAAAGCTTTATGGTGTAGCAAACAGAACTTTAAGCAAAGCTAAAGACTTTGCAAAGAAGTATGAAATTGAAAATGTTTATGACAGTTTTGAAGATATGATTAATGATGAAAACATTGATATTATCTACATTACAACTCCTCATAACACACATATTAATTATATTGAAAAGGCACTTAACAAAGGGAAGAATGTGCTTTGCGAAAAGTCAATTACCCTAAACAGTGATGAGCTTGATAAGGGTATGGTTATTGCTAAGGAAAAGGGTCTTGTACTTGCTGAGGCTATGACAGAATATCATATGCCCATTTACAAGGAACTGAAAAAGAGAATTGCTGAGGAAAAGCTAGGTGAAGTTAACTTAATCACACTTAACTTTGGTTCATACAAGGATTATGATATGAAAAACAGATTTTTCAATCGTAACCTTGCAGGTGGTTCAATGCTTGACATTGGTGTTTATGCAATTTCTCTTGCAAGAATGTTTATGAAGTCTAAGCCTAACAAAGTTTCAAGTATGGTAAAATATTGTGAAACAGGTGTTGATGAACAGGCATCTATCCTACTGATGAACGAAGAACAACAGATGGCAACCATTATGCTTTCTCTTCATTCAAAACAACCAAAAAGAGCAATGATTTCTTGTGCAAACGGCTATATTGAAGTTATGGAATACCCTAGAGGTATGAAAGCAGTTATCACTTATACTGACGGTGAAGTAGAAGAAATAGAATGTGGTGACACTAAAAATGCTTTGTGGTATGAAGTTGAGGATATGGAAGAAACTCTATCAAAGGGCAATGACCTAATGAACAGAGAGATGACTAAAGATGTTATGGATATTATGACAGATATTAGAAAAAGTTGGGGTATGACCTATCCTGAGGAAGAATAATCATAACACAAAATATAGGTGAATTTGAAAATGTTATGAACTTATTGCAAAATTGTTGAAAATCATACTATTTTATTGTAGAATATGAATGTTAAACTAAAAACGAAAGAGGTAAAATTCTATGAAAAAGACTATTAGTATTTTTCTAACAGCTTTGTTATGTTGTGCAATGGCATTTTCTGTTACATTCACTGCATCAGCAAAGTTCAATCAAGAGGCTAAGCCTAAGGTTGGTGACACAGTAGCAGTTCTACACACTAACTACGGTGATATTGCTATGTCATTCTTCCCTAAGTATGCACCAAAGGGTGTTGAAAACTTCCAAACTCTTGCAAAAGAAAAGAAGTACAACAACTCAATCTTCCACAGAGTTATTAAGAACTTTATGATTCAAGGTGGTGACTACACCAATGGTGACGGTACAGGTGGTGAGTCTTGTTGGGGTAAAGAATTCGAGAATGAATGTGTTGATGAACTAAAGAACATCAGAGGTGCAGTTGCTTATGCTAACTCCGGTCCTGACACTAATGGTAGCCAGTTCTTTATTAACCTTGTTAAAAACGCTCACCTAGATGGTGACTACACAGTATTCGGTCAAGTATTTGCCGGTATGGATGTTGTTGATTTAATTTCTAATTGTGAAGTTATAACAAACAGTAGTGGTGAAAGCAGTTCTCCTGTAAATGAAGTTAAACTTGAAAGTGTTGAAATTACAAAGTACACAACGAATATGGAAAATTCTCTAAAGTCAGCTACTGACCCATATGAAGGTGTAAAGTCAACTACTACTGCAACAGAAGCAACAGAAACAACAACAGTTGCTTCAACTGAGTCAACTACTGCTAACAATGAGGACAGTGACGAACCATTTAACTTTATTCCTATTATTGTAACAGTAGGTGTACTTGCTATTATCTTTGCTTGTTTTGCTATTCCTTACGGTATTCAGGACAAGAAGAAAAAGAAAGCTAAAGCAGAAGCAAAGGCTGCTATGAAAGCCGATCCTGACTACAAAAAGAAAAAGTCTAAGAAAAAGAGATAATTAAGAGGTTTTATAATGGATACAAAACCTATCATTGCAATAATGTATGACTTTGACAAAACATTATGTACAAAGGATATGCAGGATTATGCCTTTATTCCATCATTAAATATGACTCCAAGTGAATTTTGGAGCAAAACAAATGAAGTTGGTACAAAGCTACAGATGGATTCTGTTCTTGCATATATGTACACAATGCTATCTGAAAGTCAAAAGAGAAACATTCCACTAACTAGGGAAAGCCTAACAGAAAAAGGCAACAAAATTGAATTTTTTCCGGGAGTTAAGCAGTGGTTTCAACACATTAATAAATTTGCAGAAGAAAATGATGTTATAGTTGAACATTATGTAATATCCTCAGGACTGAAAGAGATTATTGAGGGTACTGCAATCAGCAATGAATTTAAGAAAATCTTTGGTTGTGAATTTGTTTATGACGAAAAGGGACTTGCAGTTTTCCCTAAAACTGCCGTTAACTACACCAACAAAACACAGTTTGTGTACAGAATAAACAAAGGTGTACTTGACATTTCCAATGATGAGGACTTAAACAAATCAATGCCGGATGACAGTAAGAGAATTCCATTTTGCAATATGATTTATATAGGTGACGGACTTTCCGATGTACCTTGTATGAAGATGATGAAGTCCTATGGTGGTGTTTCTATTGCAGTTTATCAAGGTGAAGTAACAAAGAAAGTTATGGACTTGTTACTGAGAGATAGAGTTGACTTTATCTATCCTGCCGATTACAGAGAACACAGCGGTCTTGACAAAACTGTAAAAAACATTATCAGAAAGATGGCAGTTTGTGAAAAACTGTACATTGAGAACTTTAACCAAAAGAATGGAAAATTCCAGTAAAGAAATATAACTATAAAAAGAGTCACAAAGTACAAAGAAACTTTGTGGCTCTTTATTTATTGTGCCAAATTTGTTATGTACATTTACTAAAAATGGTTCACTTCAATTGACTTTAAGGCTCTAATCCTTTATAATATATGGTGGTTTTGTTTGTAAAAACAAAGATAGTATATGAAGGAAATTAACGAAATTATTTGATAAAGGTTCGGTGATTACTATTTTCACTATATTTAAAGAACACAGACACTTCGGAAAACAGATTTTCAGACTTTCCAAAACAGAATTAATTAAGCAATATAAGGGTGCTGCTATCGGTCCATTTTGGGCAATTATCAAACCGGCATTTACACTATTTGTTTACTGGTTTGCTTTTACAGTAGGTATTAAGAACTTAGGTATTGTTGATATTCAGATGCCTAACGGTTCAGTTCAGCACTTTGACAGATTTATCTTTATGCTGACAGGCTTTATTCCATGGTGGTTTATCAGTGAAAGTATCACCCATGGTGCTAAGGCTATTAGAATAAACAGACAGTTTGTTACAAAAGTTAAATTTCCTGTATCAACAATTCTTACATACACTTCCCTTTCAAGAGTGTATATTCATTTCTTGCTCTCGGCAATAATGGTTGGTATCTTGGGACTTTATGACTGCCTATTTAACACACAATTCCTTTCACTTTATGCATTGCAGTTCTTTATCCTATGTCCGATAATGTTTATGTTCTTCTTAGCATTAACTTGGACAACTGCTCCTATGTGTGCATTTAGCAAGGACCTTGAGTCAATGATTACATCAGTTATGTCAGGTATTTTCTGGTTAACCGGTGTTATCTACAGTTCATATGACTTACCACCAACAAATATGCAACATTTCCTAGAATTTATTATGTTAATCAACCCTATTAACTTCTTTGTAAATGCATACAGAAAAGCATTTATCTATCACGAAGCATTTTGGGTTAGCCATACAGCAGACCCTACAGGTTTAGGCTTAAACTGGGAGTTAATTATATTTGTAGCTGAATTCTTACTTGTATTTTTCTATGGTGCTCACAAGTATAACAAACTTAGAAAAACACTTCCTGATGTACTATAAGGAGTATTAAAATGAGTGACAATCCTATTATTACCTTTGACCATGTAAGCAAAGATTATATTCTATATAAAAGTGATAAGGCTAGATTTAAGGCGCTGTTCTTTAAACCTAGAAATCCTAAGATTCACAGTGCATTAAAGGATGTTTCCTTTACTATAAACAGAGGTGAATCTGTCGGTATTATCGGTGACAACGGTGCAGGTAAGAGTACACTGCTAAAGATGATTACAGGTGTAACATTCCCTAGTGGTGGTACAGTTACAGTTCATGGCAAGGTTGCTGCTTTGCTGGAGCTTACTGCCGGTTTCTCACTTGAAATGACAGGTAGAGAGAACATTTACCTAAAGGGTTATATCCTAGGTCTTGAGGATGACTACATTAAGAGTATTGAAGAAAACATTGTTGATTTTGCTCAGCTTGGTGACTACATTGACCAACCCGTAAGAACATACAGTTCAGGTATGAAAATGCGTCTTGGCTTTGCAATTAATGTTAACATTGAACCGGATATTCTTGTAGTTGATGAAGCACTTGCAGTTGGTGATAATGCCTTTAAGAAGAAGTGTAAAGCTAAGATTAAAGAGATTATCAACCAAGGGGTTACAGTTCTGTTTGTTAGTCACTCAGCCCCATCAGTACAAGAAATTTGTGACCGTTCAATTTATCTAAGAAACGGTCAGCTAATTCACGATGGTCCAACAGGTGAAACACTTAACATTTACGAAACACAAAAGGCTAAAGATGCTGAGGAAAAGAAGAAAAGACAAGAAGCTAAGAAGGCTGCCAGAAAAGCAGCACTAGCAAAAGAAAAAGCAAAGAAGGCACAGTAATGAAAGCATTATTTATTGATGACGAGTACTTTTACTACCCTGAGGGTGTAAGTAACTTTGAGGAACTTAAAGATTATTTAAAGAACAACTACAGTTCATTTGTAGAGTTGACAAAGATTGACTCTACAAGAGTTGTGCCACCTTATTTTATTAAGGAATACACCAACAAAACCTATGTAAACCTACAACAAACTAAGTTTATTGAAGAGGTTGACATCTCTGTTATGAGCAAAGAGGACTACACAACAAGCCTAAATAACGCTATGGATGAGATTTGTGTTCATTGCGATAACTTTAATCATGATAAAAGATATTGCGAATGTGGGGATGTTCAAGATACCCTCTGCCTTAACGGTAAATGTGACCTTTTCTCAAAGGATGAAGAATTTTAATTTTTATTTTTCATTTTTAATTATAGATTGTAATATCACTGTTGGTTTCATATAATCTGTATGTTTTACTTTATTCTGTAAATTTTTGTTTTCGGTTTTATTTCAAACCTAGTAAATATCTTTAAGGAATAAATATTCCCCTATTTATTCCTTATTTTTACTTTTAAAGTTCAATTTATATTACTTGACTATTTTCCTTTTGTTGGTTACAATATATATTGAAGTGATTAATTGAATAAACACGCACCTATGGCGGAAGTGGCAGACGCGTATGGTTCAGGTCCATATGAATGAAAATTCGTGCAAGTTCAAGTCTTGTTAGGTGCACCATATAAAGACCTAATACATAAGTATTAGGTCTTTTTATTATACCAGCAACACACCTAACAAGATATAATTATTACACAAACAAATTAGGATTTGTGGTGCTAGAACTTGCCTTGTTATGTGGTAGATATTTAGAATTAGTAGAAA
>ENA-OWPM01001594-OWPM01001594.1-human-gut-metagenome-genome-assembly--contig:-NODE-1594-length-17374-cov-17.325423_pt1 | contig 17374 bp, 17 predicted proteins | sample MGYA00248267_ERZ651852 | MGnify/ENA primary metagenome ERZ651852 (study PRJEB26924, sample SAMEA4378228) | human gut metagenome | biome: human gut; feature: human-associated habitat; material: faeces...
CCCACACCACGCACCAACGCGGCCAAGGACATCTGCCATTTTGTCCATATTTTTTCCTCCCTTAAATTATTGACTATACAATAATAACAAATATTATCACTTTATGTAAACGCTTCACAAGAAAAATGTAAATTTTTTTCTTTTTTTTAAAATATTTAAAAATGATATGTAAATTTATTACATATCATGATCTGTCTTTTTTTCATATTTTTGTTCACAATTTATCTTTCTAATTAAGTTAGGATAATAGTCTTTTTGAAATAAGATTGAAAAGATTAGATCCATTAAATAATCACTACTTAACTTTGAAGAATAGGTTTCTATTTTCGAAACAATATTTTCTTTACTACACATTGTTAAGCAATAATTCGCCCGTTTTCTTAAATAACTATCATTTATTGAAGTAATTGCAATAATAGTTCCCTTATTATCCACAATCCGATCAACTATCGTTTTTATTTCATGACTCTCACCAGAATAAGATATCACGATTGCAACTGTATTTTTATTTACAAATAAAGAACGCTTATCTTGATCATTTGGTGAAGATTTAAAATTAACAAAGTGATCGATCGAAATCATCCGATGCTCGAATAATAGTCCCGAAAGATACGAAGCTCCAACAGCAAAAATATCAATAACTGATGTTTTTAATAACTTTTCAATTACTTGATTAAGTACATCATAGTCGAGTAATGCTTTAGTCGCCTCAATCGTATCTTTATATAACTCGCCTAACTGATTTGTGACTTCTTGAATACTATCATTCTCTTTAAAAGGTCGATTGTAATCAACATCAGTTTGATAACTAGTTAAAACTGATGAAGCAAAATTGATCTTAAAGCTATTGTAGTTTTTTTCACCCAGTTTCTTGCAAAAACGACTGATCGTCGCTGTTGAAGTAAAAGTCGCCTCAGCTAACTCAACTAAACGCATATTAGCCACTTCTTCTTTATGATCAATTATATAATTAGCAATCCCTTTTTCAATGTCACTAAATCCTTTTTTGTATTCCAGTTTTGATAATAAACTCATAACTCTCCTTATATTAATAACATAATCACTTAATTTTAATGATGTTTATAACATTAATCAAAAGGATTATCATTAACAAAAGAAAAACTGATTGATTTTGTCATATTTTTGAATAGGTGCTTAATTAAAGTATAAATGTCAATAGATACTTCGCGGGTACAACAGTTATTCATAAATAAGTTAACAATCAGTTTGTAAAATAATAATACACTGTCTATATTGATAAAATATATATATTTATCCTATTAAGAAAAGAATTTTCATTTTATGTATCTAAATAAAATTATTATGTAATATTTTTACAGACACTGTACTTGTTAAGTTCTATTTTTCAATATAACTAGTTTAAAATATTAACGTACAATATTTTTATAATTATAGCTTATACCAATCATTTTATGTATTGTCAATTGATTATTAAAACATTTAATTAACAACTATTACGACGTTAAACTAATTAAAAATCTAGCACATCTAATTAGGTTACTTGGTCAACTATTCTTTTTGAACTTATTGACTTTTATCAAACTAGCCCTTACCTCCTTGCTTTAGCTATGGGGAGTGTCAAATCATCAGATAACAATGATAAAATCTCAAACCTTTTCCTTTAAATTTCTAACAGCAGTATATCCTCGACTCAGTAACTACATTATTAATACAGCAGCACTATATTCAGGTTAATCAGACTGTTCAGAGTACGTATACCCCAATTCTCAAGTTTAGGGACTTTTGCCTCAACCTGAAATTTTCCTTTATTGTTCACCCTATCCATAATATCCCTGATGAAATATTTTGCTCCTACTTTGTATTAAGCCGGCAGGTTACAGCTGTGCTGTTTCCATTGATGAAAGAATAAAAACTGTGGTTATCCTTATTTCACTTAAATTCACTGCTGTTGTATTATTTACCGTTAATTGTAAAAAATAACGTTTAATATGTATAATTTTTTAAGAAAATACCACCAGTTGAGCATAATGTCTGTACCAGTGTTAAGAGGCTTATGCTTAAAACAGGGAGAATGTGTGTTAATACCAAAACACGAACATTTGCATTTTAGATTGTAAAGATATGTAATAATAAAACCTATCAATAGAGTAAAAAATAACACAAATGAAGCACAGCAGTTGAGAAAATACAATACTTATAATATAGATGATACAGTAAAACAGAGTACAAAATGATATAAATTAAACTCTCATCTAAAATATCAGTTACAGCTGAAAGTACTGCATAAAAAAACAGAAGTATCAGTATATAAGAAGATATCATCATGATTATCTGATTCATAATGTAATCTTCATTTGGAGAAAAGTCATATGTAAAAGATATAAGCATTAAGCATCCTGCAGCATTCCCCACATGATTTCTAACTTATTTAACTAGTATAACTTTTATTCTAGCATCTATTATAGTTTTAAATATTGCAGAAACATACATATAATTATATCAATATTTGTAAGTAGAAGTATCAGATATCAGCAATAATCAAATATATATATAAAATAAGAAAAATATAAAAAAAGAACACAGTGCTTTGTATGTCTACACTGCGTTCTCCGCATAATTTTTGGGACGAGTATTATGCTATAGTACAATTAATTAGGTTCATGTACTATAATAAAATTATATATTAAAACATTATACTGTTCAACTGATTTTAATATCTTAATTTCGATAAGGAAGTATAGTCAATCTCCCTAATTAAATTCAAGCAAAAAATATAGTTTTCACCACAATTCACAATAACTCATCAATGTATATAATAAAAAGAATGTTTCTTGATAAAATATAATATATTGATATAATTTCCTTAAAGATTCTAATACATCCATATTAAACAAAGAATCTTCAATCACCTTAAACAACTCCTATTTATAATTCCATTGATATCTTTACTATCTTAGAAAAATATTCTTCAAATGTATCATCACCTTTAATTATATGATTTTTAATTTTGCCATCTTCGATGTAATACATTTGTGATGAATAAGCAGCATCTAATGGATCGTGTGTAACCATGACAATAGTAATATTTCTATTTTTGTTTATTTTCTCCAGATACTGCATTAATTGCTTTGATCTGACTCCATCTAGATTACCTGTTGGTTCATCTGCAAAGATGATTTTAGGATTCATGATTAATGTTCTTGCTACTGCAACCCTTTGCAACTGACCACCTGAACATTCAAAAGGATATTTATTTAATACTTCTTTAATTTCTAATTCTTTAACAATTCGTTCAAATTTATTTTGTTCAACTGTTACTTTTGATAATCTTAGTGGTAAAACAATATTTTCTTTAACAGTTAAAGTATCTAATAAATTATAATTTTGAAAAATAAAACCAATATGTTTTCTTCTAAAAACAGCTTTATCATATTCAGACATCTCAAAAATATTCTTACCATAAATAAATAATTTTCCTTTAGTTAAATCATCTATTGTTGATAAAACATTCAGTAACGTTGTCTTGCCAGACCCACTTTTACCCATGATACTGATAAATTCACCTTCTTTAATACTTAAAGTAATCTCATTAACTGCTACTTTCTTATTAGAACTTAGTGGATTATATATTTTTGTTAATGATTCAGTCTTAATTATTTCTTCCATACTCTTACACTTTTCCCCTCATTAAAATTAGTAATTATCCACGAGAATATTAGCGGTATTACATAAACCAATCCAACAGTTGTATATTCAACTGGTATTCCATGTTTAACCACAGCCACAAGTGAAAATACCAATAAATATAATCCGATTGATACAAATAATGTAATCTAAAATAACAATACTTCTTTTTTACTATTCTTAGCAAGCATTTTGGTATCATATCCAAGCGCATATAATTTTTGATAAGTATATTTACTATCCAATCTTCTAATCTTCATTCTTTGGTATACGATATAATTAATTAGAATATTTGCAAAAAGGAAAATCATCAAAAATTCAACAAATAGGCCCTTAGCATCGTAATAAATATATATAAACATAAATATCGTAACATTAACCAAAATGCTCAATGTTATTAAAGATTTCATTTGCTTAATTAACATTACATAGTTCTTTAAAACCACCATCGTTTCACCACAAGTGTTATCTCTTTGAATAATCTTATTAATAACATCAGGAATAACATATTTTATAATTCCATTTATTCCAAACACACACAATCCTGTTGGAACTACTAAATTTATAGTTAAATCGCCAGTCAATATAACATAAAAACCATACATAAACATGAGAATATATAATAATTTAACACATTTGCTCTTAAAATTCACATGAAATGAAACTATTTCATCATTCTTAATTAAATGAGTTATCGGTGTTTGAATAATATATCTAAATTCTAAAAATAACATTAACAAAGTAACCATAAATAAAAATGCTATCGTTTCAAAATTTGTTCTCATTGACTGAACAAATACATACCTTTGCTGCAAATACCAATATATTCCTTTAAACAATAACAGCATCAAGATTATGCTCAATATGGTATACAAAACAAAAGAAATAGCCAATATGATCATTACTTGTGTCAAAAAGAAAACTACTATTTGTGGAGTAGAAAAACCAAATATCTTCAATATTCCTAATATCTTAGAATTAACTTTATTATAATAATTTGTCGAATAAACAATTAAATATACACAAACAACCATAAATAAAAAAATAATACTTAAGTTAAAAAAAATCAGACATAGAATTTATCATATCTAAAGGAGGGTTTAGTGTTGTATCATAAAACATATTTAATGTCATATTCAATAACACTAACGATGCTGTAACAACTCCGATTAAGCTTAAACTCTTTTTCTTTTCTCTCATAAAATACTCAAAAATGAAACCAAACATAACATTTCCTCCTATTGTATAGCATTACATCATAGGCTTGCTGACAGCACTATTTGCCATAGAGTTTACTCTATAACAACTTTATTTGGCACTTGATTATTTTCGAGATAGTTGATTCCCATACAATACAGAATCATTGCCCCAATTCGACGTCATTCGATTTATAACCGCAATTCTTACAAGTAAACAGATGTGTCTATTTATTACTGTTTGCTTTTTCAATGTGTCCACAAATAGGACAGCATTAGCTTGTATAACGAGACTTAATCTTAATAACCGCCGACTGTTTCTGTTTTGCCTTGTAGACAAGTTCCTATCAAGGTCATAAAAAGACTAGGATACGGATACATATCTATCTTTCATACTTACTCGCTCGTTGGCATTATGAACACCAGACAATTATTCAAGTACAAAAAGTTTATGCCTTGGGTTATTTTCAACGAGTACCTTTGATAACCGATGGTTAATACCCTATATCAAACGGCTTTTTCATTGACCAATTACTTTGATTCTTCGTCTTGAAGATGGTGTATGTCGCATCTCTAACTCTTTACGATATTTAGAATAATTAGCTCTCTTCTGTTTGATAGCCTCACCACTAACAAACTTACATTCATACTTGCTTTCATAGTTCCCAATATCAAATTAATTGCTCTGCCAATATCGACATCATTGCATATATCCAAAAAGGATGTTTCTTCAACATCATAAGTCACAGGAATATGCCGATAATACTTGCCACGCTTATTTACAGGCCTGGCCGTTCAGAACTTGTACATACTGTGGGCAACGTATTTATTGAAAAACAATTCTGTGTAAGAGAATAATCCCTATTCCAAACAAGATCATACTGTGATTTTTGAAAAATCATTTAATCCATTTCTTTTGATTTTTATGAATCGTCTTATATCTAGCGATAACAGCCCTGAATACAGATTGATTCATTTGAGATTTTAAGCCAAACCTCTCTCGAATATCTGAGTTTAACGTTTGATTATGAAAAAATTGTTTAAGGTGGTGTATCAGAATGCATAATCAGAAACATAATTACAACCATCACGATAAACAGACATGGTATTATCCAGGATTGTTTTCTCATCATGAGTTACAGATATTTATATTTTGGCTGGAACTGTCATTTGTCCTATAAACGTACTCCTTCCATTGATATTTCACTATTTTAATTATATAGTATTTATTATTGAAATTAAAGCAGAGAAGAAACATCAAAAAAATTAGTATAGAAGAAATAAAAAACAACCCAAACCAATTTGGAATGAGTTGTTGATCGATTAGATTTTTAAACATTTTTCATGTCTACTTAACTAAGGATATATCATTCCAAATCAAGGTTTTATATTTATTATATTTGCTGTACGATTCATAATTTTCTTACTATTTTAAGATCATTGATGTAACTTAATATAAAATTAATGTCCTTAGAATAGGGAATTACATTTAAAATATCCTAATCAGTTTGACCAGGATATTTAGTAATGGTTTATTTTTCTATACTTAATTCTTCACCATTTGAAGCAATCACTTTCTTATACCAATCATAACTTCTCTTTTTGTAACGTTTTCCTGTTCCATGTCCATTATCGTCTAAATCTACATAAATGATTCCATAACGTTTAGACATTTGTCCAGTTCCATTTGATACAATATCAATTGGTCCCCACATTGTATATCCAAACAAATTTACACCATTTTCAATAGCACGTTTCATAGCTTCGATATGACCCTTCATGTATTTAATACGATATATATCATTAATTGTATGATTTTCTTCTACAGTATCAATTGCGCCTAATCCATTTTCTGAAATAAACAGTGGTTTTTCATATCGATCTGCTAATTCCTGAAGTGCTAACATCAAACCATCTGGATCAATTGTCCAACCCCAATCTGTTTTTGGAAGATAAGGATTCTCAATACCTTCTAATGTATTGGTATCAATAATCTTTTCTGCAGCTTCTGTTTCTTCCGCCGATACAACTCTGCTTCTATAATAACTAAATGTAATGAAATCTACTGGATATGATGCTATGATTTCTTCATCACCTTCTTCAAATTGTATTGTAATATTATTCTCTTCAAAATATTTCCATATGTAATCTGGATAATGACCTCTTACCTGAACATCTGAGAAGAAGAATTCTTTTCTTTTTTCCTTTTCTGCCGCAATAACATCTTCAGGCTTGCAAGTATATGGATAAACGGTTTTATATGCAATCATAGCTCCTACTTGCGCTTTTGATGAATGCTCATGAATATATTTAACAGCCAAAGCACTAGCAACAAATTGATGATGTGCCGCTTGATACATTCTTTGAAGTAAATTTTGACTATCAGGATGAATACAAGCAGCATCCCAGCAAATTGGCTTAACTGCAGCATTTCCTATTTCATTAAAAGTTAACCAATAATCAACAACATCTCCTAAATAATTTACAATTGTTCTTACAAACTTTATATAAAAATCAATAAATATACGATTGTCCCACCCCTCATAATTATCAACTAGGTATAATGGTGTTTCATAATGAGAGATTGTTACCATGACTTTCATTCCTAATTGATGACAATATTCAAACATATCTTTATAAAATTCAATCCCCTTCATATTTGGTTCATTTTCAACACCAGTTGGATAAATACGAGTCCAGTTGATCGATGTTCTAAAAATGTTGAAATTGGCATCAGACATTAATTTTAAATCCTCTCTGTATGTGTGATAAAAATCAATTGCATTATGTGTCGGATAATAACCAGCATCACGTCTTATTCCACCAAAAAAGCCTTTTGCTTTTATATCTGCAGTTGACATTTGTTTTCCGTCAGTTAAATATGCACCTTCGCACTGGTTAGCAGCGACTGCTCCTCCCCATAAGAAATGATTTGGAAAGCCAGTTGGAACTTTTTTGTTTAATCTTTTACTCATCTTTTTTACCCTCTTTTCTCTTTTACTTCATACGTTGCTACTACCGTCTTTGCTTTTTTTGCTTTACCTTTACAAATAAACTTTAAAGGAAACTTATTGTTTGGAAATAACATCATTGTAGTTAAATCTATACCATTATTTTTTAACTGATAATTATTAACTGATATGACTTTATCTCCTAATGAAACTCTTTGTCCCTCTTTAACATATTTTTTAAATCCTTCTCCTTTTAAGTTAATAGTATCTATTCCAATATGAACAAGTATTTCCAATCCATCATTGTTTTCAATTCCGAATGCATGCAATGTAGGATACATCATTTTTATTACACCATCACATGGTGCAACAATATAATCACCATCTGGAATAATTGCTATACCATCTCCCATCATTCTTTGTGAAAAAACTGGATCTTTAACCTCACTTAAAGGAATGAGTTGCCCAGTAGTCACAGCAGCAATGCTATGATTAGGAAAATATTCTTTTTTTCTTTGAAACCAAAACATCATTTACTCACCTTTCTCTTTACCTTTATATAAGACTAATGTAATAATGAATGAAACAAGAAATGCTGCTGCAATTCCAGCAAGAATAGCAAAAATTGTTTGTTCAAAAATAACAACTCCCAATACACTTGAATATCCCATAGAGAATGCTTTCGCACCCATAATACCTGCTACACTGCCACCTGCAAATCCACCTAAAACTAACCCAATCATTGGTTTCTTTAATCGTAAATTAATACCGTATAATGCCGGCTCACTTACCCCTGACAAAAATGCTCCTACACCTGCGGAAATTGCAGTTGTACGCAAGTCTCTATTTTTTGTTCTTAAAGCAACTGCCATACATGCTCCGCCTTCAGCAACGTTATGAATGATCCAACCTGGTCTAAATACATTGTCAAAACCAACACGTGCCAATAACTCTGTCATTGGTCCTACCATTAACATATTAACTCCCATCATAACCAGGAATGGATGAGTTGCAGCAATAATACCTGGAGCCATACCACCTGCATGTGCCTGTAACCATACAATTCCAGTAACAATCCAAGATCCAACCACTGAACCAGCTGGTCCTAACACAAGAACTGTAATTGGAAAACCAACCAAAAATATACACAATGGTGCAAATACAGATTTTAGCATACCAGGAATAATACGATAAAACCACTTTTCAAGATATGCGCACAAAATTGCTGCAAAAATACCTGGCAATAATGTATTTCCATATGTTCCTAAATGCACAGGTATACTAAACATTGAAATCGGCTCACCTGCAGTCATCAAAGAATTAAAATCTGGATACAATAATGCAGCTGCCATAGCAATAGCAAATGCTGGGTTTGATTTTAATACTTTTGAAGTTCCATATGCAACTAATATAGGCATAAAATAAAATGGAGTTAATGCCATATAATTAAATAATTGATATGTTGAACTTTTGTCCACTTCAGGAGCAAAAAACGATATTAAAGATAATACAACTCTTAACATCCCAGCACCATAAACCACTGTGATAAATGGTGTCAATGCTTGTGACATAAAAGTAATCACTTTTTCAAAGTAATATTTTAAATTTCTTTTTTCATTTATAAGATCACCATCAAGATTCTCATTAATTGGCTCTTCAGCTTCTATAGCATATTTTGTTATAATTGCATCAAAAACCGGAAATAAATGTTCTCCTAAAATCACTTGATATTGTCCATTTCCAAACACAACTCCTAAAACACCTGGTAATTGTTTAATTTCTTCATCTTTTGCAGTATCTATATTTTTCAAATAAAAACGTAATCTTGTTACACAATGTGTCACCGTTTTTACATTTTCTTCACCACCAATATTTTTTATAATATTTGATGCTAATTCATCGTAATTAATTTTACTCATTTGCTAATCCCCCTTATGACCTTTTCTTTCATATAGTCTTACGATATGAATCATTAAATAAATGCAATCTTCGTCTCTACAATGATAATGAAAATGCTCTAAAACATATTTTGTGATTTCTTGAATACATATTCTAACTTCTTTATACTTTGTATTTAACCGAACAAAAATAGAATTAAGTTCAAGATTTGTATTTTCAATTTGGTTACTGAGAATACTTCCTAAAAAGAATTTTAAATGAATAATAAACCTTGAATAAATAAATGTATCTTCATTCAATTGACTTCCTAAATGCTTTTCAACTATTTTAATAATATCTGACACACCTTGCATGATTACTAATGCTTGATGGTTCGATTTATTCTCAGTAGCGGTTATTAAATGAAAAGCAATAGATGTTGCTTCATCTTTTGGTAACTTAATGTTAAATTTTTCATTAATTAAATTAACTGCATATATTCCTATAAGATATTCTTCCTTATAAAATCTTTTGACTTCCTCATTTACAAGTTTAGAGGTCTGTAATCCTTGTTTGTATTGCATCATACTAAAGTTAATATGATCCGCTAAACCACTTAATAAATTCACATTAAATGTGATTCCAAGTTGATTTGAGGCATAATCAATTATTTTTTGGGCTATTTCTATAACATCGAATGGTACTTCTTCAAACAAAGTAAACATACCATTAACTGTCTTACCAACTAAAACATATGTTTTCATGACTTCATGAGGATAAACAAACTCATTTTTATGTTTTTTAAATCCCAATCCCTTACCTATTGCTATGACTTCTCGGCCGTTGAAGTCCTTAACAATCACAATATTATTATTAATAATACTTTTAACAACTGAAATTTGTTTATCTTCATATTTCATATCTAACACCCCTTTCACCTCATAAAACAGAAAAAAGCAAATTCAAATACAGGTTAATTTTTCATATAACCCATACTAGAATTTGCCTTAATAACATAGATTAAGTAACAAGTCTATATAATTCTTCTGTTTACAACTTAATATTACTGTAAGCGGTATCTTTTGTCAAGGGGATATTTTGTTAATTCACAAATAAAAGACTATAAAACTCCGGGTATATTGCAGTTAACTTATTTAACTGTCAATTTTGTATCTTTTTTATCATTCTTAGCCTTACTGATTTTAGATTTTCGTTTAGCATCATTGATCAATGGATTGGTTAATGCAGCCCCGTAATTATGTTTGATTAGAGAGCTGATAAAAATATCACCATATTGACCAGTGGATTCCAAACCAACAATATGTCTGGATGACTTAAATTTATCGACAGTTTTGATAAACGATTCAAAGCCATCAAGATTATTAGGGAAGAAAAAAGGTTCAATAAGAATTCATAATGAAGGTACAGCGGTTAAATTTTCCGACATCAATACTAATGTTATATATAAAAAGCCCATCCTATTCTTTAAAATATATAAGACAGTGATATGTAATAAAATCACAAATAGAGTATCAGAGAGCCTGGTGCGAGATCCAAGTTCAAAGACTTATCTAACTGATTACAATTAAGATACAAAGATACGGCAATAACCACCATTGTGTAGTCTGGCTACAGGAAAATAAAACAAAAGTACACATTCACAATTCAATTCTAAACAAAATTAATGGAAAGGCAAAGGTATACTTTTCTTATCTGTTCAGTACTTATTGATAGAGATTATACTAAAGTTACACAATGTAAGCTCGATATAAAGCAGGACGGAGAATTAATCTGTTATCACGCTTTAATTGTTGAAGACAACAATCAGAAGAAAAACTGTCTTCAAAAGTGTATCGATATCATTATTCCCGAGTTTAATACTTGGTTTAAGACCAAATATTCCAAAACTTATATAACTGCTTTAAAAAAATTTGAAAGTTCTTATAATTTAGCTAATGCCAATCTTACTCACCTTAAAAAGGTTCTAAAACATAAAAACAGGAGACTTCATGCAGAAATAGATACATCTTCTCTTCGTGATAACGCAAAGAAATCTATTGGCGAAAATAGCGAAGTTATTACTCTTGAAATCAAAATGCTTATTGAAAATATCGAACTGTTAACCAGTCGGCTTAAAACTATAGACAAGAAATAGAATAATTAGCTGCCAGACTAGATTCTCCTATCTTCTCGATTCCCAGAATTGGGATATTTTCGAAAATGTCAATTTTAAGCAAGAATGCTAATATCCATAACTTCAGCTCTGCTGTCAAAGTCATGGGTTCTACAGGTGTAGATCCCGGTACCTATCAGTCCGATGAATACAGCGTACCCCAAACAGCATTGTCAAAACGCGGTTCGCGCTAGTTGAGAAAAGGTCCATACCAGTGCATTCTTGCAGTATGCAAATACAATCTCACTTTTAATAAGTAATATAAACTAAAACAGTTACAAGATAAATCACATAGATGTGCTCAGAGTCATTCAGTCCGAAAACTTATAAGAGTAATCTATAAATTATTGTCTAAAAACATACCGTTTGACGAAGAACAACTGATTTAAAATATTCAATTTGATATTTTTAAAAAGCAGAATAAAGCAGTAGTTTTCAATGTACCAAAATTCACTTTTCAAAGAACTAAAAAACATTTCGGCTAATTATCAAAATCACTTGATTTATATATAGTTAGTTTCTCAGTGAACTACTCGACTACAAGTAACCGAGAATTCCCGCCGGATTTCTTAAGAGGGATATCCACTCACCTAACAACTGTTTGTCTATATTGGGCAAAAAAAGCAACCATGCAAAGTGGTTGCTTTTCTTTTTCTATTTTTTCTTAAATCTAATTGATAATCCAAATAATGAAACAATAATAGTAACTCCAAAAAACAATGTGTTAGCTTACTTCCTAATGGTATAGTGGATAACATAATTGTCGTACTTTTTCTACCTTATATATTTTCGTATTAAGTTACTTTTTCTTGATTATTTCGTTTCTTTTTTCAATAAGTGCTGTATAGATAGATTTATCATCTCCAAAGACATAATTACATAATTCTTCAATTTGTTTTTCACTATAAGTATCTAGAGATAATTCATCTAATTTATCTTTTACTAGTACTTTTCTTGTCCGTAAATCTGAAATGAAATCTAAACCCAATAAACTTCTCATTACTTCAAAAATATTTTTATTTTTCTCACTATCAAGAGTCATATTATTTATCGCAGCCCCTATTCCTTCTAAAATTTAAAAAATAATACTATTCACTAGCTAATGACTAAGCTTACCAGTTTTTGCGACATTCTATTATAAAAATATCCGAAACAGCTCCGTCTCTTACCATGTTGTCTAATTCTTTAGTTATATGTATAAATAAAATTTCAATTAATTTTCTTTATACAGGAAATAAAGCAGACATTATTTCCTAGTGCTTTTTTACTATAAAATACCCGAAAATACAGTTAAAACCTTATAAATAGTATTATATATGCTTCAGGAAATAATGTCTACTTTTTTACAATCATTTTTATACTGAAAAAATCGGAGAATAAGTTTAAAAAAATATTTATACGAAATCATTGTGTGCTCATATATATTGGATTGCTACTCCACTTTCAGCTACAACTCTAGAAACATTAAGCCATTTCGGAAGTGTTACTTTCAAAGCACTATTTATACCTAATTCAGCAAGTCTTTCAGCTGAAATTTTTCCTGTTTTTACTAGGTTATTTGCTATTGCCCATCTTATTGCAGAAACAGCACTTGTACTTGCAAAAATATCCAAGAGTACTTCACTAACATACACTGGCCACTGGATACTTTCTTCCATTGAAACTAGTGGTGGCGGTGTTTTAGAAAGCTTTTCATAAGCTTCTTTTATAATTTTGTTACATGTTTCTAACTTAGTTTCAATTTCTTCTTTGTGAACTGAGGCATCAGCAAATAAAGTCTGACAGTCACTTACTAGTTCAGATAATCTGTTACTTATTTTTGAATTTTCCGGATAAAAAACATCAATAAAAATTGCCATAATAAAAATTCCCATCTCTTAATTTAAAATTATCTAACTTAATTATAATAATTTTTTTAAACAAAGCAATATGCCAAATTTGTTTTTATTTTTGATAGTTATAAGCTGAAAGATGTGATAGAAAAGTGAAGACTTTTATAATAATCAGAGAATAGAATAAAATTTTTTTGAGACATTTCTGTTGAATACAGACCCAGGCAAATAGCATAAAAAAATAGAGAAGCAGTAAAATACTACTTCTCTATAAAGTCCATCTTATTAGGGAACTTATGGAAATATTTCCCTTTTTCTACTTAGGCTCAAACAGATTCAATATAATGATAATCTTCTATTGTCTTGTCTGATATGACCTGATTGAATTTTTTTTCATCATATATTACATCCCAAGGAGAATTTTTCCTATGAGTTATTGAAACTAACTGACTGGCTGAATAGTTTAGATATTTTTTTAAAGTTTCAATTAATGAAGTTGCCACTTCTATACCGTCTTTGGAAAATATAACCCTTGCCAAATAAGCATTTATTTCAGTATTATCAATTATAATCGTTTCGTCATTGTCCAAAGTTTGTATTTTATTTTTTTCATAGGACTTAAAACTTTTATATAAACTTGATATTACAGGGCCATAAGGATAAGCATAAATTTTATCGTCAAACATCTTCTTACTATAATTACATAAATAATCTGCATAACATAAATACACCATTTTTTGTATTCCTAAATTTGTATAAGGTTTTATAGAAAGAATAAATTTTGCAACATCTATTGCTTTTAATTTTCTATCTTTTGACACCTCCGTAATAAATTCATTTAAAGTACTGATTAAATGAATATCAGAAAAAAATGTATCTTTCTTTATTACAGATTCCCATGATTCATTTTCTGTAGGTATTTTGTGTATTGCTAATTGAATATCTTCACCACATAGATGGCGTATTTTAAATATATCATTTTTTATGTTTTCAAGAGATGTATTTTTATCCTGCACATAATGTAATGCAATACGTTTACCTTGCATATAACTACTACTAATTAAAATTATATGTGTGAACATTTTACTCTACCTCCTGTATTTTTTTTATGATAGACTCCCATTTTATATACTCTTGCTTATGTTTGGCATGAGAAATACGATTGGATTTTTCATATCTTTTTTCCCAAATTTGCAATTCCCATGGGAAATTATAATTATCTATTTTGAAATAAACATGATAAGCTTTATATCCATCTTTTGTTGAATTTATAAATCTAAGTTTAGGGCTGTGCTCATTGCAATATTCCTCAATTATATTATATTCTATTTTTTCATTATTAACAATTATTCGTAGACCAAATAAATCGTTAATGCACTTATTTAAGGCTAATCTACCATATTGATGTTTCTCTGTAGTCCTATAAGTCGCCAATTTACTAAAAATAGAGTTGTCAGCTTTTATTCTCTGACCATATTCAAACTTATTCGCATCAAGACCAAATTCTAAAGTAAGAGTAAAAACCCCTAGATGTGAATTATATAATTTAAGTAAGTTAATAAACTCAAAATCAAAAATATCTTCTTCTTTACTAAATTCAATTTTATTCACATCATTCATTATGTGCTTAACTTGCTTACTTCTTAAATTATAATTTGATAATTCATTTTTATTCCATAGATTAACATTTCTACAATATTGCTGGTAAATTTTTTCTATAAAATTTATTATTACTTTTTCATCACTCATACTACATTTTCTCTATCTTAAATAATTCTAGATAATATACCTGTTTTTGAAATTTATACAAAATGGTTATCCTGAATATAGCCTCAAAAAACTTAAAAAATCAAAATTTTTAAATTTATATATTTGTATAACAATTATGGTAGGGCTATATAGCCCTACTATACTGTAAAATGTTATGGATGTCAAAAAATGTTTCTTTTTAATATACATATTTCTGCGAAATGAATTAGGGTACCTACATTTAATCTTGACTTATTTCAATAGCATTTATACTATAATTATAGTAAATTAGACTATCTTTTTTAGTGAAAAATATGCACTTATCTTTATATTGGATAATCTCTTTCACCCCTTTCTAAATTTTTGGATAAAAAAAGCACTCACTATTTGTTAGTGAATGCTCCATTACATATTTTCTAATTCTTCAAAGCGCTCTTGTGTTAATTTCCCCTCTTTAACAAGTCGCTTTCTAAATTCAGTTGTTTGTTTGCGTTCTTTTTCATTCATCATACTGCTGTGAATTATTTTTGAATATGATGGATAATCACGTAACCCAGGTAGAATATCCTTTTCTGCTTCTTCAATTAATTTCTTTTCTTCATTAGTCCAATGAATATATTTTTCAATATCAGGATGTTCCGTTGAAAACATATCTTCTTCATTTTTCATTACTCAATCACCTCTGCGCACATCACATACTTTCCATCTTTAATTTTAACATCAGTAATGATATACTACAATCGTCATAATTATTGTTTCTATAGTTAAAAAATTGAAAGATGAGTTTATATTACTTTATTTATATTTTTTATTTATGTATTCGGCAATTTCAATATTTGATTTAAAATCTTTAAGATTTAATCTGATACCTTTTTCTACCACTTTTCTATCTTTGATTATTTTTAATGATTTATTACCATCTTTTTTGTCTAGCATAATCAACTACCGCCTATTCATTATTGCATCTAACTATTTTGCAAACTTGTATTTATTACTAAATATAACCCCTACAAATCCGTACATATTGGTTTCACCATATTCAGTACCTTCCATACAATTAAGCGAATCGACATCCCAATACCATTCCCAGCCAATAACTAATTTATTCAGTGAATTTTGAGCTCTTAAATAATAAGGAATATCAAAATAAATTTCATTCTTTTTTATTATGTCTGGGAATTTTATATATTTTTGTATTATACATTTTTTGGCATAATTAATTACAGTAGCTCCATGTTCTGATTTAAAATCTGTAAAAGTAATATCTCCAGTTTTATGAGTTCGTGGAGTAATTCTTTTGATTATAAGAAGACATTCACAAGAATAATCCCCTAAATTAATTCTGAATGAATTATTTCTTAAAATTAATCTATCATAAATAGTGGTATTATGTTTTCCTACACCATCATATTTATCCATTATTGCTGTTGTTGTAGTATCATTATAAATATAGCAGTATAAATCCTTTTGTTTCTTCGCCAAATATTACCATCCTCTCCAGCTATTATCATCCTTAATATTATATCACAAAATATGTTGTTTTATCTGCATAAATCAATATAAAACTTATATAATATAAGTGGGAAAGATAGTGATAAATCTGCCTACAACAGTTTCAACAAGACAATCTTTGATTCATTAGACGAATTATCAAAAAGAGAATTACAACAAATAATCACTAAAGCTATTAAGGCTAAAGTATTTTAAGATAAAAGTGTACTAGAGCTATTTAAAAAAATAGAAAAACAACTTAAATTTTATTATATATAATGCAAAAAGATAAATTCTGAACAGATATTGAGAAGCACAAATATATAAAAGAGTCTAGCTTGCAGTTAACCTGCAGTTAGACTCTTAACCTTTATTAAAATTCGGCTTCTTTTCCATTTATATATGTAGTTATATTACCATCATTTTCCATCAAAGCAA
>ENA-OWPM01001613-OWPM01001613.1-human-gut-metagenome-genome-assembly--contig:-NODE-1613-length-17209-cov-4.713361_pt1 | contig 17209 bp, 8 predicted proteins | sample MGYA00248267_ERZ651852 | MGnify/ENA primary metagenome ERZ651852 (study PRJEB26924, sample SAMEA4378228) | human gut metagenome | biome: human gut; feature: human-associated habitat; material: faeces...
GCCTCGTCCAGGTTCATGAGGAAGCGGGTCATGTTGGGGTCGGTGACCGTGAGCGGCTCCCCTTTTCGGATGCGGTCGATGAACAGCGGGATGACGCTGCCGTTGCTGCCGAGGACATTGCCGAAGCGCACGGCTACGAATTTTGTTTTGGAGCGCTCCGCCATGGTCTGCACGATCATCTCGCAGACGCGCTTGCTCGCACCCATGACGTTCGTCGGGTTCACGGCCTTATCCGTCGAGATGAGCACGAAGGTCTCCGTGCCGTAGCGGTCCGCAGCCTGCGCCACATGGAGCGTTCCGAATACGTTATTTTTAATGGCCTCGTTCGGGCTTCCCTCCATCAGCGGCACATGCTTGTGCGCCGCAGCGTGGAACACGATGTCCGGCCGGTACTGCGCAAACAGAGAGCTGACCCGCATTTCGTCGCGCACGGAGCCGATGCACACGGCAAGGTCCAGCTCCGGATGCGTGCGGTGCAGCTCCTGCTCGATGGCATAGGCGTTGTTTTCATAGATATCCAGCAGCACAAGGCGCTTCGGCGTATGACGCGCGATCTGGCGGCAGAGCTCACTGCCGATGCTGCCGCCGCCGCCCGTCACCAGAACGGTCTTGCCGGTGAGGTAGCCGGAGATTTTCTCCGTGTCCAGTGTGACTTCCTCACGGGAGAGGAAATCGGCGGTGTTCAGCTCACGGAACGCCCCCTGCTGAGGTGTGCCTGCACCCACCAGCTGGGGGTCGCTGAGCATCTGCACGGCGCAGTGGGTGGAGACGCAGAGGTCGATGACGTGGTTCAGGCGGTTTCCCTTCAGGGTCGGGATCGCCACGATGATGGTGTGGATGTTGTAGCGGGTACACAGGTCAGGAATTTCTTCCAGTGTGCCGCGCACCGGGACACCGTGGATGGTCTGGCCCAGCTTGTTGGGGTCATCATCCACGGCCACGATGACATGGCCGTAGCCGGTGTTGGTCTTGCAGACATTGATGGCCCACGCACCAGCCTCGCCCGCACCCACGATCATGACGGGGCGGTTGGGGTCCTTGCTGGTGTTGCCGCGCAGACGCTCGCCCAGCGGGTGGTTCAGGAAGAGCCGCCATGCCAGACGACTCCCGCCGATGAACAGGAAAATGAGCACCGCCGCCATGGCGTTGGCCGAGTTGAAGAGCACGCCGTGGATGAAGCAGCGGTTGACCAGATAGACGATGCCCGTCGGGACGGCGATCATCCCGGCCAGACGGATGAGGTCACGCTCCCCGGCGTACTTCCAAAGGATGGTGTAGAGCCGCCCGGCCAGAAAGCTGAGCAGGTAGACCGCCACGATCCAGGGCAGATTCGCGTAGAGCAGGGCGCGGTTGTGGGGCCACCAGGAGGCCTCGACAGCACCGTCTGCGCGCAGCAGTAGGGCGAAATAAAAGCTGAAGGCTACGATGGCTCCGTCCAGCGCCACCAGCAGAGCCCGGCGGGCCAGTACCTGCAGCAGATTTGTTTTCTTTTCCTTCACAGCATATCCTCTTTTGCATCGGGGGCCGGCATCCGAAGATGTCAGCTGCCGTTTTTCATTTCAAGGGCCTATCACCCCATAATATCTTTAGTATTATACTCGATTCTCTCCCCCGTGTCCAGCTATTTTACTTTTTGGACATTTTCTTATGCCGCCTCTCCCCTGCCGCCACGGCCCGCAGCTCTTCGCCGAGGCCCAGCGGCCACGCCGCCGCAAAGCAGACCGCGGCCATCCCCGCGCCGCCCAGCGCTACCGCCGCCAGCTGCAAGGGGGCTCCGCCGGTGAGCCAGTCCGCTAAAAGATGCCGCAGGGCCAGCCCGGCCCCGGCGCTGACGGCCCCCGCAAAGCCCGGCGCACCCAGCCACCTCCACAGACGCAGCGGAAGGCCGCAGCTGGACAGCAGCCGCCCCGTGTTGGCGGTGCAGGTGTAGAAGCTGGACAGCAAGATCACAAAAAGAAAGCCCTTCATCCCGAAGCGGGGCAGCAGGAGCAGCACGCCCGCAATGCGGAGGCAGGAGTCCCACATGCTGTACCGGAAAACGGCTTTCTGTTCCCCTACCCCCTTCATGGCACCGTCCACCATGCTCTCGAGATACATCAGCGGCATGGCCGGGCCGAGGATGACGAGGTAGCTGCCCGCCTCGGCGCTGCCGTAGAGGGCTTCGGCCAGCGGCTGACCCCACACCCAGAACGCCGCGCCTGCCAGCGCCGAGAAATAGCCGGTGAGCCGGAGCATCCTGTCGATGAGGGCGGCCAGCCGCTCGCTCTGGCCCCGGAGGTGGGCCTGAGTGATCTCGGGCATCAGCAGGACGGAAAGGCTCCCCAGCAGTCCGAAGGGAAAGGTCAGCAGAGGCAGGGCCATCCCCTTGAGGCTGCCGTACTGGGCCACGGCTTCGGCACGCCCGCCGGAAAATTGCAGATAGACTGCCAGACAGGCCGGCACCAGCATATTCTCCGCGGTGTGGAGAGCGCTGGCGAGACAGCGTCCTCCCTCCACCGGCCAGAGAATGTCCCAGAGGCGCTTTCCCGGCTCCTGCGGGCGGCAGGCAGGCCGCGCACCGAAGCAGCGGCGGGCCTCTTTGCGGTAAAAAAGTGCCATCAGCCCGGTGCTGACGGCCTCGCTGACCGCCGTTGCCCCCAGCACTGCCGTGCAGCGCCCGCCCACGTCCCAGCCGAGGATGTCGGCCCGCTCCAGCGCAAAGTAGACGATGCCGATGCGGACGGTCTGCTCAGCCAGCTGGCTCAGGACGTTTGGCTCCACCTGCCGCCGGGCGATGAAAAAGCCCCGCAGTACCGACGACACCGCCATCCACGGCAGGCCCAGCGACGAGACACGCAGCGCCCCCGCCGCCCGGACATCACCCAGCCACCATTTTGCGGCGAGACCCGCCAGCCCGAACTGCGCCGCCAGCGCCAGCACGCCCAGCCCGGCCCCCGCCAGCAGGAGACGGTGAAGCATCCCCCGGGCCTCCGCCGGGCTGCGGGCCAGCTCTTCGGCCATCAGGCGGGTGGCCGCCACCGAGACGCCCGCCGTCGCCAGCGTGACGAAGAGCGAATAGACCGCCAGCACCAGCTGGTACAGTCCCATCCCCTCGCCGCCCAGAGCGTTCGCCAGCCAGATACGCAGCCCCATGCCCGCCAGACGGAGCAGGACGTCCGCCCCGGTCATCAGAGCTGCGTTTTTCAGATAGCTCTGCCGCACAGCGCACCCCTCCCTTTCCCCAGTGTATCTTTTTATAGATATGTAAGCTGCTCTGAGAAATATGAGCGGGGCCGTGGGTTGTTTCTTTCCCAGTTTTATGATATGATATATATCGTATCTGGCGGGAATGTTCCGCCAGACCGGATCTAAGAATGCAAGGAGGAAGCGCACCCCGGTACCACGGCCGTGCGCAACGAGACAATGAGCGAAGAATGTACCCATGACTGCTCCAACTGCGGGGCAGCGTGTTCTTCCCGCGATGCTGCGCCCCAGCATGACGCGCCCAACCCCAATAGCAGCGTCAAGAAGGTCATCGGCGTCGTATCCGGCAAGGGCGGCGTCGGCAAGAGCATGACCAGCGCCCTGCTGGCCTGTGCAATGGCACGCCGCGGCTACCACTGCGGCATCCTCGACGCCGACATCACCGGCCCGTCCATCCCGAAGCTGTTCGGCATCCATGGCCGCGCCATGGCCGACGACAAGGGCTGCTGGCCCATCCAGAGCCGGATGGGCATCGACGTGATGAGCATCAACCTGCTGGTGGAGAACGAGGAAGACCCCGTCGTCTGGCGCGGCCCCGTCATCGCCGGTGCGGTCAAGCAGTTCTGGACCGATGTGGTCTGGAAAGATGTCGATTTCCTGTTCGTGGATATGCCTCCGGGAACCGGTGACGTCCCCCTGACCGTCTTCCAGAGCCTGCCCGTGGACGGCATCGTCGTCGTGGCAAGCCCGCAGGAGCTGGTGAGCATGATCGTGGCCAAGGCCGTGAACATGGCCGAGATGATGAAGGTGCCGATGCTGGGCATCGTCGAGAACATGAGCTATATCGTCTGCCCCGACTGCGGCAAGCACATCAATGTGTTCGGCGACAGCCATGTGGACGAGGTGGCCGCAAAGCATCACCTGCCCGTTCTGGCCAAATGCCCCATCGACCCGCAGCTGGCTGCGCTGTCCGACGCCGGCATGATCGAGACCTACGGCGGACAGTTCCTCGAGGGTGCCGCTGACGCCTGCGAGAAGCTGCTGAAGTAAGACTTTTCCTCCCTGCACCGGCCCGAAAAGGGCAGTGCAGGGATTTTTTGTTTCTTTACAAAATCAAGTTTTATCGCTGTTTTTGATGTGTCCCGTCTTTTTCGTGAAGTGCATTCATCTTTTCCATTGTATTTTGAAAGATTTTCCGGTTTTTGCGGAGCGGGCCATCTTGTAAATCGGCAGATAAAGCTTTATAATAGCAAAGTGGCCAGAGGCTTATCAGCCCCGCCGTGGGAAACGGGAAAGACGAAGCCTCCACACAATAGAGATAAGGGAAAAGGAGAATATCATTATGCTGACGAATGAATATCTGAAGCGTGTCTACGAGGGCCTGGAAAAGCGCAATGCCAACGAGCCCGAATTCCTGCAGGCTGTCCGCGAGGTGCTGGAGAGCATCCAGCCCGTCGTGGCGAAGCATCCCGAGTACGAGAAGGCCGGCCTCATCGAGCGGCTGGTCGAGCCTGAGCGCATCATCACCTTCCGTGTACCCTGGGTCGATGACCAGGGCAAGGTCCAGGTGAACCGCGGCTACCGCGTCCAGTTCAACAGCGCCATCGGCCCCTACAAGGGCGGCCTGCGCTTCCATCCTTCTGTCAATCAGGGCATCCTGAAGTTCCTCGGCTTCGAGCAGATCTTCAAGAACAGCCTGACCACCCTGCCCATGGGCGGCGGCAAGGGCGGCTCCGACTTCGACCCCCACGGCAAGAGCGACATGGAAGTCATGCGCTTCTGCCAGAGCTTCATGACCGAGCTGTACCGCCACATCGGCCAGTTCGTGGACTGCCCCGCCGGTGATATTGGCGTCGGCGGCCGCGAGGTCGGCTATATGTTCGGCCAGTACAAGCGTCTGACCAACAGCTTCCAGGGCGGTATGCTCACCGGCAAGGGCCTGACCTTCGGCGGTTCTCTGGCCCGTACCGAGGCTACCGGCTACGGCCTGTGCTACTTCACCGCTGAGGCTCTGAAGTGCATGCGCGGCGACAGCTTCGAGGGCAAGACCGTGGTCATCTCCGGCTCCGGCAATGTCGCCATCTACGCCTGCGAGAAGGCCACCCAGCTGGGTGCCAAGGTCGTCACCATGTCCGACTCCAACGGCTATGTCTACGACCCCAACGGCATCGACCTGGCCTACGTCAAGGACCTGAAGGAAGTCCGCCGCGGCCGCATCAAGGAGTATGCCGAGACCCACAAGGATGCGACCTATGTTGCCGACTGCTCCAAGGTCTGGACTGTCCCCTGCGACATCGCCCTGCCCTGCGCTACCCAGAACGAGATCAACAAGGAGTCCGCAGAGGCTCTGGTGAAGGGCGGCTGCACCGTGGTCTGCGAGGGCGCTAACATGCCCAGCACTCCCGAGGCCATTGAGGTCTACCTGTCCAACGGCATCCTGTACGGACCCGCAAAGGCTTCCAACGCCGGCGGTGTGGCCACCTCCGGTCTGGAGATGAGCCAGAACTCCGAGCGTCTGAGCTGGAGCTTCGAAGAGGTCGATGCAAAGCTGAAGGGCATCATGGAGGGCATCTTCCACGCTTCCTACGATGCATCCGTGGCCGCCGGCTCCGAAGGCAACCTGATGGTCGGTGCAAACTGCGCCGGCTTCCTGAAGGTCGCTACCGCCATGATGGCTCAGGGCATCACCTACTAAGCTTTTCCTGATCTGCAAGGGCCGCATCCGCGAGGGTGCGGCTTTTTTGGTTTGCCCCGCCTGCCTGCATAACCGTCTGCCGCCCCGCTCATACTCCTTTTATCAAACGAAAAGAGGTTTTTGCATGGACGAAATGATGTTCTGTTATCAATGCGAGCAGGCGGCAAACTGCACGGCCTGCACCGGAAAAGCGGGTGTCTGCGGCAAATCAGCCGAGACAGCCGACGCGCAGGACAAGCTCACCGGGGCACTCATCGGCTTTGCCACCCTGCTGCTGGACATCGGCAGACCCATCCGGCCCCCGCAGGCACTCCTGCTGACGGAAGGATTGTTCACCACCATCACCAATGTTAATTTCGACCCCCAGACGGTGGCGCAGCTGACTGATAAGGTCTGGAAGGCCAGGCAGGAAGCCTTTGCCTCGGCCAGCCCTGCACCTGCACCAGTGTCCGACTACGATATGCAGAAGCTGTGGCAGGAGCCGGACCCCGACCGGAAGAGCCTGTGCTCCTTTGTCCTCTTTGGGCTGCGCGGCATGGCAGCTTACTCCTACCACGCGCGGGTGCTGGGCTATACCGATGGCGAGATCGACCTGTTTTTCTGCACGGCGCTGCGGGCCATCGCACAGGAGCGGGACAAGGACAAGCTCTTCCAGCTGGTGGAGGACACCGGGCGGATGGCCTACCAGGTCATGGCTGAGCTGGACAAGGCCAACACCGGCGCGTTTGGCGACCCGGAGCCGGTGGAGGTGTCCCTGACCATCGAGAAAGGGCCTTTCATCGTCATCTCCGGCCACGACCTCTACGACGCCAAGTGCCTGTTGGAGCAGACTGAGGGCAAGGGCATCAATGTCTACACCCACTCCGAGATGCTGCCTGCCCACGGCTACCCGGAGCTGAAAAAGCGCTTTCCTCATCTGAAAGGCAACTTTGGCACCGCATGGCAGAACCAGCAGCGGGAGTTTGAGGACATCCCTGCACCGGTGCTCTTCACCACCAACTGCATCATGCCCCTCCGGCCCAGCTATGCCGACCGGGTATTCACCACCTCTGTCGTCTCCTATCCCGGCGTCACCCACATCGGGGAGGACCGGGATTTTTCGCCGGTCATCGCCAAGGCGCTTGAGCTGGGCGGCTACCCGGAGGACACCCTCATCCCGGGCATGAACGGCGGCAGTGTGGTCACCACCGGCTTTGCCCACCATGCCGTACTGAGCCATGCGGAGGAGATTGTCCAAGCCGTCCACGAGGGTGCCATCCGGCACTTTTTCCTCATCGGCGGCTGCGACGGCACCCGCCCCTCCCGCCGGTACTACACGGATTTTGCCAAGCTGACCCCGCCCGACACCGTCATCCTGACGCTGGCCTGCGGCAAGTTCCGGCTCAACGACCTGCCGCTGGGTACGGTGGCGGGTCTGCCCCGCATCCTCGACGTGGGCCAGTGCAACGACGCCTACAGTGCCATCCGGATCGCGCTGGGTCTGGCCGAAGCTTTTGGCTGCTCGGTCAACGAGCTGCCCCTTTCCATCATCCTCTGCTGGTTCGAGCAGAAGGCGGTCTGTGTGCTGATGGCCCTGCTGGCGCTGGGCATCCGGGGCATCCGTCTCGGCCCCACCCTGCCCGCCTTCCTCTCCCCCGGGGTGGCCGCTGTTTTGCAGGAGAAGTATGACCTCCGGCCCATCACCACGCCGGAGGAGGATCTTGCCGCCTGTCTGGGCCGGCACTGAGCCGGAAAAGGCATACTATTTCCTGCTCTGCGTGTCTGTTTTTCACAAGAAGAACCGTCGCCGTGTACCCACATTTGGCGCAGCTGTCACTTGAATCTTTTTCAGCACCTTTGTATAATATTCTTGTTATCCGGAACAAGGGCGTTCCAGATGAGTCTTCGCCGACCCATCTGAGACGCCTTTTCTGTTATACCATATAAGAGGGACGCTGCGGAATGTGCCGCAGCATTGCCAGGATATTCTCCGGAAAATCGAAAAAAGGATAGGAAAGTCTATGGAAAATTTCACGGAGCAAAAAGGGCCTCTGGGCCTCTATGACCCCCAGTTCGAGCACGACGCCTGCGGCATCGGTGCCGTCGTGGACATCAAGGGCCGCAAGAGCCACCAGACCGTCAGCGACGCGCTGTCCATCGTGGAGCGCCTTGAGCACCGCGCCGGCAAGGACGCCGAGGGCAAGACCGGCGACGGCGTGGGCATCATGCTGCAGATCAGCCACCGCTTCTTTGCCAAGGTGGCCGACGAGCTGAACATCAGCCTTGGCAACGAGCGCGAATACGGCGTTGGGATGTTCTTCTTTCCCCAGAACGAGCATCTGCGCGCTCAGGCCATGAAGCTTTTTGAGCTTGTCACCCGCAAAGAGGGCCTCGAGTTTCTGACATGGCGCGAAGTGCCTGTAGACCCCGACGCCGTGGGCCAGAAAGCCCGCGACTGTATGCCCGCCATCTGGCAGTGCTTCATCAAAAAGCCCGCCAAGGTGAGCAAGGGCATCGACTTTGACCGCAAGCTCTACATCGTCCGCCGGGTCTTCGAGCAGGCCAGCAACGGCACCTATGTCCCCAGCCTGTCCAGCCGCACCATCGTGTACAAGGGCATGTTCCTCGTCCACGACCTGCGCCAGTTCTACCTCGATCTGCAGGACGAGGACTATGAATCCGCCATCGGCATGGTCCACAGCCGCTTTTCCACCAACACCAACCCCAGCTGGATGCGCGCCCACCCCAACCGCTTCATCCTCCACAACGGCGAGATCAACACCATCAAGGGCAACACCGACGCCATGCTGGCCCGTGAAGAGACCATCTCCTCCCCCATCATGAAGGAGGACATGAACAAGATCCTGCCCATCATCAACACCTCCGGCTCCGACTCCGCCATGCTGGACAACGCCCTCGAGTTCATGGTGATGAACGGCATGGACCTGCCGCTGGCCGTTATGATCACCATCCCGGAGCCCTGGGAGAACAACAAGCACATCAGCCAGAAAAAGCGGGACTTCTACCAGTATTACGCCACCATGCTGGAGCCCTGGGACGGCCCTGCCGCCATCCTCTTCTCCGACGGCGACGTGGTGGGCGCTGTGCTGGACCGCAACGGTCTGCGCCCCAGCCGCTACTACATCACCAAAGACGGCAGGATGATCCTCTCTTCCGAGGTGGGCGTGCTGCCCTGTGAGCCGGAGAACATTCTGGTCAAAGACCGTCTCCGCCCCGGCAAGATGCTGCTGGTGAACACCGTCAAGGGCGAAGTCGTGGACGACGAGAAGCTGAAGGAATACTACGCCAGCCGTGAGCCGTACGGCGAGTGGATCGACCGCAATCTCGTCCAGCTGAAGGACCTCAAGATCCCCAACATCAAGACCCCCAGCTACACCGGCGACGACCTGCTGCGCCTGCAGAAGGTGTTCGGCTACAAGTATGAGGACATCAGCACCCTCATCCTGCCCATGGCACGTCAGGGCGCAGAGCCCTCCGGCGCAATGGGTACCGATACCCCGCTTGCCGTCCTCAGCGGCCGGCACCCGCCGCTCTTCAACTACTTCAAGCAGCGTTTTGCACAGGTGACGAACCCGCCCATCGACGCCATCCGCGAGAAGGTCGTCACCTCCACCAGCGTCTATGTGGGCGCACACGGCAACCTGCTGGAGGACAAGCCCGAAAACTGCAAGGTGCTCAAGGTCAACAATCCCATCCTCACGTCCACTGACCTTCTCCGCATCAAGTACATGAACGTCCCGGGCTTCAAAGTCTCCACGGTCTCCATCAACTACTACAAGAACACCAGCCTCGAAAAGGCCATCGACCGCGTTTTCCTGGAGGTAGACCGCGCCTATAAAGAGGGTGCCAACATCATCATCCTGTCCGACCGGGACATTGACGAGTACCATGTGGCCATCCCCAGCCTGCTGGCGGTGTCTGCCGTGTCCCAGTATCTCATCCGCACCAAGAAGAGCACCGCGCTGGCTCTCATCCTCGAGAGCGCAGAGCCTCATGAAGTGCATCACTTTGCCGCGCTGCTGGGCTACGGCGCCTGCGCCGTCAACCCCTATCTGGCCCATGAGACCATCGGCCAGCTCATCGACGACGGCCTGCTGGACAAAGATTATTACGCCGCCGTGGACGACTACAACAAGGCTGTGCTGGGCGGCATCGTGAAGATCGCCTCCAAGATGGGCATCTCCACCATCCAGAGCTACCAGAGCAGCCAGATCTTCGAGGCCGTCGGCATCTCCAAGGACGTCATCGACAAGTATTTCACCGGCACGGTGAGCCGTGTGGGCGGCATCGGCCTCGAGGACATTCAGGCTGACGTGGAGGCCCTGCACAACGCAGCCTTCGACCCGCTGGGCCTTGACATCAACATGCAGCTGGAAGACGGCGGCGCCCATAAGTTCCGCAGCGGCAAGGAAGAGCACCTCTTCAACCCCCAGACCATCCACCTGTTCCAGAAAGCCTGCTTCACCGGTGACTATGATACCTTCAAGCAGTTCACCCACACCGTGGACAACATGGGCCAGAACGGCGTCCATCTGCGCAGTCTGCTGGACTTCAACTATGCCCCCGACGGCGGCATCCCGCTGGACGAGGTGGAGCCGGTGAGCTCTATCGTCAAGCGGTTCAAGGCCGCTGCCATGAGCTACGGCGCACTGAGCAGCGAGGCCCACGAGACCATCGCCATCGCGCTGAACCGCCTCGGCGGCCGGAGCAACACCGGCGAGGGCGGTGAGCCCGAAGAGCGCTACCACAGCGAGAGCAATTCCAAGATAAAGCAGGTGGCTTCCGCCCGCTTCGGCGTCACCAGCAAGTATCTGGTGAGCGCGGAAGAGATCCAAATCAAGCTGGCACAGGGCGCAAAGCCCGGCGAGGGCGGCAATCTGCCCGGCGCAAAAGTGTACCCGTGGATCGCCAAGACCCGTCACAGCACTACCGGTGTCGGCCTCATCTCTCCCCCGCCGCACCACGACATCTACTCCATCGAAGACCTTGCAGAGCTTATCTACGACCTCAAGAATGCCAACCGCCATGCCAACATCAACGTCAAGCTGGTCAGTGAGGCCGGCGTCGGCACCATCGCTGCCGGTGTCGCCAAGGGCGGCGCACAGGTCATCCTTGTTTCCGGCTACGACGGCGGCACGGGCGCAGCGCCCCGCAACTCCATCAAAGATGCCGGTCTGCCCTGGGAGCTTGGCATCGCCGAGACCCACCAGACCCTTATCCTCAACGGCCTGCGCACCCGTGTGCGCATCGAGAGCGATTCCAAGCTGCTCTCCGGCCGCGATGTGGCCATCAGCTGTATGCTGGGCGCTGAGGAGTTCGGCTTCGGCACCTCTCTGCTGATGACCATGGGCTGCGTCATGATGCGTGTCTGCAACCTCGACACCTGCCCCATGGGCATCTGCACCCAGAACCCCGAGCTGCGCAAGCACTTCCACGGCAAGCCCGAGTATATCATCAACTACCTGACCTTCGTGGCGCAGGAGCTTCGCGAATACATGGCAAAGCTGGGCATCCGTACCATCGACGAGCTGGTGGGCCGCACCGACCTGCTCCATGTCAAGTCTGCCCCTGCCGACAGCCGGATGTCCAAGATGGACCTCGACTGCATCCTGCACAACCCCGCCATCGTCAACAGCAATGCCCACTTCCAGAAGGAAGACACCTACGACTTCCATCTGGAGGACACTCTGGACATGAAGGTGCTGATGAAGAAATTCAAGCTCAGCAGCAAGACCCCTCAGAGCGTGAAGCTGGATGTCTCCAACACCGACCGCGCCTTTGGTGCCATCTTCGGCAGCGAGATCACCCGCAAGTACGGCAGCGACCTGCCCGATGACGTCTACACCGTCCACTGCACCGGTGCAGGCGGCCAGAGCTTCGGCGCATTCATTCCCAAGGGCCTGACGCTGGAACTGACCGGTGACTGCAACGACTACATGGGCAAGGGCCTCTCCGGCGGCAAGCTCGTCGTCCGCCCGCCCGAGGGCATCACCTTCAAGCCCGAAGAGAACATCATCATCGGCAACGTAGCACTCTACGGTGCCACCAGCGGCAAAGCCTTTGTTTCCGGTGTGGCCGGCGAGCGCTTCTGCGTCCGCAACTCGGGCGCTGTGGCCGTCGTCGAGGGCGTGGGCGACCACGGCTGCGAGTACATGACCGGCGGCACCGTCGTCGTTCTGGGCCAGACCGGCAAGAACTTTGCAGCCGGCATGACCGGCGGCATCGCCTATGTGCTGGATGAGAACTGGGATTTCTACCAGCGGGTGAACAAGGAGACCGTCAGCCTTGAGCCGGTGGAGCACAAGTACGACGTCGCCACCCTGAAAGAGCTCATCCGGGAGCACGTCGAGCTGACCGGCTCGCCCCGCGGCAAGGAGATCCTGGACGATTTCAGCGAGTTCCTGCCCAAGTTCAAGAAAGTCCTCCCCTACGATTACGACCATATGCTGCGGGTCATCGCCTCCATGGAAGAGCGCGGACTCGACGGCGAGCAGGCGCAGATCGAAGCATTCTACGCCGTGCAGAAGAACAAGTAAGGAGGGGAACATCATGGCAAAACTCACTGGTTTTATGGATTACACGCGCAAGACCAGCACGGATGTTCCGCCGCTGGAGCGCATTGAAAACTTTAACGAATTTCACATCTGGCTCTCCCGGGAGGAGCAGCAGACCCAGGCAGCCCGCTGCATGGACTGCGGCGTTCCCTTCTGCCAGGCGGGCATGATGATCGGCGGCATGGCCTCCGGCTGCCCGCTGAACAACCTCATCCCCGAGTGGAACGATCTGGTCTATCAGGGCAGGTGGGAGCTGGCGCTCCGCCGCCTGCGCGCCACCAACCGTTTCCCGGAGTTCACGAGCCGGGTCTGCCCTGCCCTGTGTGAGGCCGCCTGCACCTGCGGCGACGTCACCGGCAGCAGCGTCACTGTCCGGGAGAACGAACACGCCATCGTGGAGACGGGCTACGCCAAGGGCTGGCTCCATGCCGCCCCGCCTCCGGCCCGCACCGGCAAGAGCGTGGCCGTCATCGGCAGCGGCCCGTCGGGCCTGTCGGTGGCCGAATACCTCAACATCCGGGGCCATGCCGTCACCGTCTTCGAGCGTGCTGACCGTGTGGGCGGTCTGCTGATGTACGGCATCCCCAACATGAAGCTGGACAAAGCCGTCATCGAGCGCCGCATCAGGATCATGCAGGCCGAAGGCGTCGAGTTCCGCACCAATATGGATGTGGGCGGGGCTGTGGATGCCGCTGAGATCTTGAACAGCTATGACGCCATCGTGCTCTGCTGCGGTGCCAAGAAAGCCCGCGATCTGAACGTCCCGGGCCGCGACGCGAAGGGCGTGTACCTCGCGGTAGACTACCTCACCAGCGTGACCAGAAGTCTGCTGGACAGCAAGTTTGCCGACGGCAGGGCCATCAACGCGGCAGGCAGGAATGTCCTCGTCATCGGCGGCGGCGACACCGGCAACGACTGTCAGGGTACCGCCCTGCGGCAGGGCTGCACCGACCTCGTGGCACTGGAAATGATGCCCCAGCCCCCGAAAGAGCGGGCCGCGAATAACCCCTGGCCCGAGTGGCCCAAGGTGCTGAAGGTGGACTACGGCCAGACCGAGTGCCTCGCCAAGTTCGGCAAAGACCCCCGCGTCTACCAGACCACCGTCAAAGAGTTTTTGAAGGACGACGCCGGCAGCCTGACCGGCGCGGTCATCTCCTATCTCAAGCCCCAGCGTGACCCCGACACCGGCCGTACCAGCATGGTACCCACCGGCGAAGAGTTCACCTACGACTGCCAGCTGGCCATTATCGCCGCCGGTTTCGTGGGCTGCGAGGACTATGTGGCCGAGGCGTTCGGCGTGGAGCGGAACGCCCGGGGTAATGTGGCCGACCACGGCTTCCGCACCAATGTAGATAAGGTCTTTGTCTGCGGCGATATGCGCCGGGGCCAGAGCCTCGTGGTCTGGGGCCTGCGGGAGGGCCGCGACTGCGCCGCCGAGGTGGACCGCTATCTGATGGGTTACACCAACCTGTGCCCCCCCTCCCCCTATTTATGACATTCTCTTTCCTATCCTAAACAGAAACGGGAGCTTTCCTTTACCGGGAGGCTCCCGTTTCTGCATTTCGGAGCTTTTATTTTCACAAAATTTTCACAGTTAGCATTTCCTACCCACTTGAAACAGATACCCCTAAGTGGTAAAATCAGAGTGTCGGGAGATTTACCCCCACAGGGTACGCTTTCTCTTCACACTGATACACCCGGAAAGGAGTCATCTGCTATGACTGATGCTGAAAAAAAGCCCTGCTGCGCCGCCGAGCCTGCCGAAAAGGACACTGCCCCCTCCTGCTGCCGCCACAAGGACCGTACCCCTGAGGAGTACCGCGCCCTCGCCAACCGGCTGAGCCGCATCGAGGGCCAGGTGCGCGGCATCCGCGCGATGCTGGACAAGGACGTCTACTGCGCCGATATTCTGGTGCAGGTGGCTGCGGTGAACGCTGCACTGAACGGCTTTTCCAAAGAGCTGCTGAGCCAGCACGTCCGCACCTGCGTGGCCGACGATTTGAGAGCCGGCGGGACGCAGAAGCTGGACGAACTGCTGCAGCTGCTGCCCCGGCTCATGAAATGACCCCGTTCCGGGCATCCTATAAGAGGGAAAGGAATCCGCAATGGAACAATACAATGTCACGGGCATGAGCTGCGCGGCCTGCTCTGCCCGGGTGGAAAAGGCCGTGAAGAAGGTGCCGGGCGTCACGAGCTGCTCGGTGAGCCTTCTGACAAACTCCATGGGCGTGGAAGGCACAGCCTCCCCTGCCGCCATCCTCTCGGCTGTGCAGGAGGCAGGCTACGGCGCAAGCCCGAAGAACGCCTCCGCCAGTAAGGCTTCGGACGCCAGCGCCGACCTCGACGCACTGGCTGACCGCGAGACACCGAAGCTTAAGCGCCGTCTCATCGCCTCGCTGGGCTTCCTGCTGGTGCTGATGTACTTCTCCATGGGCCACATGATGTGGGGCTGGCCCCTGCCCCACTGGTTCGACGGCAACCACGTCGCCATAGGCCTTGTCCAGCTGCTGCTGGCGGGCATCGTCATGGTCATCAACCAGAAGTTCTTCATCAACGGCTTCAAGGGCCTCATCCACGGCGCACCCAACATGGATACGCTGGTGGCCCTCGGCTCCATGGCAAGCTTCGTGTGGAGCACTTACGCCCTCTTCGCCATGACCCGTGCCCAGGTGGACGGCAGCGATGAGCTGGTCATGCACTATATGATGGAGTTCTACTTCGAGTCTGCCGCCATGATCCTGACCCTCATCACGGTGGGCAAGATGCTGGAAGCCCGCTCCAAGGGCAAGACCACCGACGCCCTCAAGAGCCTGATGAAGCTGGCCCCCAAGACCGCTACGCTGGTGCGGGACGGCGCGGAAGTGACCGTGGCCATCGCCGACGTGCAGAAGGGCGACGTCTTTGTGGTCCGCCCCGGCGAGAATATCCCGGTGGACGGCGTGGTGCTGGAAGGCACCAGCGCAGTCAATGAGAGCGCCCTGACCGGCGAGAGCATCCCGGTGGACAAGGCCGTCGGCGACAAGGTCAGCGCTGCCACCACCAACCAGTCGGGCTTCCTCCGCTGCGAGGCTACCCGGGTGGGCGAGGATACCACGCTGGCTCAGATCATCAAGATGGTCAGCGATGCCGCCGCCACCAAAGCTCCTATCGCCAAAATCGCCGACACCGTGTCGGGCTTCTTCGTCCCGGCGGTCATCTCCATCGCCGTCGTGACCACCATCGTCTGGCTGCTGCTGGGCCATGAGCTGGGCTATGCGCTGGCCCGCGGCATCTCCGTGCTGGTCATCAGCTGCCCCTGCGCACTGGGCCTTGCAACGCCTGTGGCTATTATGGTGGGCAATGGTCTCGGCGCCAAGAACGGCATCCTCTTCAAGACTGCCGCCTCGCTGGAAGCCGCAGGCCGCACCCAGATCGTGGCGCTGGACAAGACCGGCACCATCACCGAGGGCGCGCCCCGCGTCACCGACCTGCTGCCTGCCGAGGGCGTCACCGAGACGGAGCTTCTGACGCTGGCCGCCGCGCTGGAAAGCCGCAGCGAGCACCCTCTGGCAAAGGCTGTTCTTGCCGACGCCGAGGCAAAGGCCATCACTCCCCCGGAAGTCGCTGACTTCGCGGCCCTGCCGGGCAACGGTCTGGCGGCCAAGCTGGACGGCATGGACATCTACGCCGGCAATGCCGCCTTCATCCAGACCAAGCTCACCCTGCCCGCCGCACTGGCACAGCAGGCTGAAAAGCTGGCCGCCGAGGGCAAGACTCCCCTCTTCTTCGGCGGCGCAGGCCGTCTGCTGGGCGTTATCGCCGTGGCCGACACCATCAAGGAGGACAGCCCCGAAGCCATCCGTCAGCTGCAGAACATGGGCATCCGGGTCGTGATGCTCACCGGCGACAACCAGCGCACCGCCGACGCCATCGGCAGGCAGGCGGGCGTGGACGAGGTCATCGCGGGCGTCCTGCCCGACGGCAAGGAGGCCGTCATCCGCCAGCTGCAGGCCAGCGGCAAGGTGGCCATGGTGGGCGACGGCATCAACGACGCCCCCGCCCTCACCCGTGCCGACACCGGCATTGCCATCGGCGCAGGCACCGACGTGGCCATTGACGCCGCCGACGTCGTGCTGATGAACTCGAAGCTCTCGGACGTGCCTGCGGCCATCCGCCTCAGCCGCGCCACCCTGCGGAACCTCCACGAGAACCTGTTCTGGGCGTTCATCTACAACATCATCGGCATCCCGCTGGCGGCTGGTCTGTTCATCCCCTTCGGCCTGACCCTGAATCCCATGTTCGGTGCTGCTGCCATGAGCCTGTCCAGCTTCTGCGTCGTGAGCAACGCCCTGCGGCTCAACCTGTTCGATCTGCACAGCACCAGGCACGACCACAAAACCGCTTCTCCCGCCGCTGCCCCGGTGCAGTCTGCGGCTGAAAATAACAAAAAATCGGACGCCGAAGCGCCCGAAGTCAAAACGGAGGATAATCCCATGAAGAAGACCCTGAAAGTGGAAGGCATGATGTGCGGCCACTGCGAAGCCCGCGTGAAGAAGGCTCTGGAAGCCCTGCCCGAGGTGGATGAGGCTGTCGTGAGCCACGAGGCCGGCACCGCCATCGTCACCCTGAACGCCGAGGTCGCCGACGACGTGCTCAAGAACGCCGTCGAGGCACAGGACTACAAGGTCACCGGCATCCAGTAAGCTGTAAGATGCAGAAAAGCCAGCGCACGAAATGTGCGCTGGCTTTTGTTGTTGCTGTAAGCCTCTCCCCTTGGGAGAGGTGTCACCGAAGGTGA
>ENA-OWPM01001620-OWPM01001620.1-human-gut-metagenome-genome-assembly--contig:-NODE-1620-length-17159-cov-7.074836_pt1 | contig 17159 bp, 18 predicted proteins | sample MGYA00248267_ERZ651852 | MGnify/ENA primary metagenome ERZ651852 (study PRJEB26924, sample SAMEA4378228) | human gut metagenome | biome: human gut; feature: human-associated habitat; material: faeces...
CAGAAACCATTCACCAGAATCTGCTTCCATTGATGTCTGACTGCAATATGGCTATGCAGGATATATACACATTATTTATACAAGATGACACCATTTACATTCGATATCCGCAATATCACCGGAATATCCATGCTCAACCAGGAAGTGATCCAGAGAGACCACATGTAATTGGCAAGATGTGAAGGTGGGGCATTTTTGAGATAGTTGCAACGTAAAATAAGTTTGGGCATCTGTCCTTCTTACAGTACCTCTTATTGATAAAATTGTGAAACAACTGTATCTATCAAGTCATCATAAGTAACAATTTCCACATCTGTATAATCAGCCTTAATTTCTACCCATTCATCACATTCAAAATCATTTCTTCGTCCTACTACTAAATATCTTTTTGGTTTGTATACTTTAAATCCGTATTTCTCCTCAAACCACTTTCTGTTATTAGGATCCTCAAAATAACTTCTATATACTCTTGTCTGTGCAATGTATGAATTAATTTCTGCACTGAATTGTTCACGATTATTCCGTCCAACCACAGTATTTCCCTTAACTTTTGGTAATTTGAACTCTACAATATCCGCATATCCATTTGCTCTCACAACAAAAAAATCTGGAATAATTTCGTCTTTTTCCTCACTCTGCCAATCACACTTAACTTGAGAATGTACTCCTGTTCCCATAAATCCCATATTTAGAATAAAATGATTTTCTCGTTGTGCTAAAAAGGAAGTAATATTCGGTTCGGAATTCTCAGAGTCACCAAACAACTCAATAAACCTATTAATTTTCGGTAACTTATCATATTTAAAATCCGCTGGTTCAGGATACTGATAAAAGAGATCTGCCTGCCATAATCTGTCATATACTTCCAAACTAAATCCTATTTCATCCACTTCCCCTTCTGTTGGCTCGTTGTAATGACAAGGGATAAAATCAATCCATTTAATAATTCTAGTTTTTAAATCATCATCCTTTGCATCAAAAAACATTCCATTAATTAATCTCACAAAATGACCCTCAACAATATCCAATCCTTGTGAATTAAAACTTACCATGCTATTTTGTGCAGCAAAATTCCATTTCAAATCAACCAACTTATCTAAACCAGCATTTGTCGGAATCATTAAGTCTTCATATATATCAGAATGTAATGGAAATGAAATTTTGCTTGTCCCATCAAAGGTAAACCCAATAATCTTTTCAATAACCTGCTTTGAAGTTAAATCTTCTTTTGTGAAATCACGCACTACAATCATTCTTTCCGACTTTTCCACGATATCTTTTACATATGGATTACCACAATACTCTATGGCTATAAATGTTTTACTAAAATAAACTGCCATACTTTCAGGATTGAGAATAAAACAATTCACATCCTTATAATCAATATTGTTATCTTTAATATACTTGTACATTCTTCCCCAATAAACTTGAGAAATTGCTGTTAGCACTTCTGAAACTAATTCTCCATAACACTCAATATTATTATCAGACATAATAACCTCCGCAATATTCAAATCAATATATGTCCTATTTTACCATAGCATCAAAAGAATTTCATTATACCTCCAGTTCCTGTTCCATCCTCTTTGCTATTTTCATAAAATAATCCCTGTCCTCAATAAAATGCATATCTCCAACCGCATCGCAATCATTCAAGACATGTAAAACACTTGTAACCTGAGCATTGCTGTTCTGATTATCTACCAATGTTTTTACTACCTTCACAAATTTTTCCTTATCATTCTTATATGTAGCAAGCATCATCTCCAAGTCTTCTATGGTCATGATATAACATCTGTTGTCATCAACAAATATCTCTGGTATCGAAGACATCACTATTTGTGTATTGGTCATACTCTCATACAACAGAAAAATTTTAATAACCGGCTTTTGTCCTGAGTATTCCTTTTCAGACATTTTAAGTTGTTCATGTGCTTCTAAAATATTTCTTTTGTAAAATGTATCAATCTGTTGAACATCTGGTGCCTGCTGCTTTGCCTTTATTCCAAGCAGTCCTGATTTCAATTCAAACAAGAATACCGCATCCTCAAATTCTACAAAGAAATCCGCACTCTTTTTATCTTGCTCTGGAATTTTGCACCACACATCCTCTGACATATAATTCTCAGCCAGTTCCATAAAATATTCTTCGAACATTGTTCCAAAAGCATTAATAAACCCGGTTCCCTTACCATTCTTATAATAATAATCCCGAATTAACCAATATAAACCATCCGCAAAGAGCATCTGTACCAAATACATACTGACCATAATCGGCTCTTTGTTCTTTTGAGTAATCACAAAAGGTTTGCTATAAAACAATTGTTTCTGTATTGGAGACTTCCTTACATCATCATATGTAACAGAATAATAATAAATAATTTTCTCCAAATTCTCTTTAGTGAGTATGCTGTTTGCCCCGTGATTATATAAATCATCCTCTGCCCCTAACGGATCGGGACGCTCACTACATAGCCACAACAAATAAAGTACATTGGTCAGAAACTCGTCTGCACTCATACCAAACAATTCTTCTGTAATTTCATTTATATCTACAATCTCATCCCTGCTAATTTTACTTGAGCCAAGCAAAATATGATAATTACGGCTAAAGCTCTGGTATGTCCAAGCCAAATTCTGATACTTAAACTGTTCATATGTCATACCCATCATAAACTTAAATATATCCGGCAATTTTGCATCTTTGATATATTCGCTATTGGAATGTTCATTCTCATATCCTCTATACAAATTTACCACCGTACCAGCTTTTTCTCTTTCCATGATTTCTTTTCTGTAATCATTTGCATTAACAATTGAGACATACGCCATGTCTTGAATATCCCACGCCGACAACATCACCTGCACCTGCCGATGTATAAATCCATGCAAGATAGCATTCAACGGAAATGTGATACTACACCTTAATTCACCTTCTGACTTATTTTGCTGTTTCTTATATAGTTCGATTGATATTTCTGAGAAAAAATAGATAAAATCTCTTGTCGCATAATTCTTAATAAAACTCACGAAATCTTTCAACCAGCATCCACCTTTCCTTTGCTCATAAGCTATTGAATCTTTCCCCAAACTCTCTCATTAAGATATATTTTTTCTTCTTCCATACAGATAACATTCCACTTTAACAAGTTTGCAATATTTTTGTCTATTCTCTCCATGACAAATTCTTCTAATTGACCATCGTCCTTCATTTTATTAATTTCTGCTTTCACTTGTTCAACAGTAAATCCTATCTCATAAGCATTTCGTCTATGAAGAACCGATACTATTACTGCACAATTAAAATCTAATTCCTTTTTTGTAATAGCTCCTACACAAAAAATAGAAATAATTACTAATTGTACATATTGAAAAAAGGCTTCCGGTTTATTCAAAGATGCCACAAAATCTGCAAGTGCAATTAATACGCTTCTTAAATCCAACCTAATGTTTCCCATTTTGTATGAAGATGACTCTTTTCCAAGAAAAATCATCTCTCTCTTTGAATTATCTGGAATAATTTCTAAGTAATTATCCATTATCATTTTTCCAAATTCAGGATTTAAACCTTGCTCTATTGAAAAGTTCTCTAAACATTCTCTTATTTCACAATCCAATTGTCTGGCTTCCGTTCTGTTCATCTCTTCTCTACCTCCGTTCTCTTTCTTCTGTTCGAATAATCTTAGCCAATTTTCCTCTCTCTTTTTTCAGAATTAACTGTGTACGATATTCGTCATATGCATCCAAAAATCCACTGTATAAATGATTTCCATCCACTGTGTCAAAATCATACTTATCATCATTGGCAATAGCAAACAAATGACTTATCCTATCTTTGGGAAGAGGATGTGTATCCGTTGTTATCCTTTTATTATACAGCACCCTGTCTGTGTAATAAAACAAATCAAAAAACTGCATGTACATAACTGGTGCAAGATAAGTATAGTCTTCTATAATTCTTTTCTGCTCTTCCAGCCTGCTTTGGTCAATAATAATCTTTAAAACAATATCATATGCCACTGCATCTGCTTCAAATTCTTCCTTCCGTCTGTCTGAGAATTTTCTTCCTATACTAGCAAAATATGAATGTGCAACTTCATGTGCCAAACTAAATATGACCACTGTCCAATAGCATGATGATGCCAGATTCATAATCTGTGCATCCCCCTGCATAATCTGTAACAATGCTTCATTTGATTTCTCATTCGGAATATCACCCAATATACTCACATCATTCATTATAAATAAAAGATACAAAAAACAATTTCCATATATCTCTGGGTCATCAAATTCTTTCGACCATTTTAAAATCACTAGGAAAAAGGACATCACGGATGATTCAAATAATTCATCAATATGTACAAACTGTTCTCTTCCCTCATCCAAGAAAATATAGCTGTTCACAGAGTGCTGATAACGGTTGCTTAGTTCTATTCCCTTACCATGATAACCATATTCCTTTTCAAGATAATCTTTTACAATCTGAAACATCTGATTAAGGTTATACTTCTGACTATTCTCTCGCAACTGCTCTTCTGTTAATCCGGATTCCTGATAATATCTCATCATCCTCTCAATTCCTTTTTCTTCATCCTTAACAGACTCGCCCCCAAAGCGTAGAATTTCATAATCATCTGGCGGTAAAAAGAATTTTGCTCTAATATCTTCTGACATATGTCTTACCCTCCGTTATAAATATCGGCCTCTTTCAAGTATATATTTATCATAGCACAGCTCTTTTATTTCGCCAATTATCTAGCATAATTTGTTCATTCTGAAAACGGTATGCATCCTCAAAAGTTACAGCACCATTAATTCTTTTTACTTCATCCGTACACTTTGCCTGTAGCTTCTTTAATGCTTCTTCATCCACTCCATGACTATATGCAATCACATGGGACAGCTTTGAGGTTTCCACCGCCAGCTTATACATTGCACGAGCCATTCGGTTCTCGCTATCTGGTGTGGTGCTAGAATATAAATAGTACAAGTCAAAATGAGAATCCCTAATTACAAATTTTATGGTACTATGTAGTTACCGCACTGAAGGAGGACCTCATTATGGCAAAGCACTATGACAAACAATTTAAATTGAATGCAATCCGGTATTATCATGATCACAGAGAATTAGGATTGCAGGGTTGTGCTTCAAACTTAGGAATCAGTCATCAGACACTGTCTCGCTGGCAGAAAGAACTGCGTGATACCAGAGACATTGAGAGCCGTGGTTCTGGCAACTATGCTTCTGATGAAGCAAAGGAAATTGCACGTTTAAAGCGTGAACTACGTGATGCGCAGGATGCACTTGATGTATAAAAAAAGCCATCAACATTCTGGGAAAATGACGGAAGCCATTTACCTCGAAGTTACTGAGAAGGCAGAAGCAGCCCACAAGGCTAAACGCCGTGTTTCTGTCTCCGGAATGTTGAAAATACTTGGCGTTTCACGTTCTGGCTATCGCGCATGGCTGAAACATGTTCCTTCCAATGCTGAAAAGCGTCGGGAATCAGTAAAAGCCAAAATCAAGGATATTTACGATAAATCTAAACAGAATTACGGTGCTCCCAAAATCACACAAGTGTTACGCGCAAAACAGGAGAAACTATTTCCGAGCGTACTGTTGGGCAGTACATGAAACAAATGGGCATTAAGGCTCAGTGGGTAAAGCCGTGGACAATCACCACAAGAGACTCCGATTTCAGTAGCAAACTTCAAAACATCCTTGATGAACAATTTAATCCAGAACGGCCAAATGCAGTTTGGTGTTCAGACATTACCTATATCTGGACGATAGATGGCTTCGTCTATTTGACCAGTATTATGGATTTATATTCCAGGAAAATCATTGCCTGGACATTGTCAAATACATTGGAAGTGTCCTGCGTGATTGAAACAATAAACAAAGCCAAGGCAAAACGAAAAATTGAAGAACCATTGATTATGCATTCCAATCGCGGCGTACAGTATGTTTCAAAGGAATACAAACGTGTCACTGCAAACATGCAGTGCAGTTATTCTAAAAAGGCTTATCCATGGGATAATGCCTGCATTGAATCATTTCATTCACTGATCAAGCGCGAATGGCTGAATCGCTTCAAAATCCGCGACTATAATCATGTATATAGATTGGTATTCGAATACCTGGAGGCATTCTATAACACCAAGCGAATCCATAGTCATTGCGATTACATGTCACCAAATGACTCCGAAGAACTATACCGTAGATTGCAACAGAACGAATAGCCAATGGCAAGTTAAGATGGGGAAAACCTCATTTTAACTTTCCATACATGGATAACTATAACTACTACAAAGGTATGAATGGAATCATTCAGGAACTGACGGGGCTGTTAAAGACAAAAAACATTGGAACCGACTCTGACCGGGCATTATTACTAGATTTTCAGGCAACTCTTGAAACCAAACCTGAAAAAGCAATAAAACTGGAAAAGGATGCACTTGCCCAGATAGAAAATATCACTGCCGACAATGCTCGCCTTGTTTCCAACCTTCATGCCAATCTCGGTGGACTTTACCGTATGAACGGTCATCCCGATCTTGCAAGAGAACACATGGAAAAAAGTATCTCACTGCTTGACCAATTTAACCTGCTTCATATAAATGACAGCATACCTCAGATTGCCAATTATGCAATGTTCCTGACAGAACAGCAGGAACCCGAAAGAGGGATCTCCGAATTGCAAAAATTATCCGGCATCATCAAGGAATACCATTCCGATGAATGTCTGGATTATGCCAAAGTACAGGAAAACCTTGCAACCATTTATCTGATGACCGCCAATCTTTCACAAGCCAAAACACATTTTAAAAAAGCTTTCAAAATATATGAAAAGATCTGGGCTGATGAGCCTGAAATGATTGAAGCAAAATATCGGGAGATTCAGGAGTTATATCCACAGATTGGATTTTCCATTGGAAAAACTCTATCTGGTCTTTTAACATAATACGTGCAATTTAAGGCGGGCAACTTGCCCGCCTTAAATCTTTAAATTATGCTTTGATTTTTCCAGAAAATATTTTACTTACTTTGTTTTTCATGAGTATGAATACAATTTTTACTTATTTCCGTATCTGCGAAAACTCTTATAAATAAAAGGCAGTAAGGCTATTGCCATCACGGTATACATTACCATTACAAGCGGAATTTGTCGAAATACACAATTCCCAATCTGATAAATAAGTGGGACTTTTACACTTGCCTGTACATTTGTCAAAATTGTTGGTATCAAATTGAAAAGCGTTGTATACCCAGAAAGTGCCCGTCCTATAAATGGCAATAAGCAATATAAAAAGAACGGAATGCAAACAGCGACACTAATTGTATGCATTTTAGCCGCTACTAACATAGACACTGAAGCCGCCAGCATACTGGCTATAAATCCACATACAACTGTCAACAAATAGTATTGTCCATATGACATAATGTAAATACTATATGCCTGATACATTTGATAGGGTGTATTCATACCACTGGTTCCCATAATTCCAAAGCAAATCACACTAAGTAATATAATTCCCATACAATAAATCATAACTGTCGTAACTATTCCTGCCAGTATTTTTGTTTTAACAGCTTTTGTACGTCCATACTTTGTAGAGAAAAATACTGCATCTGCTTTTGTCTGAAAATCATCTGCAAATATTCCAGCACAAATAAAACCAACTATGATTGCCAGAATAATAGAATACGTTTCTACATACATAATCATAGTATCCCATGAACTATAAGATTCGTATTCTACTGGTAATTTTATTTCATTATATTTCTTTTCCAAGTATTTTTTCTGAACAGCAGTCTTTCCATATTCTTCTGCCATCTTTTTCATATTTTTATGATAAGTGTTATAGAACTCTTGTATATTTTCTTCTGTAATTTGATTCAGAACACTTTCATCATATTCTGCATCCGGTGTTAATACCGATATTATAAAACCCCTAATATCATCTATCGGTTGTAATGTCGTTCCGTAAATCGCATTTTCTTCTGAGGATTGTGTCACCGCATTTTTATTTTGTTCTATAACTTTTCCAAGTTCATCTTCTGTCAATGTACCTTTCCATGCTCGTCTGTTATCTGTAAGTTTTCTTGTTGCCATAATTCCAGTACTAGCATTTCCATTCTCATCCACATAGCGATTACTTGTAACTGCAAATCCGCTAAAAATGACAGCAAGTATCAATGCCAATCCGATTGCAAATACATTAATTTTCTTTGAAAAAATTCGTTTTAATTCTAATTTAAGCATCTTGTTTTTCCTCCGATTTTTCTCCAAAATAAAATAGAAATGCATCTTCCAGATTTTTTTCTACAGCCACAGCATCTTCTGTTGGCTTTTCTATTGAAATAATTCTAAGCTCTGCTCCGGTTTTTGTTGTTTTTATATTTCCAACCAAATATTCATTCATATATTTGTCTATCATACTTCTCGAAACATTACATTGCCATACCTTTTCTTTCATAGAAGATACTAAATCTTCCGCAGTACCTGCATAAAAAAGTTCTCCATCTTTCATTAACATAATGTTATTCGCAATGTACTCAATATCCGATACAATATGTGTAGACAAGAGCACCAAACGTTCTTCCGACAATTCACTAATTAAATTACGAAAACGTATTCTTTCATTCGGGTCTAATCCAGCGGTAGGTTCGTCCAGGACAAGAATTTGCGGATCGTTTAACATCGCCTGTGCTATTCCTACACGTCTAACCATTCCTCCAGACAAATTCTTCATTTTTCTTTTACTGAATTTTTCCATTCCTACTTGATTTAATAATTGCTTCACTTTTTTTCTGGCAAACGGCATTTTTAACCCTTTTATAGAAGAAATGTACATCATATAATCATATACGGTCAAATCTGGATAATATCCAAAATCCTGTGGTAAATATCCCAGAACTTCTCGGTATTCACCTCCTAGTTTCCATATATCTTTACCATTCCATAATATTTGTCCTTCTGATGGTTGAACAATCGTACAAAGCATACGCATTAATGTGGTCTTTCCTGCTCCATTTACTCCAAGCAGTCCATAAATTCCTTTTTCCATAACACAATTCACTTTATTAACAGCATTTACTTCTCCGTATTGTTTTGTTACATTTTTAAATTCTAATTTCATACGTGTAATCCTCCAAAATTTTTTCATCAAATACTAATGACTTCTGAACACAAAAAACAAAATATACAAAAGTCAATATCAGCATAGCCACCCATACCGGAGTTACAATTTTCTGATAAATAACATCATTTGCAACAATCATCATCCATAAACCAACCCATACCAGACAAGAAAGCACTGCTATATATTCTGATTTTTCCCATCTGCTGTACAATACACGAAAACATATACAACATGAAACATTTACCGGAAGCAAAAAATTAACCACCAAATCACTTAACGAGAGTATTGTTGTTTGATATGTAATTGCCAAAAACACCATAACGATCACCAGATCCACTACTCCAAACATTAACATTCTTGCTGTACAAATCTGACGCAGTGTGTAATAAGACGCCTGCTCAATCTCAATCGCACCATTTCTTCTGTTTTTCCAAATTTCCGGGATAATCAGAACCACAAATATTGTGGCAGATATTCCCATAATCCTCATCATATCTTTTATGTCTGACGTATAATTACTCAACCATATCCATAGACACATAAGAACACAACCTTGTAAAATCCACCATCTTTTTTTTATGAATTTTGTCTGCTCATACAAAAATTCAAAATAAGATGTTCTATGCGATTGTTTCGATAAAACCGACTCTGACAAAATATTCTGACATGCTTTTACTGTTTTGTTCTCTGCTTCAGCCCTTACATACTTTTCTTCAATCTCCTCTTTATATTCCTTTATTTGTTGCTTATAATTCTTCATCTTTTTTCACCTCCAACTCTTTCATTAAAAGTTCTTTTGCTCTTCCGATTCGATATTTTACAAGAGAAAGTTTGATATGAAGTAATTCTGCAATTTCTCTTTGCTTCAATTCCTGAAAAAAATATAAAACTGCCGTTTCTCTAATTTCTTCCGGTAACTTTCTCACTGCCTGTTCAATAGTTAATCGGACTCCTAGCTCTTCTACATGATTTTTACTACAGTCCTCTGATTTTAGCAGTTCCTCTGATGGAATATCTTTTTTCTTTTTGTAATAATTTTTAACGGTATTTCCGGCAATTGTATAAAGATAATTCTTAACTTTTCCATATTCTTTATATCTATATAAATTGGAAAAGAAACGTGTAAACACTTCTTGTGTCAAATCCTCTGCCTCATATGGATCATTGATATGTAGCAAACAATATTGATATATACTTGAGTAATATTTTTTGACCAGTTTTTCACACGCATCTTCATCTCCTGCTCTTGCTAGATGTACTAACAAAGAATCAGTTTTGTATTCCATTCGCAAATTTGCCTCCCTCTGTTTTCTAAATAATATAACAATCCTACTATAAAAAAAGTTAGGATTCTTTTGTTTTTATTTATATTTTTCTAAAAAGGCGCATGGATTCATCAAATCCATACGCCTAATTTACATATTGTTATTATTCTTTCCGAATCCTTTCAACAATGCTTTCCCGACTCATCTTTTCAAACTGATACTTTGGTATCACATACGCAATCCCAACCAAAATTGGAATCATAAGCACACATGGCACGATTGTAAGATGCAGCCGGAAGAAAAATGCCGTACCGAGCGTATTTACTAAAATCTGCTTTGCTCCAAATACAATTAGCAATACTGCAATCACAAATGCGCCTCCCAAATATAGGAATCCCTCAGTCACTAGCATTTTCGATACCTGTTTTTTCGTCATTCCCACAACTTCCAAAAGTGCCAGTTCTTTTTTTCTGCTGATTACAGAGGTTGCTGTTGTATTAAAGAAATTCATAATGCCAATAAAAGCTAAAATAACGACAAGAAAACTACCGATCATATAATATTTGCTGACATACCGCTGAAAACTCTCTTTCATGTCCAATACAGAAAACACATTGATCATATCATTTTCTTTCAAAATATTTTTATCAATGTATTCTTTTATCTGCTTGTCCTCGCCCTTCTTTGCATCAATGGCAGCATACATGGCTGATTCATTTCCTGTCTGGGTGATATACTCCTCTTCGGGAACCAATACCGTGATATAGATACAGTCCGCATACGGATAATCCAATGCATATGGCATCAGTGCTTCTCCGATGACTTCGTAATCTTTTTGGTTTCCATTTTTGTAATCCATCTGAAAAATATCCCCAGTCTGATAATAAGAAACCGGATGCTCTGCATATTTATCACCATAATCTACAAGCACATAATTTCCGCTTTTAAATGTATCCCAAGAGCATTTTTCCCCTCTCCATTCTAATTTGTCAAACACCGACTCGCTGATTCCGAGAAAATGAACACTTACTGTATTGGAAGCCTTTGCCTCTTCCCAAACCTGTTTTTCATAATCGTTCCAGTTTTTTTCATATTTATCTGCGAATGCTTCCCATGTTTTCAGAAGTTCCGGCTCCATCTTGTGGGTTTCCTCAGAATAATACACATATCCTGTCTTAGCACTATCAGGACATTCGTCCAGAATCTCTTTGATTTCAGGTGTAATACCGTTGAAATTCGTATTTAACAAACTTCCCGTCATCTGATCCAGTTGAAAATCGGAAGCTAAAAGCACTTTTCGGTAAGAATCAAAATCATATCCCTGCACCAGCATCACGATACAGTTGACAACCACCATAGAAAGAGCGATAGAAAGCATAACAATCAATCCCTTTTTCCAATTTCGTAACACATTTTGAACTGCCATTCCCCACCAGGTTACAGAAGTATTCTTTTTTATTTTCCTATGTGACTGCTCTCCCTCTGCCAAACGCAGAGCTTCCACAGGAGATACCCTTTCCACCATTTTACAAGCCTGCAGACTAGAGAGATACACCGTTAAAAGTGTCAAAAGCGCTGCTGCAAGAAAAATCAAAGGATTTGCTGATACTACTGTCTGAGCAGTCTGTCCTGCCTGTGCACTAATTTCAGCATCTGCTGTCAAGGACGGAGCCATACAAAGACCTGCAAGATAACCACAAAGCAATCCGATTGGAATACCAATAGCTGATAATCTCCACGCCTGCATACGTACAATTTTTTTCAACTGCTTTCCCGTTGTTCCCACGTTCTTTAACAATCCGTAAGCCCGGATATCAGTTTTCACAGAAATGTTAAAGATATTATAAATAATCAGGTATCCAGCTAATATAACAAATAGAATCATTATAATTAAGGAAGAAAATGAAAATGAATCCTCTTCAAAGAGATTATATGCCGGATTGACTTCCATTCCTGTCCCAGCTCTCGTAAATCCCGCTGCTTTAGATATCTTTTCCGTTTTCTTTTCCAGATTCCAAAGGTTCTTGTACCAGAGAAAATACTCTTTTCCTCCATTGTAGATACCATTTTCTAATTCTTCCTGCGTAACGGGATAACGATTCTCCTTTGCATAGGCTTCGGATACCCAGACCATCTGACCTAAAACAGCTTTGTCTCCTTGCCAGAATCCACATATCTTAAACGTATCTGTCTTATATTGTTTCAGCATGGGATTTACTTCCCAGGTCAGCGTTACTTCTTCCCCAATCTTTGGTGTAACTCCCAGAGATTCCAATACCATGCTGCTAAGTGCTACTTCATTTTCTTTCTCCGGCAGTCTTCCTGTGGTTGGCAGACAATTAAAACTTTCTGCCGTATTTTCATCTGCATATCGGACCTCTACGGAAAAACCAAACCTTTCGTCCATTCCAGCTCCCAGAAAAATACCGGAACCATATCGCTTAACATCTTCACTCTGTTCGATTGTTTGCTGCAATCGCTTTGCATCTTCTTCTGACAGATTCTGTGCAATGGCATGGGCAGAATCCATAAACTGCTTAATTTCTGTTGCTCTTTTAGAAAGAATCATAGATACACTTCCCACAAAGAGACTTGTGAATAAAAGGGAAGTCAGCATGATTGCAATAACAGCAATAACATTCCTGGCGCGATTCATTTTCATAAAACGCCTTGTTAATAATCGTAACGTCTCTTTATTCTCTACTTTTACCATAAAATCGCCCCCTGCTATACCAGACCACTGTCTGAAACAATTTTTCCGTCTTCTATCTGTAAAATCCGGTCTGCCATCTGGGCAATCTCTTCATTATGGGTAATCATAACGATGGTTTGGTGAAAACGCTTACTGGTTACTTTCAGAAGCCCTAATACATCCTGACTTGTCTTCGAATCCAAATTTCCAGTCGGTTCGTCAGCGAGCAAAATGGCAGGTTTTGCAGCTAAAGCCCTCGCAATTGCCACTCTCTGCTGCTGTCCGCCGGATAGAGCACTTGGCAGATTTTCCAATTTTGTTCGAATACCAAGTGTATCAATGATTTCATCTACATATTTCTTTTCAATCTTTTTTCCATCCAGCTTCACGGGAAGAATAATATTCTCCCATACATTCAACATCGGAACCAGATTATACTGTTGAAATACGAAACCAATATTCCTGCGTCGGAAAATGGTAAGCTCTTCATCTGTCATATGGCTTAAGTTCTGTCCATCCACAATTACCTGCCCAGATGTTGGATTATCTAATCCTCCAATGATATGAAGCATCGTAGACTTTCCGCTCCCGGAAGTTCCAACAATCGCTACAAACTCCCCCTTTTCCACTTCTAAATTTACACCATCAAGGGCTTTGACTTCTGTTTCTCCTTGTCCATATATTTTTTGTAAATCTACCGTTTTTAATATATTCATGTCTTCCTCCCTGTCTTATATTTTAAAAAAGCCTGTATTGCTCTTTACAATACAGACTTTATCACAACAATGTCTCTATCCGGTTTCTGAAATATCACAGTTTTGATACTATTCCTTTTTTGATATCGGGAGAAACACAGAAAAGATAGAGCCCTTTCCTCTCTCTGATGTCACTTTTATATACCCTTTTTGTGCCTGAATAATCTCTCTTGCAAGGAATAAGCCAATTCCTACTCCTGGCTGGTCTGCCACTGACAGACTCCGATAAAACCTTCCAAATATCTTTGGTATTTCTTCTTTTTCTATTCCAATGCCATCATCAATAATATCAATCTTTACAAAGAAAGAATTCTGCTCAGCTTTTACCTGAACATTTCCCCCACATGCTGTGTATTTAATCGCATTATCTACAATATTTCCGAGTGCCTCCACAGTCCATTTTGGATCACATAGAACATGCAAATCCGTGTCACATAGGCTCAGAGTAATATTCTTCTCCCTTGCTTTCACGCTAAACTGCTGCTGTATGGATTCAAGCATCTGTGTAATAGTAGTATCCTCCGAATGTACTGCGATAATTCCACTCTCCATCCGTGATAATTTGACCAATGATTGTATCAGGAAATCTAATTTCTCTGTCTGCTCCAAAATGGTATCTATCTCCTCCTGATTTTCATGATTTGTTTCAGAGAGTATTTCACCATAAATTTTCAAATTTGAAATAGGAGTCAACGTCTGATGCGCAATGTCGGAAATAAGTTTCTGTATCACTTCTTTTTGTTCCTGTTGGTTCTTTCTTGCCAGAAAGCTACTGTCTAAATGTTGTTTCATGCTGTTTTCAAGAGCAGAGTACTTTTCTTCTGATATTTCTGTCCGTTCCAGTTCTCCATCTATAGCACAATCCAGCATTTGCTGCAGCCGGTTCAAAAGCTTTTTTTCTTTCTGATAAAAAATGCTATGCCAGAAGATTCCACTTAAAACAAATATTCCTACAATCAATATAATTATTTCTATCATCCATTCACCGCCCAGGTATAACCAATTCCATAAACCGTTTTGATATATTTAGGCTTCTGCGTATCATCTTCTAATTTGTCTCTGAGACGTTTAACTGCAACAGTCAGAGCATGAGCATCCACAAACTCTGTATCTCCTTGCCATACCTCGTCAATCAGGTATTCTCGCTTCACTACTTTTCCTCTGTTTTCGCACAGCACTTTCAAGAGTTTTTGTTCTGTCTTACTCAGTTCAATAAGTTCTCCATTTTTGAAAAATTCCATTTTATCGAAATAGAACTCGAATCCATCAAACTCCATAGAATTCTTAACTACTGCATCTTTATTTCTAAGCTGCACAGACACTCTTGCACGCAAAACCATCAAACTAAACGGTTTCGTAATATAATCATTTGCCCCAGCGTCCAATCCTGTTACGATATCTACTTCCATGTTATTTACTGTAAGCAGGATAATCGGCACCTGACTGTTTTTCCTTATTTCTCTTACAAAATCAATCCCATTCCCATCCGGCAAGTTCACATCTAATAAAACCAATGTGATATCTTCCTTTTTCAAGATTTCTCTAGCCTCCTGCAAAGTCTGGCACTGATAAAAGAAATAGGAATCATTCTTCAATGCGAGACGTATTCCATCATTTAATTTTTTGTCATCTTCAACAATCAGTAAGTTTTCACTCATATTTTCTCTGCTTTCTTTCAAATTACGCTAATTGTATCATTGCCAGTTTTATAAATCAAATTATTAAATCAAAATCTCCGGCAGAAATTATCTTATAAACAGAAAAAAGCTCCCGAAGGGGCTTTCCACGTTTTAAATGTACACTAATTCTCTTAACACAACCTCTTCTGCATCATTCCATATTTCCCATGAAGAATGTTGTAAATTAGTACTATCCACAACGATAACAGGTAATTTAATTATTCGTATTTTTTCCCGATAATGTAAATCGAAACTACCATACCGCCTAATATCATAATTAGGAAAATTTTATTCAAAATATCCCATAAAGCTATATTGAAACAATTGATTATTATAATACCTGCAAGAGGATATAGAACAACCGTTGCAAGTGTCCATATTTTTAAAGTTGTGCAGATGTATATCCAATTTCCATTGTTAAAAGATAGACCAACTAGATGTATTCTAAAAATTCCTTGTGAAACATAATTTATCTTGTTGTCATCATAATATGTTGGTAATATGTCTTTTGCAAAGAAACAAAACCATGCACCAAATAAAAGCATTACCCCAGTAACCAGCAATATATCCCCTTTCATCTCAGCTAATGAACTTCCAGATACAACTAACATAATAATTTCTGTAATAGATATAAAAAAACATAACAAATATGCTAATATCCAGTTTTTTCTATGCTGGTGAATAGAATCTCTAACAGCCATATCGAGAGATCCTACTACCAATTCCTCGATTTCTTTTTTATCAATATTTTTCTGTGTATCTATTTTTTCTCCACGTAACAATTCTGTAACGGTGACCTCTAATATATCAGCTATTGGTATGAGTAATACGACATTGGGCATACTAAGACCACGTTCCCATTTGCTAACTGTTTTATCTGATACATATAATTTTTCAGCCAAATCCTTTTGAGTTAAATTCTTTTCCTTTCTTAATTCGGTTACAAATAAACCGAATTTTTCATTACTAATCTGATACATATATCCACCTCCTGCACACATATTATAATGAGAGTGTGCATAAATCAATCGACTAGCAGTAGAATTACAGAATATTAGCACAAAATTCATCAAATAATCTCCCCATCATGATTATTTCTATAAAGTTATATTCGGATATTTTTTAAGCCATACTATGGAATAATTAAATCGGCAACTTATGACCAAGACGGAAAAAAACAGCCTTCAGAAACTTAGAAAAGATCACTTGCTATAGAATTGTAATATGCTTCTTCTTTGACCCCTTATAAATACAAAAGCTGAACAAATAGGATTTTTCGTCCTACCTGTTCAGCTCTTTGTTTACCTGTAAATCAATTCTTTTAACACAATCTCTTCCGCTGCATTTTGGATATTATTTACAGCTCCAACCCACACCATCTGATCACGAGCTTTCAATTCTTCCGTAATGCCCTGCCTCTCCATCATCTGACGCACCAGAATACCCATCCTCTCCTGTGCTTCATCATCCACAGCATTCAGATGTTTTGTCAATCTGTCTTCCAACATATACAGTGAATACATTGCCGGACGATGCTCTTTCAGATATGTTTTCCGCAACATTCCGTATTTCCCATAATGCGGTTCTTCATCTGTACTGACAAGATTCGGATAGTAAATTC
>ENA-OWPM01001628-OWPM01001628.1-human-gut-metagenome-genome-assembly--contig:-NODE-1628-length-17057-cov-5.141748_pt1 | contig 17057 bp, 8 predicted proteins | sample MGYA00248267_ERZ651852 | MGnify/ENA primary metagenome ERZ651852 (study PRJEB26924, sample SAMEA4378228) | human gut metagenome | biome: human gut; feature: human-associated habitat; material: faeces...
ACGATTCACTAAAAAAAGAGCTTCAGGATCTCGGTGTTACCAAAATCCCAAGCTCCAATAAAATCCAGAAGCGGAGTGAACATCTTGAATCTGAACAGGCTGCTACTGTCCGAGAAAAACAGGAATTGCGAAAAAAGCAGAAGACACTGGATATCATTAGACAGAATTTCACAGCACTGCTCTATGCTCCTCAAATATCAAACAACGATATCAATCGTACCGTTGCATCAACACTTCAACATTAATGTCCGAAACGTTTTAAACCATATAACACAAGAAAACTGATTCCACCGCAATGGATCAGTTTTCTTTAATAATAGCTACTTCATTTTTCTCTTTTTATAGAATCCTACAATCAAACCAAGACTAACAATCTCTATTAAAAACCATGCACCTATATTTGTTGTATCTCCGGTTTTTACCGTATTTATTATTTTCTGAATAGTATTTGGTTTATCCGGTTTTGAAGGTGTCGGATCCTTTGGCTTGTCTGGATTGTTCGGTGGTGTTTCTGGTGAAACCCATTCAGCTTTTGGCTCTATCGTTACATTATATTCTATATTCCCATTGATTTCAGATGGAATATTAACAAGGAATGGAGCAGATTCAAATTTATCTGTACCACTTTCCACATTTCCAATCTGTGCAACCAGATAGATTCCTTCATCCAGTTCTCCAAAACTCGTGCGTCCAGAAGTATCTGTTTCTTGCGTTAAGCCAGAAATATTATTTTCCTTCGCAAATGCAAACAATTGTCTTGCTTGTTTTTCTCTTGCTTCTGCACTGGTATCTTGTAACGATATACCTGAATCTTTAAAATCATCTTCCCAGATCAGCTCATCATTTTTCATATATTGAATTGGAAATATCGAGAACTTTGCTCCGGAAAGAGTCACTTCTTTATCCGAACTATTTCTCCCCTTGCAAATAATTTGAATGCTTCCTATTCTACTTCCTGCTTCAGCATGGATTGTTGAAATATCTATAAAACTACCGACAAGAAAAAGCATAACGAATAAAATAATGTGAATACTTCTTATCTTCTTTCGCACCTTGCTTTCCTCCTTTTTCTATCTCGTATACTATAAATTACAGCTATCATCAGCCCTATGAAGATTACTATAATTGTTGCAATTAGCACTTTAGCAGTAAAAGATAACTCCGGTTTTATATTTGTATCCGGCTCTTGCTTCGTTGCCTCTTCATAAGGTATTCTCTCTCCACGTACTAAAAGTCTGTGTGTGTTAATTGCAAATGGTGTACAAGTAACAAGTGTTGCATAATCCTTACCAGGTTCAATAGACAAGCTATCTGTCTCTTGTGGCAAAACCGTTAATATCTGATCAATCTGATATGCCAGGGTTTCATCTAAAACTTTAATGTAAAAAATATCCCCTACTTCCAGTTTATCCATATTGGTAAATAGTGTTTTTGTCGGAAGACCTCTATGTCCGGTCAGAACTGTATGTGTACTTTCTCCACCAACCGGAAGAGATGTACCCCAGAAATGTCCGACACCTGCCTGTAACACAGTTTCACTTGTTCCATGATAGATTGGAAGTTCTATATTAATCTTAGGAATACGAATGTATCCCATCATTCCAGAACCATCTACGTTCAACAGTCCCTCATAGCGAGCATCTATTTCCACATCTTCCTGCGAAAATGGATCAATCAAATCAATATTCCCCAGCATTTCCTGATTGTATGCTCTCGCATCTTCCAGCATTTGCTCTTTTTCTGCCTTACTTAACTTTACGCTTTCCTCATCATAATAGGATACAACTTTGGAACCATTCTTTTCATTCAAATAACTACTAAACGTTGGATACAACAATACGGAGAATGCAACCAAAAGCACGATCAAACGAATAATATCTTTTATTGTTATCTTCTTTTTTTTCTTCTTACTCTTCATTCCATTCTCCCTGTTGTTATACTTGGAATTGCGGTTACCTTCCATGGAAGATAACCGCCCATTCCTTAAATATTATCTTGTATCTCTAGTAAAATTATTATGCTTCTTTTCTTTTGTCACGGATGAAGCTTACTGCTACACCGAATACAAGAAGAGCTGCGATTACAGCAAATGCGATTGCTCCACGTCCACCTGTGGATGGAAGGAGGGAACCAGTGCTGTTCTCGACTTTGACAATTTTGCCATCTACTGTTCCTTTATCTACAGTAAGAGTCCAGTCATTCTCATCCGCAGTAGTGCTCTTTGTGATGGTAACTTTAATAGCATCTGTCAGTTTATTGTAACCCTCTGGAGCCTTTGTCTCTTTCAGATAATAAGTTCCTGCTGCCAGACCATTAATGTGTAAGTTGTATCCGGTTCCTTCAAATTTGGTTGCAACTGTTACCATATCAGTAATCACACTAGGATCTGTTGATGCCTGATCAGCTGCATAAGAATATTTACCATCTTCATCTTTTTTTACTTTAATAGGTTTGCTTTCATCAATGGTACCTTCTGTAGTTGAAGCGTACAAAGTAAAATGTGCACCCGCTAAGATTTCTTCTGGATTACTATCTTTTTTAACCTTTAAGATATCTAACGGATAGGTCGGTGTCTTCACTTCACTCGGTGTTGTAGTTGTTGTTTCACCTGGTTTATTACCATACTCTAACTGAGCCTTGTTCTTTTCTGTTACAACTGCGGCTTTATTTACTTTTGCATAATATGTAACAGTAAATTCTTTTCCCTTGTTTGCCTGGTTAGCTCTTACCCATTCTGACAGGTCAAGAGACATTTTTCTATTGTTTGCTGTATCAAGTGTTGCTGTTGTAGGTGCTGTACTAGCATCTGTAACTCCTGCATCTTTAAATGCTACTTTTACATTAACTGTTGTAGCACCTGCTTCAAGAGCTGTTCCATTTGCATCGTTTACAAAATCAAGACCTTTAGTTAATTCATCATGGATTTTATATACATATTCAGCGTATCCTGTTGTATCCGGGATTGCACCTGTTACTGTATATGTTACGACATCACCGATATTTACTGTTGTTTTATCAGCTGTTTTATCAATGCTTGGTGCTTCTGTTTTTAAGTCTACTGTAGTTGTATCAGCATCTACAGTAACTAAAGAAGACTGAATCTCTTTTCCACCTGTTACATATACAAGATAGTAACCAGCTGCTAAATTATTAAATGTATAAGATGTTTTATTTTTTTCTGTGATTTTTCCAGAAGTTGTTGTTGCTTCTAACTTTCCTTCCAAAGCTTTTGTAGTAAAAGTATTTGCAAAATTCTGTACTTCAGTAGCGTTATCAGATCCAAGTTTAGTAACTGTAGCTGCAAAATCTTCATCTTTAGAAGTTTCAGCGATATTTAATACAGTTGCCAATGTTTTCTTATAAGTCTCATTTACTGTATAAGCATAGTTCTTGTTCTGTCCTTCGCCTGACTCTGTTACATCAAATAATTTGTACAGATTAATTGTCTGACCTTTCAGATTCTGTGCTGGTTCTGTTGTTTTTACATTAACTGTAAGTGTGTGTGTTCCTGTTGCTCCTTCTGCGGCAAATGCTGTGACAGACATAGCCATCATCATAATCGCCGCCAGCATTAATGCCATGATTTTTTTCATTCTCTTCATAACAATTGTCTCCTTTTCTTGAGAATTTTTCTTTTATAGTTTTTCTGCTTTTTTATTTTCCTTGCATTTTTTATATCTCATTATGAAATATACCAGGAAAAGCAGAACAGCTATCAGGTAAATCAAATAGCTTCCGTATCCTCCGGTATCCGGAAGACTTGGGAAATGTTTATTAGTTATTGTGAAGGTAAATCCATCTTGCGATTTATTTATCGTTGTTGTATAACCATCCACTTCTGCTTCTGTGATGGAATACGTATAATAATAAATTTCATCTCCATCTGTCTTGTATGCCGGGAGTTCCTTTATCACCTCCTGCCATTTAGATTTATCGATGGAACCTTCTATTTTGTAACTCTCGTAACCTGGTACTGGTTCTGTCATTTCATTTCCTGCCTTATCTTTCCAGGTACGTGATATTGTTACCGTAATACTGTTTGGTCTTGACTTATCAAAATTGTTTAAATCCTTCCAAACTTTATTGATTGTCAGCTTGATATGTTCATCACATGGATCCTGTGACTCGGATGGCTCCGGAGTACCACTTTCTCCTGTGTTCAATGTTGTTTTAGTATCTGCCATCAATACTGCTTTTGCCGACGATTCATATGCTTTCAGTTCTGCTGTCGTTGACGATGTATCATCTGTCAGCTTTGCATTTTTCAAAGTATCATAGCTTTTTACCGAATTCATATGGCCCAGTGTGTAAATATCCCATCCACTGGAAGCGTCTTTTTCATAGCTGAGATTCAACCTGTCTGAATTCTTTTTGATCTGATCCAGTGTCTTCTCCAGCTTTCTATAAATACGGTAATTGTTGTCCTCACCTTCCACTTTTTCCAATGTGTTGAACTTATATTGTGAATCTAATTTACTTATTCCGCTAAATGGTCCGACAAGATCTTTTGTTCCACGAACCACATCACAGTAATACATGTTGTTATTCTTCAAAAGTCCTTCATCGTTGAATCCAACAAAGCCACCACTTCGTCCGTCTTTAGCATCACCATCATTGTTATTTCCGGCACCACCGGCATAGACATCATATCCATGACTGACACCGTAGACATTACTATCTGTAATTCTTGTTCGATTGGCCTTGATCAGACTCACACTGATATTGGATTTGGCATCATTATCATCCAAAAGTCCATTTTCATTACATGGAAGTTTGATGGATGAATCTCCGATCGTAATAATTGCAAGGTCTGTCTGTTGGTCGTTATCCGTTGACTTCTTTGAAAGTCCTACAGAGATATCCAATCCAAGCAGATTTACGTGAAGTAGTTTGCCATCATACAGTGCATCCACTTTAATAATTCCAAGATTAATCTTCAGAAGATTGGAGTCCTGGATTTTATCCAGATACAATGCCTTTATAAGTTCATTAACAAGTGAGAATATTACATTCACTGCTCCAGAATCCAACTTCAAATCTGCAAGATAAGCGAAACTTGTTCGTCCTGCAAAGCCGCCGGCTGTTCCACCTGACGCTACCTGTTTCAGTCCAATTTTCTGGTTCGTCTTGTCACCTGCTGTACAATTCGACATTCTTGCAAGATTTGCATATCCGATAAATCCTCCGGCAATCTGCTCATCTCCATTTGTACTCTGCACGGTGTAACCGTCATCCGTTCCTGTAACTGCACAGTCATCAATGTGAGAACCAAAAATGTCCATAACTCCAAGTGCTCCACCGAGCAACTGTCCTTTATTATTTCCAAGAACGTCAATCTTATCTGCCTTAACCACTCCACTCTTTCCAGAATAGCCAACAAATCCACCGACACTATTTAAACCTCTTACATTACTTAAGCTCGTTACTTTGCTGTTTTTTACAGAACCATTTAACAGCGATCCACCAAATCCTCCGGCCGTTCCGCTATATGTAACCTGATTGTTCTGTCCGGATTTTATTGCTGTGTTTGCGCTGACACTTAAGCCAGCATCTTTACTTCCGTTTACAGTTCCGTAATATACGTAACTTCTAAACGCATCCAACACATCGGTTCTACCAAGCTGCAAAAGTTTATCCAAAAGAGATGTTTCACTTCCTGCACTGATATTGGCAACTCCGGCTACATCAGCAACACCGAAGCATCCTCCGGCATATTCACCTGCGACTACGGAACGGATATTCTGTACAGAAACTCCTGCCTCTTCCGTATCCTTCTTGCCGAGTACCGTTCCTTCCAGATTTCCGGCAAATCCTCCGGCTGCTTTTGCATAAGAAGTGTTATTTCTTCCACTTGCATAAGCACCATTTACGATGATTCCCCAGTCATCCCAGGCTTCCACATCTGCATAACGGATAGTTGCGACTGTGGCATTTAATACTTTTATCAAATCTGCCGGTTTACTTAACAGTTTGTTCAGAAGCTGGCTAAGTAATCCTTCTCCGGCAGTAGGATCCACTGTTGCTACACTTCCTGGTCTTGAGCTTCCGACGAATCCACCAACATAGCTTCTTCCTTCAACTCGTCTTAGCTTTGTGACCTTGCAGCGTGCATCATTTTCGCCCCAGATCTGCCCACCGATCAGTTTTCCTACATAACCTCCGGCATAACCACAGGTATCCTTGTCATCTACACCTTCTGACTGGACAATCAGTCCACTCTGATAACCATCTACCGAAGATTTCTTGATTACTGGCACAAAGACATTAAGTACCTGCAGCATTTGTCCTAATTGCAGATTAAGACCGAGGATATCAACTCCTCCAAGCTTTGCTGCTCCGCCGTTTATCATTTCACCTGCAAAACCGCCGGCGCATCGAAGCCCTTTAATTGTCTTCGCCTGATAAGCCTGTCCATTTGTAATAGTTCCGGTCTGCATTGATCCGACATAGCCACCGGCTGCTCCGCCATTTGCCAGTTTTGTCTCATCTCGGTAATTGACTCTTCCTGCTACAACATTGTATCCGTAAGCATACTTTCCGATGATTGCATCCAGTTCAGCCTGATTCCTTACTGTTCCATGCTCCGCAAGATCACTTCCGTAACCACCCTTTTTTCCGACAAACTCCACCCATTTATTCCAGGTTTCATAATCCATCAAGGCAAGTGGTCCGTAAACTGCCGTATTTTCTTCTGTCGGATAAACAACGCTAAGTGCTCCCAGGATGTTATCTACCTTTACCAATCCCCATAATAAGGACAGGTTTCCGGTGCTTGCAGTATCTGCTGACTCCATAAGTCCTGTAAAACCACCGGCAATTTCTTCTCCGTATACAGATCGGATCCGGACTGCTTTGCAGACACTTGTTGGTCCAGTATAAGCTTTACCTTTCCAATTCTTTGTATTGTTTCCCCAGATATGACCGCCTTCATTATGCCCTGCATACCCTCCGGCCATACCTCGTTGTACTTGTGTTGTTGAATCCGCATCCGCACGAACTGCACCACCACAAGGAACACAAGTCGTAGAGCTGTTTCTGATTGTCGGCACAAAGTCCTCCGCCAATGATGCCAATGTATCTGACACATCAACAAGACCACCTAAGATACCCGTATCGCCAAGAACATTTGCCACATTTCCTGGTTCCAGATCTCCCACATAACCACCAGCCGTAATCTGTCCAATGATATATGAGAAGTTATTTGCGTTGGAATCCTGAATGTGTCCACCGGAAATCTTTCCGGCAAATCCTCCTGCATCACCAAGTATGTCATTTGCCGATGCATCAGATGCTGTATTTTTCCAGGTCGCTTTTACTGCAAAACCGCCAACATTTCCTGTAACATTCGAATGTTCTATTGTAGAAACAACAACATTCAATGCATCCAGCACATGATTGATTTCTATCGAGTTGCCAAGTACACTCAAACCTTTTCCAACGGAAGCTGCAGAACCGATATCCATATATCCGATATATCCACCTGCATATCTGGCACCAGTTACTGCATATGTGCTTTCATTTTCATCATAGTATGTTGGTGCTTCATCTGCTTCCAGATCCTTCGGTTCCTTTACAGTAGTGTGCTTCAGATTCGTAACATCACAGTAGCTTACCTGTACACCGCTTCCGTAACCGATAAATCCTCCGGCACTTCCGGAATGACTGTCCTCTGATTTCGTCTTGTTGGCAGTAACAGTAAATCCGTTGTCTGACTTGACTCCGGCATACTGCACATATGGAATGTAGGCATTGATCAGATTAAGCAGATCTCCAACATTTATATTCAGACCTTTGATTCCTCCGAGAATGCTGATTCCACCTCCAGCATCTGCCAATGCTCCGGAGTAAACATTTCCACCAAAGCCTCCGGCATAAGACTGCCCGTTTACATGATCCAGATTGTATACAGAATAATAGTTACCTTCTCCTGCATCCTGGTTGTTAACCGTTCCACTCTGGAAGTTTCCGGCAAAACCGCCTGCTGTATCAGCAGCAACTCCGCCTTTATCAACATAAGTAACCGTGCACTCTGTATAAGAAGGAAGCAAGTACTTGACAGCACCTAACAACTTATTTGCATTTAACAAAGCTTTGACATCCGCTTCACCAGCTACATCTGCAAGACCTCCGGTCTGTGAGGAACCTACAAATCCTCCGGCAAAACCATCTTTATCATTTGCTGTTACTTCTTTTAAACTTTTCACATCGGACTTAATGATCTCACAACTGTTACTCTTTCCGATGAAACCACCAGCTGTATAATCCACTACTTCGCCGTTGGAATTTGTACCTGTTGCTTCTACAGTCATGCCTCCTGCGATGCCATTTACATGAGCTTCGTTGATTTTAACTCTGACACCTTCTGCCACAGAAAGCAGATTTTCAACTTTCAGCAAGTTATTAAGTCCCAACAGGTTCAAAGTCAGTCCGTTTCCACCTGCCAGATCTCCCGGGCCTGCACAACCGATAAAACCACCGACTCTGTTTTTTGCTGTAACAGATTTTACCTGATTCAATGTTACAGTATCCACATCTCCACCAACAGCCTCGCCAATCGCTCCGCCGGTATAATTTTCTTTTGCTTCAACTGTATATCCATCATTTACTCCCGTCACCGTTACATGATGCACAGTAAATCCAAGGAAGTTTCCGATTCCAAGTGTATTATTTAAAAGTCCTGTGACATTTGCTGTTGTTACACTTCCGGCAATCCCTCCGGCACGATTTTCACCTGCCGTAACTGTTTTTAATCCTGTGAGCACATTATCTCTTCGGGCTACACTGCTCGCATCCCCTACGCCATGTTTCCAGTACGGAAGTTTATTTAAATATTCGAGACTGGATTCTGCAATATAGACACCATCACCACCACCCAGAATACCACCGGAATAACTCTTACCAGCCTCAACCGAAACCGATGAACAATCCATGTTACATCCCAGGATTGCTGATGGTGCAATTCCTACAAGTGACAAGAGCATACCTGCTTTTTCCGGATCACTGGACAAAAGGCCCGTCAACAAGTCTTTTACCGTTGTTAAAAGGCTTACATCCTTGACTTCTTTATTTCCAAGGTTTGTAATCCACCCAACTGTTGAAATACCACTCACACCACCGGCATAACTTCCACTTGCTTTAACTGCGATGCTTCCATTCGCTCCGCAGTTGACCGCATAACTGTTTGCCTGTGCTCCTACGATACCGCCTTGATAATTTTCACCAGATACTGAGACATTGCATCCTGTCAGATTGCAATTTAACAAGATACTCTGTGGCTGCATTACTCGGATAAGTTCAACACCTACATCACTTAACAATCCACGGATTTCCGCATCTCTGCTGATTCCTGCAAATCCTCCGCCGTATTCTTTTGCCGTTACAGAATAACTACTGTTTTTCACGGAGCAGTCAAAGATTCTTGTTCCTACCTGCTGTCCTACGAAACCACCGGCATAATCTTTATCGGCAGATCCGATAGTTCCTGACAGATTCTCTACATGGCAGTTTTTGATATTTACATTTTTGTATCCAGTAGGAATTAAACTATCAACCGGCAATGCATTGTCTAGAAGAATTGTAATCAAATCTCCAAGTCCAAGTCCCGGAATTGCATTTAACAATGATGATAATGCATTCACCGTTACTCCAAGAGCTTTTGACAATCCGTCATACTGTGTTACGCCTTCTGTATAACCGACAAACCCACCAGTACGATCATTAATGTTCGAAACACTGACCTCTCCTGTCACATCACAGTTTTCAATGGAAACATCTCCCACCAGCCTTCCTGCAAATGCACCTGTTGCATAAATCGTCGGATCCTTTGCTCTTGCATTTAAAAGTGCTGATAATGTATCTTTTAAATTCAGGTTTACGTTTCCAAATGTTAAAACTCCTACTAATAAATCAACTACACCACCTACAAGCCATCCAAGCCCTGATGTAAGTCCACTTATTATGGTCTGAGTGTTTTTATGTTCATTCGTGTTATTTTGTACATTTACATTTTGTAATTCCAGATTTGATACGGAGACTGTTCCGGCGCTGACACCAATATTGTTTACATTAACCTCATTCGTAATTGTTCCAAAAAATCCAATTCCTATGTACTTAGAGCCATCCATTGCTTCTGTCTGGTTCACATTCACATTAGAAATCACAGGTCTTCCAGTTGCCAGAATAGTGTTTCCATCCGTAATCTTTGTTTGTCCATCTGCTAACTTTGCACCTTTGATGTCCCCCGACACCATAAGTGGTGTCCAAAGATCATCTTCATTATTTGAGTTCACACCATCCTTTGATAAGTCAATATCTCGGAAAATGATGTAATTTGCATTGGATGAATATTTTAAACCACCATATTCTTGCTTTAACTTCATCAGACTCGCTGTTTTATTGTCAGGCAACCCCTGGTCGTTAACGCCACATAAACTACCAGTTCCTACTGTAAGACCACCCAATAATGTCCCTAACAGTCCGCCTACTCCCTTCAGTAGACCCGTAACAATATCATCGCTTGTCAAATCGACATCTGCCAGCTTATACTTACCATTATCTTTATAATATAGATATGAGTTTTCTCCTTTGACATTGTCCGGCTTTTGACTTATAAGACCGTGGGTAGTTGCACCTTCTTTTGCTACAGCATCCAAGCCAAGGTCCGCATCTCCCGGATAATAAGGACTGTAAAAAGGATCGCTACCAACCAGACCACTTACCAAGCCCGGTTTGTAATAAACATACAGTCTTGGGGTTACACTCTTATTGCTTCCAATCGCCCGCAGCTGTGACTCATTTCCGATCAGAATATATTTCTTCCCGGAAACTTCTACATATAGCTGTCCTGGTTTTGTTCTTCCATCTGCATGCTCACCATCTAGCCATTGAACTCCATCCGCCGCTTTTTCTGTCAATTGATCTGCAACTAATTCCGGCTTATCTGAATTAAACTTCTGCGATAACACATAATTATGAGACTTACTATAAGTCAGATACTCCTGATCATCTCCATCCGGATAAATCATCTGCCCCATACCAAACTGTGGTGCATCATAATCCAATGACATAACTGGTTCCGTTTCAGATTCTTCCTGTGCAAGCACCATTAACTGATATGGGTTATAAATGTAGATGGTGTCCGTTTCTTTGTCATAGAGAGTCGGTGTTTCATTTTCTTCTATTTCCGTACCCGTGATAGTTCCGGTAAAGGAATCCGGCACTGACCACATCTGTTCCAAGTTCATCTGGATGTCATTCATCAAAATGTATTGGGCATCTGCACCGTATTTCAGCTCTGTGCCTTCACTCTTTACCACATCTCCAGAACCAATCTTTCCATCCTTATCACCTGTGTAAATATAAGCATCTGAACCAATCTGTTTTAATTGTTCAAAATTATAAATGCATATTTTACTATCCTTATAATAAGCCTCTATATTATCTGTTGATTCCGCTTTAACATTTTCACCGGAAGATTCCGATTCGTTATTCTTTGAGTTTTCATTTGTTTCCTCCGATATCTTAGATTCGGATTCCATGGTGCCATTTATTTCATCTGAAACTGTGGATTCGGTTGATGCTTCATCATTGCTCATATTGGTTTCATCAGAAAGGTCCACTTGACTCGTGTTGGTACCTGATGGATTCAGATCTGCTGCATCCGCAATATTCACTTGAGAAAATAAGATAGCCATACATAGTATGACTGCGATAATTCTGTTCTCTATCCTTCTTTTTTTCTTCATATCTGGACCTCTAATCTTTTGCCTTCACTTGTTACTTTAATTTTGCCTTTTTAACCAGTTTTGCTGCTTTGCTGCCGCCGTCAAGCACTGAATCAGTTTTTTAGAAAACGCTCCGCATTCACCATTTGAAATCATCTGTATTGCCTCTTCAGGTTCATACTTTCTTTTGTATGGACGATCATTGATCAATGCATCGTAAGCATCAACAATCCCAACGACCTGCGCACACATTGGAATCGCATTTCCTTTTAAACCATCCGGGTATCCTGATCCATCATATCTTTCATGGTGATGTCTGCATATTTCATAACTATATTTGTTCAGCTTTTCCGTTGTTATCCCCTCTGGAAATCTCTGGGTCATCGCTGCACCTACTAATGGATGTTGCTTTACTACATTCATTTCTTCATCCGTCAATTTTCCATTTTTATTTAAAATTTCAATTGGTACTTTTATCTTTCCAATATCATGAATCGGTGCCAAATGAGCTACTGACGCAATTTCTTCATCCGTAATCCCGTATTCTGGATATTTTTTCTGCAATTGAAGATATACCTGTTTCGTATAGAAACTGATGTCATCTTGGTACCCTACTTCAACTAAATGATTATGATTCAATACAGTAGTTAAAAGTGATACCATATCCCAATACTGCTTTGTCATATCTTGTTCTTTTTTTATGAGTTCTCGTTCCATCTTTATAACTGTGTTCTGGACAATTTTCTCATTATGTAAGGTAATAATTGCAGTATTCTCATTTGCATCTATATATTTTTTTGCTTCCATCCAAACATATGCATTCTTATCTTTTCCAGTAATTCTGCGATACGGAAGATCTTGTTCCTCACATCCATCAACTAGTCTTTCTCCTAATCCTTCACTTGATAAGAAGTCATGAACCATTTTTTTGTCAGAAGCATACACGTATCTTTCTACATATTGGCTTATGAACTCTTCATAGCTTTCTGTTTTTCTTACTTTCTCGTACACTTCACGGATATGTGAATACACACACTCGTAGCTTTTTTCCTTTAAGTTCAGTTTTAATACAACATAAAATCGTCCAAAATATTCATCTTCTCCAGGGCGAATAACGTCTGAAACCTTTACACTCTCTAATTTATTATTGTATGTATTCTGCAAACTCAACAATATTTTATGTATCTTGCAGGTATCTTCTAAATTTCTGGAACAAAATCGATCTTCTTCCAAACAACGATTAATTGCCATTGTTTCCTCTACGCACGATATAATATCCATTAAAGAAATGTTCTCCGGTTGTTTTGCCAGCATATAGCCACCATTTGTACCTTCACAGGCAGTGACTATTTTTGCATTTTTCAGTTTTTTCGCTATTTTAGGAACATAATTAGCAGAAACATTTAGCTTCCGTGATAATTCTGATGTAGATACCATCCGTTCCTGTGCTGCTAAGTAACACACAATTCTAATTGCGTAATCTGTTGAATTTTTTAGTTGCATCGTTATCCCTCTAATCTAAACCCTGCAAGGTCTTAGTTTGTATCAAAAAAATACTATCCTCTGTAGCAGTGATTCTTTTCCTGAAATATTTTCTCATCAGTTTCCCAATTATACAGATTGAAACCGGTTAATATAATGTACAATCAATGAAAATATTTATCCGTTTTTTTGTAAAATCTGTTCCATTGTATCGATATTCTCCATTAATATCTTTTTATGAACTTCGTTCAAAAAAAAGAAACCATGCCTCAACACGATTTCTCTTTCTTTTTCTATTCTATTTCTTTTAACATTTTATAAATAATCAGACCATTACTGACTGCCAGCACTTCATTTGCATTGTCAAAATTAATTCCAGAAATTTGTTTTATTTTTTCAAGTCTGTAAGATATCGTTCTATAATGAACAAACATTGCACCTGCAGTTTTCTTGATGCTTTGGTTATTTCTAAGATACATCTGCAAGGTTGTAATCAATTCTCCCTTATGTTCATCCTCATATAAATATAATTTCTTTAATGTTTCCGGAATGCATCTTTCCAATTCCGTCATATCATCAACTTTGCCGAATATCTGGAAAAATCCGAGGTTCGAATAATGTACTACTGACTTATTCTTATCACCAGTCACCAGGCGGATAATCTCAATATACTTGATAGCCTGACTTGCTTCGTAATAAGATTCTTTCAATCGTTGATACCCTTCCACACTTTTTCCTATACCAATCTGAAAGTCTGTATCTTTCTTTCTATAAAGGATGCTTCGCTGGATAACCTCCTCTATTTCTTCCATCTCTTTCTGATATTCCAGTTCTGTCTGATTGGAATCTACCTGTTGAATCATAACAATCTGATCCATATTTCTGTAAATAAGCGCATCCGGCAAAAGATGCATCAATTCACCCTCGATAACACCTACTTCGTGAAGCTGTTCTTTTGTATATTTTCTTTGTACATTTTTTGTGATGGTATGAAAATCAACAACCCTGTAAGTATCGCTTTCTTTCATTCCGAGCTGTGCTGCCGCTTCAGTCATTTCTTTCGAACTCAGTAATCCATTCAGAATATTATGGATAATATCTCTCTGATACTTCTTTTTCACTTCATCCTGTGCAAATTCACTCAAAAATTCATACTGCAAGTTAATAATCGCATTCTCGATTGCCATATAATCAAGTTCTATCAGTTCTCTATTTTCTTCTGTTATTGTTATATATATATCCACCTCACTCAATATGGCAAATTTCACTATATATTGAACACAGCTTCCTTTCATCTGCTTCATATATTGAAATTTCGTAATAATATTGGGTTTATATGGCTGAATTTCATCTGACAATATTAACTTGGAGTTATCCAAGTTTGTTGAAACCATACAATTAAGATTACCATAATACAATACAACAGGATTCTCGATCATGATGCTTAAAAATTTGATAATATCACTTGCTGTATTGCTTGATCCATTATTTTTTAAAATAAACGTATTAAAATTATCATGTGTAATTTTAAAATACTTTAAGCGTGCAGTGTCTTTATCGAATACCTGCATCATAACATGACGGATAATTCCCCAGTAATATAAATCTCCTGGAATTTCTACCAGAGGAATTTCATATTTTTTGCAGTGTTTTTCTAATAAACTCAATCTGCGTCCTGTAGGATCATATTCTTTTCTTTTCTTTACAATGAATCCACTTATATCACTTTTAACTAAATCTTCAAAATGCTGCTCTACTTCTCGATCACTGCATGATAAATATACCTGAAGACTGGTTATGAGTATTTCACCACCCGTCAGGTATCGCTCCATATCTTCAATTTCGATTATTCGAATGCCTTTCACTTCCAAATCTAGACCTTTTTCACCGCAAAGCAGCTTCATTTTTGGAAATTGTTCTGATTCAAGTAATTTTCTTACAGTATATGCCATCGTTACTCCTTATCCATTGCCAAATCAATACAACATAATATCTGTTATGTTGTTTATGGACAGATTAAGTTTCGTACGATATAATGTTAAATAACACCCTGCTATCTGTTATGCTGTTCATATTACATAGTTCCTTTCTGATTTTTTGGTAGCTGTGCCCTATTTAAGTACCGCTCTTGGTAAATTGGCTATAATCTTTATTATTTTTATTGCTTAAAGTTCTCTTTTAGAGAAAATGAATGACTTGCAGAAATAGGGTAGAACAGGTTAATAGAGGCACTGTACAACATAACAGATATTATGTTGTACATTCCAATATTTCCTGTTCGACAATCTTATCCAGCTTCTTTTGAAACACTGTTTCTGTAGTTGCTGTATATATTCTCGTTACATTGATACTGCTATGTCCAAGTAAATCAGCAAGACCTGTAATATCTTTTGTCACTTTATAATAAATTCTTGCAAATAGATGTCGAAAATTATGCGGGAATATTTTTGATTCTGCTACTCCTGCCTTTTCTTTTAATCGTTTCATTTCTCTCCAAATATTACTTCTGTCTTTTAACTTCCCATTTTTCGTGACAAATATCCAACCTTCTGCTATTTGGTTATTATGGCAATAGGAAAGAAGTTTCCTTTGCAATACCTTCGGCAAAAAAATCCTTCTATACTTTCCTTTATTATAAATCTCTATCTTTCCAGATTTTACACGCTCCACTGTAAAAAATTTTATTTCGCTAATCCGAATTCCTGTACATGCTATTGTTTCAATACACAATGCAAGCTGTTCTTTTCCTTCTGCCATAGCTGTTGCAATCAATTTCCTGCATTCTTTTTCTGTCAATTCTTTCTGATCCTGTAAAAAAGGCTGCTTCTGCACTTTTATTCTTTTCACTTTCAGCTTTCCTACATTCAAAAATTCCAGGAACTGATTCAAGGCGGCAAGCATTGAATTAACACTATTGACAGCATATTTTTGAGCAAGCCATTCTTTATATTGCAACAATACTTTTTTATTGATCCGCTTATCATCTGCCAAAAAAGATAAAAACTTTTTTATATCTGCCATATATTTATTGATTGTTGCTTTTGCATTTTCTTTCTGGTATAGATAATCTGCAAATTTTTCTATCTCACTTTCTGATAGCTCTATTGAAAAATCCATCTGTTCCATAATCATAGTCCTCCTGAGAATTCATTTTCTTTCATTATAGCTGTTCGCTTTTTCGTATTCCCATACACTACTTTTTCTACTTGTTATGCATCCAAGATTTTTCAATATTTATCTCCGATTATATATCGTATTGTTGATTTTAGTCAACAGTAGACGCTTATTTTTATCATCTATTGTGGATATAATTTAACAATACGAGAGGAGATGTCTTATACTAATGTCGGATAGCGAATTATGTTTACAGGAAATCGGAAAAAGAATTATGGATCGTCGAAAAAAGCTGGGACTCACTCAAGAAGCACTTGCAGAAAAAGGGGAAGTCACTACCCAGTTTGTTTCTTATGCTGAATCAGGGAAGCGAGCAATGAGGCCTGAAAATCTGCTAAAAATCTCCTCTGCTTTAGAAGTAAGTGCCGATTATTTACTCACTGGTGAAATTATAGATAAGGATCTGTTGATTCTTTCAGATAAGCTCCGCCGACTCACGCCTTCACAGGTACGCACAGTTGAAGCTATTATAGATGAATGTAACAACCTTTTTAATCAGAAAGAAATTACCCTTCTCTCTCAAAAAAGGAATGGAAGCTACTAAAACAGTAACTTTCCATTCCTTTTTTGAGAGGATGAAACTTTTTCTGTAAAATAATGTTTATAAGGTTCTTCTATGATACAATAAATATCATTAGGAGGGCCTTTTATTATGGCAAGACAAAAGAAACCTGTACA
>ENA-OWPM01001653-OWPM01001653.1-human-gut-metagenome-genome-assembly--contig:-NODE-1653-length-16783-cov-53.091822_pt1 | contig 16783 bp, 10 predicted proteins | sample MGYA00248267_ERZ651852 | MGnify/ENA primary metagenome ERZ651852 (study PRJEB26924, sample SAMEA4378228) | human gut metagenome | biome: human gut; feature: human-associated habitat; material: faeces...
TTCATCCTGAGCCAGGATCAAACTCTCATGTTAAAAGTTTTAATCCAGCCAGAATGTCTGGCTTTTTAAATCAAAAATAAATTCCAATTTACTGTTTTAAGGTTTGCTTTATTTAAAAGCTGTTCGTTCATCTTTCGATGACTTGAATTATTCTCTTATGAATCTTTCAAGGTTATTCACTGTTCAGTTATCAATGTTCTCTGTTGTTTTCAGCAACTCTGATATATTATCATAATCATCTGTGCTTGTCAACAACTTTTTTATTTTGTTTTCTGTCGTTTAGAAGTGGTTTGTTATCACTCACTTGCGACAGCTCGTTAATAATAGCAAACCACTTTTCATTTGTCAACAACTTTTTTACAAGTTTTTGACATTATTTTTAATTTATTTTAAAGCATGCCTTCCTTAATCACATTGTGATCACGCAATACTTTTTCAATAACTGTTCCTTTCACTACGCGAAGCAAAGGTTTCTTCAATGCGTTTAATGGTCCCGGCAATGAAATCTCAAGCGGTGATTTGCCATCCATCAGCTTCACACTGCTGTCTAACAGTTCACGGATATCGTAAACACTTCCCCATACTTCTGGTACTCCACGGTCTACTCCTAACAATCCATATACAGCCTCCATTGCAGTTCTTACGGAATACTCTGTTGTGAACACGGTATCTCTTGGAGTTTCTGCAAACTGACCTAAAAATGCAAAGTTTACACAGCCGTCCGGAATCACATCCGGTCTGTCACCTTTTGTTCTCGGCATAAAGAAAGCGGTGATATACGGCATCATTGTCGGAACACAGACTGCACTGTGTTCGGCAAGTTCCTCAATTTTTTCAGTCGGAACGCCCAGATGATAAAGCCACTCTTCTGTGATCTCTTTTCCGGTACATTCCTTCATCGGTTTCTTAATATAATCACCCGGTACATCGGTAAAGAGACCATATACCCATACGCAGACCTGATTTTTATCCTGACTCTTGAATTGTCCCTGACGGTTGATCGTCCAGCTTAAAAGCCAGCTGGAATCTTTACAGCTCACGATACCACCTGTTACGACTTTGCCGCTTCTTGGATCTCTCTTACAGATATCCATAATATAAGGAATAATTTTATCATCCAATGTGGTAACGGTTGCAGATTCCCAGTTTGTTTTGGAAATATCAGAGCAGAACTTCTCAGGATGTCCGAAAGATGCATCCTGTTTTGCAATATTTTTCCATAAATTCCAACAGCCGCTTGTACGAACCTCTGCGTCACCGTTTGGTGCATGATTCTGATCCCCGTAAATCGTTCCCTCGGTACAGCTTCCGTTTGTGACAAATACAAGATCATTTTCTGTTAAGGTAATGCCCTCTTCCACGCCTTTTACTTTACACTCGATTGTTTTTGCCACTTTCTTTCCGTCTTTGATATCGAAAATTACATTCGTTACTTCTGTATTAAACTGGAAATCAACACCTGCTGCTTCGAGGTATTTCTGCATTGGAAGAATCAGTGATTCATACTGATTGTACTTCGTAAATTTTAAAGCTGAAAAATCCGGCAGCCCTGCGATATGATGAATGAAGCGCTGGAAATAAAGTTTCATTTCCAATGCGCTGTGCCAGTTTTCAAATGCAAACATCGTTCTCCAGTACAGCCAGAAAGTAGAATTAAATACTTCCTCATCAAATACATCTTCAATTGTTTTATCATAGAGATCCTCGTCCTTTGTCATAAACAGCTTCATGATCTCCATGCAGCCTTTCTGGCTTAAATTGAATTTGCCATCGGTATGTGCATCTTTTCCCTGCTTCTCTGTTGCACGGCATAAAGAATAGTTTGGATCTTCCTTATTCAACCAGTAGTACTCGTCTAAAACGGAAACACCCGGTGTCTCAATAGACGGAATACTACGGAACAGATCCCACAGACATTCAAAATGATTTTCCATTTCACGGCCGCCACGCATTACATAACCTCTGGTGGCATCATAAATACCGTCACATGCTCCACCAGCAATATCCATTGCCTCTAAAATATGGATATGATCTCCCGGCATCTGTCCGTCTCGTACAAGAAAACATGCCGCTGCTAAAGATGCAAGCCCGCTTCCTACAATGTAAGCACTTTTTTCATCAACCCCTGCCGGTTTCTTTGGTCTTGCAAACGCCTCATAATTTCCGTTTGTATAATAAATGCCCTTGCTGTTCTTTTCATTTTTTCCGCGCTCTGTGTTGCGGTATTCCTGCTCAGGTGCATTTGCTGCCGCTTTTTTTACCTCATTATTGACGTTATTCTTATGATTCTTTGCGGCAAGTGCCACGGCTCCTGCTCCTGCTGCAAGTGCGGCTACTCCAAGTCCAATATGTTTCTTTTCCATAGATAAGTCCCCTTTCTATTGAAGTTTCTCCGTAATGTTCTGTTCGTTTTCTCTTTGCTGCTGCAACAAAATTACGGTTTTGTTTTTTGATGTTTCTATCTTAGCTTGCCCAAAATCGTTTTCCAATTTACAAAAAAGGCGAAATGATAAAAATTTTATCACTTCCTTGAAATGGTATTAAAATGCCATTCTGCTGATCCCGCAGTCCTCTGTCAGATCTGCGATAGTGATCTTATCAAAAGTTTTCTTTTTCAAAAGTTCATTCAATGACGCTTCCAGTGCAATTTTGGTTGTATTTGACATCTGCTTCTCCTGTTTTTCGCTTGCTTTATGAGTTCCATTTTATCTGCGTTCTCCGGTTTGATAAAGCCTTTCCGTGATTCTTTCATAAAAATTTCAGAGACATTTTATGTTTTTTTATTCTTGACAGAAAATGTTAGCAGACTTACAATTTCTCTGGTTTCAAATGATGCACATTTTTGATGTGCAATTTGTTATTATAAATGAAAATACAGACATTTTGACACCCGAATTTTATAAGAAAAGGAATTTATCAACATGACACAGGAAAAACAGGTAACAAATCCACTCGGTACAGATAAAATATCAACGCTCGTCGCCCGATTTGCAGTGCCAAGCATTATCGCCATGCTCGTCAGCGCCGTTTATAATATCGCTGACCAGCTTTTTATCGGAAACGCAGTCGGCACACTTGGAAACGCCGCAACGAATATCGCTTTTCCACTCTCTATGCTCTGCACTTCCCTTGCTCTGCTTTTTGGAATCGGCGGGGCAGCAAGTTTTAACCTTCACATGGGAGCAGGACATAAAGAACAGGCGCCTTATTATATAGGAAACGCTATCACAATGCTGCTCTCCCTCGGCTTTCTTTTATTGTTTGTCACAGAGCTGTTCTTAGAGCCATTGTTAGTGCTTTTTGGCTCTCCGGCAGACGTTCTTCCGCTGGCAGAACAATATGTACGTGTCACAGCGATCGGTTTTCCATTTCTGATCTTAACGATCGGAAGCGGTCACCTGATCCGTGCCGACGGAAGCCCTAAAATGGCAATGTTTGTCAATATCTCCGGTGCCGTGATCAATATTGTATTAGACGCATTGTTTGTCATTGTTTTTCAATGGGGAATGTACGGTGCTGCATGGGCAACTGTGATCGGTCAGATTATCTCTGCTGCGATTGCAATTCATTATCTGATGCATTACCGCACTGTAAAGCTGGAAAAACAGCATTTTATCCCTTCCGGAAAAGACCTGATACAGATCTGTTCTTTGGGAATGTCTTCCGGTATCAACCAGATTGCCATGATGATCGTGCAGATCACCATGAATAATCTGTTAAAACTTTATGGTGCGCAGTCCGTGTACGGCGAATCGATTCCGATTGCCTGTGCCGGCATTGTCATGAAAGTAAACCAGCTTTATTTTTCCGTGATCATTGGTCTGTCTCAGGGCAGTCAGCCAATTGAAAGTTTTAATTATGGAGCCAGACAGTATAAGCGCGTAAAAGATGCCTATCTGCTTGCAGCATCTGTTGGTGCAACAGTATCGATTGTCTCCTTTTTGCTGTTCCAGCTCTTTCCAAGACAGATCCTTGGTCTGTTCGGAAGCGGAAGTGAAGAATATTTCCAATTTGGTGTCAGCTATTTCAGGATTTTCCTGTTCTTCACCTGGTTAAACTTTTTGCAGCCGATCTCCTCAACCTTTTTCAGTTCTATCGGAAAGGCATACAAGGGAACTTTTCTTTCCCTGACCAGACAGATTCTGTTCCTGCTGCCGCTCGTGGTTATACTGCCACATTTCTTCGGTATTATGGGCGTTTTGTATGCAGGACCAATCGCCGATCTTTTGTCCTTTACTGTCGGACTTAGCATGGTGATCGTTGAATTTAAAAATATTCATAAACTTGAGTCAGAAGCAGCATAACGCAGCTCACATTGAATGAAATATTTTTACATAGTCCAAAAATATTTCATTGTACTAAATTATTTCATAGTGCAAAAAAGGTTGACATAAGATATATCTTATGTCAACCTTTTTTTATACTTCATATTTCATATTAAACGCATCTAATTTTAATGCTGCTATGATTCCAGCCATAAGACAGATACTGTTTCTGACAAAATCGACTGGCGATCTGATGAAACTGTCAAATGGAATGATCATGAGTGTTGCAGCGATCACGATTCCAACAATTACATGAAATACCACTGAATAATGCTTTTCAAACAGTGTATTCACTAATTTTGCAAGTAGAATAATCGTGAAAACCGCTCCAATCCCAGCCGGAACGAGTATTTGAAAATCAAGTTTTCCAATGCCAGCCACAAAAGGCTCATATAATCCTAATGGCATCAGCAGAGTTGAAAAACTCATTCCGGGTGCGATCACGCTGAGTGCCAGACAGAATCCACAAAACAAGTACCACAAAAATCCCGGCTCAATTACGACAGAAAATAACTTCAGGCTGATCAGCAATACAAACACGACAAGCATTGCCATACACATGGAAAAATAAGATGTACTTGTTCTTCCTTCTTTTCCGGCCTCCCGAAAAAGTGACGGCAGCATGCCTGTGATCAGTCCCACAAACACGCAGATTGACGGCGCCGGATATTTTTCCAGAAAAAACGATAATATATTCGCGATTCCAAGAAATCCCGCTGCTCCTCCTATGATAACCGGCATAAGCCCCGGCAGATGTGTTTTGTATGTATGAAACGGATCTGCAAGAAATTCCATAATCGTCTTATAGATTCCGAATACAACACAAAGCACACCGCCGGATATTCCCGGTAATACGGCTCCTAATCCGATCAACATTCCCTGAAAAAATTTTAAAATGAATTTTGCTGCATGATTACTGTCCTGTTGCATGTTATGAAATACCTTTCTGATTTTTATTTTCGAAATTGTACCAGATATCATATGCTGATTCAATCGAAAATAGGCGTAAAAGGTATTCCTTAACTATTTCTTAGCTGTTTTTACTTCAGCACCTTCTCCAACTCCTCGATCACGATCTTGAGAGCTTTGATCCGGGCATATTTCTTGTCGACAGACTCTAAAATATGCCATGGAGCATAGGTGGTGCTGGTCTTTTGGATCATCTCATTGACCGCTGTCTCATACGCATCCCATTTGTCACGGTTGCGCCAGTCCTCGTCTGTGATCTTCCACTGTTTTTCCGGTGTATTCTGTCTCTCATTAAAACGCTCAAGCTGCGTATCTTTGTCAATCTGCACCCAGAATTTGATGATCACAGCGCCCCAGTCGTGAAGTTCTTTTTCAAATTCGTTGATCTCATTGTAAGCACGCATCCAGTCATTTTCACTGCAAAATCCTTCCAGACGCTCCACCATCACTCTTCCGTACCATGTGCGGTCAAAAATAGCGATATGTCCTGTTTTCGGCAGTCTCGTCCAGAAACGCCACAGATAATGTCTTGCTTTCTCATGAGGTTCCGGGCTTGCGATCGGATATACTTCATAACCTCGCGGGTCGAGTGCTCCTGCAATCCGCTTGATGTTGCCGCCTTTTCCTGCTGCATCCCAGCCCTCATAGGCAATGATGACCGGCACTTTTTTCCGGTAAAGACGGTTGTGCAGATCACCGAGCCGGTTCTGCAGTTCTTTCAGTTCTTTGCGGTACTCATCCGCCTCAATCTCTTTGTCCAAAGGCACTTCTGCCAAAAGCGGCATCCGCACTAACGGAAAAACATTCTGCAAAAGAGGCACTGCCAGCTTCTGATTGCTCAGCGCAATCTCAATCCCCTGTGTCAATGTCTCTAAAACCTGAAGTTCCGTCCATTTTCTCGACTTTGCATCAATGATGTACCACGGCGCAGACGGCAGATTCGTGTTCTTCATATAGGAAGAAAATGCCTCTTCGCACTTCTCATAATGCCGGTTCTGCCAGAGATCATTTTTGCTGACACGCCAGACCGTATCTTTTTCATGCTCTAAATGTTCGATCCGTTTTGCCTGTTCTTTCTCCGAGATATGCAGGAAAAATTTCATGACCAGATAACCGTTATCTGTAAGCTGGCGCTCAAAACGTCTCACACTCTCGATTCTTTTTGCGTAATCCTCATCGGAAAGTTTTCCGTGCAGCTCGTCTTTTACGATCTCATCCATCCAACCCGAATCGAGAAATACGAACTTTCCCTCTTCCGGGATCCGTCTGAAATAGCGGTATAAAAACGGTTTCCGGCACTCCTCCTCACTCTTTTCCCCCATCGATTCCACCTTGAAGAAACGCGGATCGATATTCTGAATCACCTGACCAATCACAGAACCTTTTCCGGCGGTTCCCCAGCCTTCCATGAGCACAAGTACCGGTATCTTCTGCTCTTTGATCAAAAGCTGCTGCTTTGCTAACTTTTCTTTTGCAGCGGCAAGGCGCACCCTGATCTCTTCCTCCTCCGGTTTTTCCATTGCTTTCCATTCCTGCAGCATAAAAAAATCCCCCTTCTCTCACACTTTTTCGTAATCAATCCATATCTCCGCGATCACGTTCCGAAGATGCACGGATATCTGCCTGTTACTCTGTTGTCATTCTTCTTTTAGTTTCTCTCAAAATTTCCGAAACATCAAGGCATTTTCACACTTTTTATATTTTTTTCAGAATTTGACAGTTTTATTCTTCTTCCTATATTTTCGTATACTTGTTTTCTTTTATAAGCGTTTCTTATGAATCAGTTTTTTCTCCCTATTTTTTTTGCATAAATGCAAGAAAACAGGAAAAACCTCCTTGCAATTTGTATTCTTACACGATATAGTTGAATCAACAATTTCGAGATGAAGTTTGCAGGAAAACGACGCAAGTCTACCGAAGGAGTAACACTCTCAGGTGCCGGTCATACCGGTGCAACTGTAAATGGATCGACTCTCTGGAGACGCCCGGATGAACCGGGGGCCGAAGGTGCAACATACGTTTTCGTATGAATCTCTCAGGCAAGCGGACAGAGAAGATATCTTAATTGCACACATAAGATTTCATTTTATATGAAGTTTTCTGATTATGTATCTTCCTATCCCATATATTTTTATATGGGATATTTTTCTGTCAGTTCATCCTGTTTCCGGTCATCATCCCATTTTCATTGCAGGATATTTTCTGTGATACTGCTGCACTCGATGTATATATTGAAAGAAAGATAGAGGATTAGAAACATGTGGAGTGTAATTAATGATTTTCTTGTCAATGTTGACAATTTTGTCTGGGGTGTGCCATTAATGGTGCTGATCATGGCGGGCGGCCTGCTGCTTACGGTGCGCCTCGGTCTGTTACAGATCCGGAAGCTTCCCCTTGCACTGAAATGGATGATCCAGAATGAGGAAGAGGCAGAAGGCGAAATTTCCAGTTTTGCAGCTCTCTGTACTGCTTTGAGCGCAACGATCGGTACCGGTAATATCGTAGGTGTTGCAACCGCTGTCTGCGCCGGCGGTCCGGGCGCTCTGTTCTGGATGGTCGCAGCCGCTTTTCTCGGAATGGCTACCAAATATTCCGAAGGACTTTTAGCTGTCAAATACCGTGTCGTTGCTCCTGACGGCCACAGCCTTGGCGGTCCTTTCTATTATATTGAACAGGGTATGGGAAAAAATTGGAAATGGCTTGCAAAGCTTTTTGCATTTTTCGGCGTCTGTGTCGGACTTTTCGGTATCGGAACTTTCAGTCAGGTGAACGGTATCGCAAGCGCGATCAACGGTTTCTTTGATCCGGACAATGCACACTGCGTTAAGATCCTTCCTTTCCTCGGAGAATATTCCTGGTCAGTCGTGATCGCATCCCTGATCCTGACGGTCTGTGTCGCAGCCGTATTGATCGGCGGTGTAAAACGGATCGCAAGTGTGAGCCAGATCGTTGTACCATTTATGGCGATCCTTTATTTTGCTTTTGCCGTTATCCTGATCATCTGCAATATTACTGAAATTCCTGCAGCTATTAAAGTGATCGTAACCGCTGCTTTCACACCGAAAGCGGTTACCGGCGGTGCTGTCGGAAGTATGTTTGTCGCTATACAAAAAGGTGTTGCCCGCGGTATTTTCTCAAATGAGGCAGGACTCGGAAGCGCCCCGATCGCAGCAGCTGCTGCACAGACAAAAGAGCCTGTCCGTCAGGGACTTGTCAGCATGACCGGAACTTTTATCGACACGATCGTAATCTGTACGCTGACCGGACTCTCCATCGTCTTAACCGGCGCATGGCAGGTCGAAGGCTTAGAAGGTGTGGAAGTCACCACTTACGCATTCCAGCAGGGGCTTCCTTTCCCTCCGGCCGTGTCCTCTTTTGTATTAATGCTCTGCCTTGTATTTTTTGCATTTACAACAATTCTCGGCTGGGATTATTACAGCGAACGCTGTCTTGAATATTTAAGCGGCGGTAATTTAAAACATGTGAAAGTCTACCGCTGGATTTATATTTTTGCAGTATTTATCGGACCGTATATGACCGTCAGCGCTGTGTGGACGATTGCCGATATTTTCAACGGACTGATGGCTCTGCCAAATATGATCGCACTGTTCGCATTGAGTGGGGTTGTTGTCAGGGAAACAAAAGCGTTTTTTAAGAAACAGAGTTAGGCAATTGCGAAACTCCTTGTAGGCTTCTTTAAATTGTTCAAAATCAACAAAAATTTCGAAAACACGCTCTCGCTACGTGTCGCTCGCAGCGGTACTAAGAAGCCAGGCACAACTTACCGTTGTACCAGCCTTCTAAGTACCGGCGGCTCCCCAGTGTTTTCTCAATCTTTTGTTAATTTTTCACAATTCAATTTAGGTTTTCGAGAGTTTCGCAATTATTTAATGTGTCACATTATAAACTTAGTTGCCCTTTTTAGCTCATATGTAAAGAGGAGTGTGATAATTAATCACACTCCTCTAAAAATTTCTTTATAAAAAAGAGTTTTTCTGCTGGTTGTCAGCCTCGGTATTCAGTTAAGATACCCATAACGACGTGGAAATCATTAAGTCCCCCACGTGGACTACAGCTTTATCCAAGCTGCCAGGCTCAATACCCAGTCAAGACATCTAACGAGATGGAAATTATCCTGCTCCATCTGCAGCACAACTTTTAACGATGCTCTTACATCGAAAACATTTCTGTTCTTACTTTTATCATACTCAATTCACACAAAAAACAACTAAATTTTTCTTTGTTGTCTTTTAACTTCATGATAATTTTCCATAAATGTGCCAATTTCAGTTTCTATTGCTTCCTCTTTTCCAATGCCAACCTAATCAATCGATCCGCCTGATCTGCCATGAACAGCGGGATATTCAGCACACCATCGTCCAGATTCAGATTGTCCAATGAGAAACGGATGCGAAGCCTGACCTTATCAGGGAACAGTTCCTTGAACTTCTTCATACTCTTGCTGGTTGTGTTGGCTTCGGATTTGACCTCCACAGGGAAGATGTCGTTTTCCCGCTGAATGAGGAAATCCACCTCGTAAGGTAGGTTGTTCTGGCTCCAATAACGGGGCATATATCTTTCGTAATATCCACTGTCTAGCTGTCGCTCCAACTGACGTTTAGAATAATTCTCCTTAATACAAAGGTGAATATAAAATTCACGCTCTTCATCACTCTTACAACCCGACATTATCAACAAGTGATTCGTCCAGCTAATTTGTGTCACCACTGGTGTCACAAATTCATTTCAAGATTAAAGGCTTGCGGTAGGGAGAATTCTTCCAATCCAGCAATTTTTTTAAGATAAATCGTTCCATAGAATCACTTCTCACATTTTTATTGGAGTTTTATGCTTTATAATCACACTTTTATGTGAGATAGCGAGAAAATTTTTCTACAATAAAGGCAGACCGTAGCCTTTTCCGCCAACTGTCGTAACGAAAAGGTGATTTTCTGCTATACGCAAAAAGCTGTAAAACTCAATGCGAATTTTACAGCTTCTAAATAAATGTGTGCTGGTTACAGAGATAAAAGTGTGCAGGATTTTTGAATTACATATGTAGGGATATGCGAAGCAACCGTTCTTCCATTACTCCACATATCTCAAAAAAACTAATTGATGTAGTTAGCTGCTGCTCCCATATAAGCGATTGCTTCATCAGCTGTCAGATACTGACCTTCCATAACAAGGGAAAAATCTGAATTTGCAATTGCAACGGAACCATCGTCTGCTTCTACGAATACTGCTGAGAAATCATCACCTGTGTAAACATCTGTTGTGCTGATCTCAGTCCAGTCAATGTTATCTTCATCTGTAATATTTGTTACATTGGAATCATCATATGCTCCACAAAGGACATCTCCCTGTCCATCCTGTGGAACGATCATTAATGAAACATAGCTATATCCGTCCGGATCTCTAAAGAGTGTGATCACATACTCTGTACTATCATCATCCACTGCATATAATGCTGCATCAACAAGATCTGCTGTTACATCAAGAAGTGAAAATCCTTCTTCCTCTGTTGTTGCTGTTGCTTCTGCTGCATCTTCCACATCCACTGCATCCTCTTCTGTGTCTGCTGGTCATTGTCAGCTGGTGCTGCTGCATCAGATGAACCACCACATGCTGTAATATTAAGAGCCATTGCTCCAACAAGTAAAACGGTCAGTAATTTCTTTTTCATTTGTTCTCCTCCATCTATCTGATTTTGATTAAGATACTTCCTATTTATTGTCTATTCTGCACTACATTAACAAAATTGCTATCTATACTCCTGCACACTTGTATCTCTGCAACCAGCTTATTTTTCATTTTAAAAATGTTTTGTGCAATGCCTTATCTGGCATGGTTTCTTTTTCTTCTTACAAACATTCCTGCAAGTCCCACGCATGAAACCATCAGAAGTGCTGTACAAAGTGCCATGCTGAAATCTTCGCCTGTCTTTGGAGATTTTGCACTCTGGTCAGTGTTTTCGGCTACCGTAAAGTTTGTTGCCGCTGTTCCATCTGTCCAGACAAGCTCAAAAGAATGATTTCCTGCTGGCAGGCTCTTAAGGTATTCCGGTTTGAAGGTAATGATGGTAGATCCTTCTGTGACCGTATAGTTGATTGGATCAACCGTAACTCCGTCCACCTTGACCTCACGGAATTTTGAAATCTCACCGCTTCCTCTGATTGCAAGGCTTCCATCTGTATTCTGTGTCCATGAACTGCCTGCTCCATCCAAAATATCATACGTTACCTGTGCCGGTGCCGAAGCTGCCGGTGCTGTTGTAGTTGATGCAGCCGGAGTTGATGTAGCCGGTGCCGGATCCGGTGTCGGGGTTGTTGGTTCCGGTGTAGGATTTGGCTCCGGTGTTGGGTTTGGCTCCGGTGTTGGGGTTGGTGTCGGTGTTGGTTCTGGCTCCGGATTCGGTTCCGGATTCGGATTCGGTTCCGGATTCGGATTCGGTGTTGGCTCCGGTTCTGGATTCGGATTCGGTTTTTCTCCGCATTTTAATACAACTTTGCTATCAGATGTACCTATTTTGTAATCATCATTATCAGATCTAAAATATTCTGCACTTGCGTTATCACTTGTAATCGGAACTGAAGAATCGTTTGTTGGTGCAATCTGTGTAGTCACGCCTATCTTAGCTCCGCTTGTCAGTCCACTTGCAGACACCTGTTGACCATTCCAAAGATACAGATTATTAGGTGTTGTCCCAACTTTATTTTCAGTAATATTTACCGTACCACTCATTTTAAAAAGTTGTGACGATGAATAACATACTCCTCCACCATACGATTCTGAGCTATTACTGGTTATTTCACCTCCGGACATAGTGAATGTGCCGGTGTTAATAAATACTCCTCCGCCATACTCTTTTGCTTTATTACCGGTTATTGTACCGCCGGACATAGTGAATGTACCGCCCTGACTAAATACTCCTCCACCTGACAAATTTGAATCCGGACCAACTAATTCATTGCGGGATATTGTGCCTCCGGACATAGTGAATGTGCCCTTGTCATTCAAGACACCTCCACCACCATATGCTTTATTCTCACTAATCGTTGTTCCAGCAGACATAGTGAATTGGCCGCTGTCATTCAAGACACCTCCGCCACCAACAGTAGCAGTATTTTTAGTAATTTCTCCTCCGGACATAGTGAATGTTCCTTTGTTAATATATACTCCTCCACCATACGCAGTTCCATTCGTTTGTTCTGCTTTATTACCGGTTATTGTGCCTCCGTACATGTTGAATGTTCCTTTGTTAATATATACTCCTCCACCGTTTATAGCGATATTCGAAGTGATTGTGCCACCGTTCATGTTAAATGTTCCTCTATTATACACGCCACCGCCCTGATCTGCTGTGTTGCCACTTATACTGCCGCCATACATAGTAAAGGTACCTTTTACGTTTACACCACTGCCACTGTATTTATTCGTGCCATCCGGCTTGGTACCATGTGTGACCTTACCCTCGCCCTTACAATCACATAGTGTAAAGCTATTATTACTGTCTACCTCAATCACTGCCTTATCATCAGCATTCATTGTAATTGTCTTACCGTTCAGGCAGAGTACTACGTTGTTCTGTGGAGTCCATGACTCTGTCAATGAAACGTTATCCGTCAAATAGTAGTAGCCTGCACTTAAATCGTTATCTAACGAATTTATGCCTGTCCATGTTGCTCCCTGCGGCAAATCAATTAAATGTGAACCGGTATGTTCCTCAGCCGGTGTTCCGCCGTTTTCTTCTGTCGCCTCAACAGCATAAATCAATCCATCTGAATCTGTCGTCTCAAGCCATATTTTGCATTTAGATAAATCAACATCTTCGTAAGACAACTTCACATCTTGGCTTCTTTCAATCGGACAACCATAAAGCGTTTCTTGACCACCCGATTTATATTGAACGATAAGATTTACCGTATCCGCCGTATCTCCTCTGTTGACCTTGATTTCTTTTGTTAAAGCATTATATGTTGCAGTACCTATTCCCTTATTTTTGCCATCCAAACGAAGCGTCATTGCTTCTTCTATCCTTCCGGACTTAACACTGACTGCCGATGCAAAAAGGACATTTGACAAGTTCAGATTGGTGGCTGGTCTGATTGCTTTTGTCTCATCAACATACTCATCCTTAACCTTCTGCTCCTCCGTTGATGTACAATTTGCCGCATAATCATACGAACCCAAATAAGAAGATTCATACGGAGAACGCAGCCAGAATTCATCTTCACTCCAATATACACTTCTTTGTAGCTGCACGCTGTTGTCACTTCCCGCTTTTAGTATGATAGCATCACGAACACCTTCAAGCGCATATAATTTATCTGTAGTGGTATAATCTTTCTTAGCCTTTGTATCTGTTGTAGCAACAGTTGTTGCCTGCATGAGTGTCTGCTCTGCATCTGAAAAATAGTCTTTATTACTCGCCATTCCCTGCAAAGTAACTCTTAAATTGCTCGCTCCATAATGGTTGGCAGCACATTCCTCTGCAGAATCACCGTCTGTATACGTTCCATAATCTTTCATGTACGCTTTATTTTTTTGTTCATTATTAAATTTGCCTGTTGCTATCGGGCTAGCTGCAAAAATAATAGTATTATCTCCCTGTACGCCATTGTCTTGTCCTAAGATATACCATCCCTGTGCTGTATCAGACGCATTTATACCAAATAAAAGTTTTCCAACATTTGCATTCGTTCCACTTGCATCCGGCGTAAACGCTGTCATTAACTGCTCTTTTGTCGCATATACTGTCACACCCGGCTCGCTTACATCCGCAGCCTTCGCATGCACTGTTCCACCCGGTACTGCCGGTACAAGTCCTGCCACCATTCCGAACACCAGTAAACCGGAAAGAATTTTTGCAATGCCTTTGCTCATTCTCTTTTTTCTTATCATGTGTACTCTCCTCTTGCTGTAGTTACAAAATCCAAGATTTCATGTAGCATTCCATCCACAGGTCTAATATCAAATGCTTATCTTAAGCTGCTCTTTTTTCTTCTTACAAACATTCCTGCAAGTCCTGCGCATGAAAGCATCAGAAGTGCTGTACAAAGTGCCATGCTGAAATCTTCACCTGTCTTTGGAGATTTTGCACTCTGGTCAGCGTTTTCGGCTACCGTAAAGTTTGTTGCCGCTGTTCCATCTGTCCAGACAAGCTCAAAAGAATGATTTCCTGCTGGCAGGCTCTTAAGGTATTCCGGTTTGAAGGTAATGATGGTAGATCCTTCTGTGACCGTATAGTTGATTGGATCAACCGTAACTCCGTCCACCTTGACCTCACGGAATTTTGAAATCTCACCGCTTCCTCTGATTGCAAGGCTTCCATCTGTATTCTGTGTCCATGAACTGCCCGCTCCATCCAAAATATCATATGTTACCTGAGCCGGTGCCGCAGCTGTCGAAGCTGTTGTGGTTGATGCAGCCGGTGTTGATGTCGCTGGTGCCGGATCCGGTGTCGGATTTGGAGCCGGTGTTGGGGTTGGCGTTGGCTCTGGATTCGGATTCGGCGTCGGTTCCGGATTCGGTGTCGGTGTTGTCTCACTGTCCTTATAGGTTGCTTGAATCTGGGTTGGTGCTATTTTGGTTGTCACAGTAGTTGTCGCACTATTCTCATCAGCAATAACTGCGTCGCCATACATCTTCACCCACTTATCAAATACTTTTCCATCTGCAGCCGGATTTGCTGTAATCGTTACAACAGTACCCTCCACATACGTTCCATTACCTGTACCATTGATAATTTCCAAGATATAAACAGGCTTATCTGCATCCGGAACTGTTACCACAAAGGCTGGACTTTCCTCATGATTTTTATCCCCTTTGTATCTGACCTCGTAGGTTCCTGCAGAAAGTCCGGTAATCTCTTTGCCGGTGCAGTCTATATATGAGCTGTCCCCGGATTTACGGTACTCCATATTCTCATTCACGCCTGTAATCTTGCCGTCACTACCACCTGCGGTAATAGTTTTCTCTCCCACCAGACCAGTAGGAGCACTCTGTGATGCTTTTGTGATTTCCCAGCTAAAAGGCTTTTCTTCTGCTGTTCCATTTGCCCACGTTTTACCATCAGACGGTTTTATAATTACCTCATAAGTACCTGCATCTGTTGCACTATTTGTTCCACTAGCAACTGTATAATTTTCACCTAATTCAATACCAGTATGTACTGCTCCATCATATGTAAATCTGTTTGGGACAGGATCCGGTACAGTAGGTAATTTTTCTTTGCATTTTAATACAACTCTAGCTCCCGCATCCGTACCTATTTCGTAAGCACTATTATCAGAGAAAAAACAGCCTGCACTTGCAACATCACTGGTAATCGTAACCGGAGAATCATCTGTTGGAGTATCATATGCAGTCACACCTATTGTTTCTTTTCCTGTCAGAGAGTCTGTTTGCACCGTTGTTTCCTGACCAAGATATAGATTATTATCTCTGTTGTCTCCAACTTTATTTCCAGTAATCTCTACCGCACCACCCAAAGTTATTGCACGGCCTTTTTCTACTATAACACCGCCTCCATCGGAAATAGCTGTGTTATTGGTAATCTTAGCCGTACCACTCATTTTAAAAGATACTTGCGATGCATGCCGTACTCCTCCACCATACTTTTCTGATTTATTATGAGTTATTTCACCTCCGGACATAGTGAACGTACCGTTATTATATACTCCTCCACCATGCACTTCTGTTTCATTACCAGTTATTACTCCTCCAGACATCTCAAATGTGCCACTTCCATTATTTACTCCTCCACCACTATATTGTGATTTATTCTGGGTTATTGTACCTCCGGACATAGTGAATGCATCTGCTTGATTATACACTCCTCCACCTGACGCATATGTTGCCGAACCGGCTGCTATATTACCGGTTATTGTTCCTCCAGACATAGTGAATGTTCCACTCTCCTTATAGACTCCGCCACCATACATTGCTTTATTTTCACTAATCTTTGCTGCATCAGACATAATGAATGTGCCTCCCTTGTTGAAGACACCTCCACCACGATTAGTGGTAGTATTCTTAGAGATTTCGCCTCCGGACATCTCAAATGTGCCACTTCCATTATTTACTCCTCCACCATAATTAGTGGACTTGTTTTGGAAAATATGTCCACCGGACATGCTGAACGTACCTTCATTGTACACACCTCCGCCACCATCATGGTAGTTTACATATACAGGGCTTGCTGTATTATCAGTGATTGTACCACTGTACATGTTGAATGTACCTGTTTCTTTATTATATACTCCTCCGCCGTATTTAGCAGTATTCTGAGAGATTGTTCCCCCATACATTTCAAAGGTCCCTTGATTTGTGACACCACCATTGTTACCGGAAAGTTTACCATTATACATGGTAAACTTTCCAGCATTATAAACACCTTCACCGCTTACTCCTGCCTTATGAGTAATAGTTCTGGTCCTATGTCAAGATTTAGTACAAGTTAAAATGAGAAATTTCTCCCCATTTTA
>ENA-OWPM01001668-OWPM01001668.1-human-gut-metagenome-genome-assembly--contig:-NODE-1668-length-16626-cov-5.473961_pt1 | contig 16626 bp, 16 predicted proteins | sample MGYA00248267_ERZ651852 | MGnify/ENA primary metagenome ERZ651852 (study PRJEB26924, sample SAMEA4378228) | human gut metagenome | biome: human gut; feature: human-associated habitat; material: faeces...
TTTTATAAGAAATCTAAATTTTATATAAAAATAACAAAAAGATAAGATATAAAAAAATATTTAAATATTATAAATCTATTCAATTAATTAGTATTTAACTGCATATTTGTAAATAATAAAGTAGAGCTTGGAAATCCGGCGAAAGACAAACCAAGCTCTACAAAAAAACTAGCACAAAAGTGCTAACTGCTAAATAAGAATAACATTAAAATCATAAAGAGTCAAGAATATATGAATATTAATATATGTGTTAGCAAAAAATACATATAAATATATGCGTGTATAACGAGGTGAATTACAATAATGAAAATCTATCAATGCAACCAGTATGACACATTAAAATCTTGTTTAGTCTGCTATCCAGTATATTTTGAGATAATAAATAAAAGTAATGAATACTATAAGAAAATTGATTATGAATTGCTTTTTAGTCAATATAATAATTTTTTAAATAATCTAACCCAAAATGATGTAAAGCTAAATTTTCTAGATTTGAATAAAAATAGTGCAAATCAGTTATTTACACAGGATATTGGTTTTGTAATAGATGATGTATTTTTTATAAGTAATATGAAAAAACAAGAAAGAAGTATAGAAACCATATATTTAATTAATTTTATAAAGAAGAATAATTTAAAATATTATAAAATGAAAAATAATATTGAAGGTGGAGATTTAATACATTATGATGATGTGTTATTTATTGGGATAAGTACAAGAACAACAATTGATGCAGCTCATGAACTTCAATCTGTGCTAAATGAAATGAGAAAAGATATAAAAGTTGTCCCAATTTATTTTGATAATAGTATGATTCATTTAGATTGTGTATTTAATACATTAGAAAAAGATGCTGCAGTTATATCTCCATATGTATATGATAAAGATATAATAGAAAAATATATTCCAAAACTTTATGAAATATCTAAAACAGATGCAGATAATTTAGGAACAAATTTTGTGTATTTAGGCCATAAAAAGTTACTTAGCAGCAATAAAAATGTAGCACAAATGCTTAAAAATGAAGATTATGATGTTACATATATAGATTATAGTGAAATTGTTAAAAATGAAGGAAGTTTAGGCTGTTCAATTTTATATCTGTTAAGAGAATAATATTTTATAAATAATGTTTTCAATATATCACATAATCTTATAATACATATGCACTTCTTAAGTTTAAAATCACCAATTTATAAGTATAGGAATAAAATATATAATGATAAATTTATTTGGAGAGTATTATGGGATATTATATTAAAGCAGAATCAAATGTTAAAATATATGTAGAAGACCTTAACGAAAATGGTACTGAAACAATCTTGTTTTTGCATGGCTGGCCTGGAGATCATAATTTATTTGAATATCAATTTGATTACTTTGCTAAAATGGGATATAGATGTATTGGACTTGATCAAAGGGGATTTGGTGAGTCAGATAAGCCGCTAAATGGATATGATTATGATACATTAAGTGATGATGTTAGATGCGTTATTGATCAGCTTCAATTAAAAAATGTTACTTTACTTGGACATTCAACTGGCGGTGCAATTGCCATTAGATATATGGCAAGACATGATGAATGGGGGATTTCAAAATTAGTACTTTGTGGAGCAGCAGCACCAAGTCTTATAAGACGTTCTTATTTTCACTATGGGTTAAAAGAAGAAGCAGTAAAAGAAATAATTAATGAAACATATATAGATAGACCAAAGATGCTTGCAAATTTTTCAAAAATGTTTTTTTATAAGCCAATAAGTAAACCATTTTCAGATTGGTTTTTAAGCTTAGGACTTAAAGCAGCAGGGTGGTCAACAGCAGCTATAGCAAATACATGGCTTGATGAAGAAAGTTTGTTTTTAGATATGAAAAAAATAAATGCTCCTACATTAATAATTCATGGCATACACGATAAAGTTTGCCTTTTTCCACTAGCAGAGCAGCAAAAGAAACTAATTAAGAACTCTAAACTAGTTAAAATGCAAAATAGTGGACATGGCTCATTTTATGATGAACGTGAAAAGTTCAACAATGAAGTGAAATGCTTTATTGAGAATTAATTGTAAAAAATATAAATATATAAATATATAAATATATAAATATATAAATAAAAAGATATTCAAAAGAATTTGTTTATAAAAATGAAGTACTAGTTTTTTTATATAGTGCTTTATTTTTATTTTAATTTATATGAATTTTATAATGCATTATTATATTCTAATAGGCGTAAATATATTTACTGGATAGAAGATGCTAAAAAAGACGACATAAAACAAAAAAGAATTTCAGAAACAATAAAAAAGTTACAAAATAAAGGAAAGGTAAAATAGAAAACAACATTAGGCTATATAATTACGACAAATGGTCATATGCGTTCTGGTTATAATGATATATAATAACATCATAAAAGAAAACGTTGTTATATATTTAGGAGGCAGAAATGGGAATTAGATTTAATGAGCAAAATAAATTATTTAATATTGAATCAAAAAATACAAGCTATATATTAAATGTATTAGAGACAGGACATATTGCACATTTATATTGGGGAAGAAAAATTAATTCTAATAAAATAGATTATTTAATTAAGAAAAGACAATGTGGAAGCTTTTTAGCTGATTTAGATAATATAGATGATTTTCATTTAGAAGCAGTTCCGCAAGAATATCCAAGCTATGGTAATCCTGATTTACGTTCACCAGCGGTTCAAATAAAATTAAGTAATGGTACCACTGTTACAGATTTTAGATATTATAGTCATAAGATATTTAAAGGAAAAAATAAACTTCAAGGATTACCAGCAACTTATGTTGAAAATGATATTGAAGCAGAAACTTTAGAGATAACATTAAATGATAGTTTAGCAAATTTAAAATTAATATTATCATATACAGTTTTTGAAGAGTATGATGCCATAACAAGAAATGTTAAAGTTATAAACGACAGTAATGAAGAAATTGATATATTAAGAGTGTTAAGTGCAAACGTTGATTTTAATCATAGTGAATTTGATTTTATCCAATTATCAGGTGCATGGGCAAGGGAAAGACATATAGTTAGAACACCTTTAAGATCTGGAGGTCAATGTGTAGAAAGTAGAAGAGGGGCTAGTAGCCATGCTCAAAATCCATTTATGGCTTTGGTAAGTCATGAGGCAAACGAAGATGTTGGAGATGTTTATGGATTTAATTTAATTTATAGTGGTAACTTTTTAGCAAATGTAGAAGTTGATATGCACAATAACTCAAGAGCCCAAATTGGTATAAATCCATTTGACTTTACTTGGAATTTAGAATCAAAACAAGAGTTCCAGACTCCTGAAGTTGTTATGGTATATTCACCTAATGGATTGACTGGAATGTCTCATATATACCATGATTTATATAGAGAAAGGCTTGCAAGAGGATCATATAGAGATAAAGAGAGACCAATACTTATAAACAATTGGGAAGCAACATACTTTGATTTTGATAATGAAAAAATTAAAGAAATAGCTAAAGAAGCTAGTGATCTTGGAATTGAATTATTTGTATTAGATGATGGCTGGTTTGGTGAAAGAAATAGCGATGATTCTTCACTTGGGGACTGGTTTGTAAATGAAAATAAAATTAAATGTGGATTAAATTCACTAGTAAAAGACATAAATGATCTAGGCATGAAATTTGGATTATGGTTTGAACCGGAAATGATTTCGCCCAATAGCAATCTTTATAGAGAGCATCCAGACTGGTGTATTCATATTGAAAATAGAACAAGATCACTTGCAAGAAAGCAGCTTGTATTAGATTTATCTAGGGATGAAGTTTGTGATGCTGTAATAAAAATGATCACAGATGTATTAAAATCTGCACCTATATCTTATGTAAAGTGGGATATGAACAGAAATATAACTGAACTTGGATCACCTGCATGGCCACCTAAAAAACAAAAGGAACTTGCACATAGATATATGTTAGGTTTATATAAAATATTAGAAAACATAACTTCAAACTTTCCTGACATTTTATTTGAAAGCTGCTCTGGAGGTGGTGGGAGATTTGATGGGGGAATGCTTTATTACATGCCACAAACTTGGACTAGTGACGATACTGATGCTATAGAAAGATTAAAAATTCAAGAGGGAACTTCATTAGTATATCCTAGTATATCAATGGGAAGCCATGTTTCAGCAGTACCAAATCACCAAGTTAATAGAATTACTCCACTTAGTACGAGAGGTATTGTAGCTATGGCAGGTAGTTTTGGGTACGAATTAGATGTAACAAAAATGACAGATATAGAAAAAGAAGAAGTTAAAAAACAAATCGAATTATATAAATCTATTAGAAAAGTAGTTCAATTTGGAGATCTTTACAGATTAAAAAGTCCATTTAAAAGTAATGAAGTATCATGGATGACTTTATCAAAAGATAAGGAATTTGCAATTGTAAGTTATGTAAAACAATATTCAGAAGTAAATAAAATACCTGGAAGATTAAAACTTAAAGCCTTAGATGAAAATTCATTATACGAAATAATTGAAACTAAAGAAGTGTTTGGTGGAGATGAACTTATGTATATTGGACTTGAAATTGGAGAACTTATTGGAGATTATGTGTCTAAGATGTGGACTTTAAAGAAGTGTAAATAATATGTAGAGAATTATATGGCCGAGATAATTTAAAAATTATTAATATTAAAATACAAGGATAAAATTTTAAGTGCTCCATGAGAGTTATTCATAGGGCACTCATTTTTTATAAATACTTCTCTTATTAATCTAAAAGTAAGTATTGTTTTGTACATCCTTTTTTATTAAGCCTATATTCTTTAGGGCTTATGCCTTTTACTTTCCTAAAAGCTTTTGAAAATGATAATGGATCAGTATATCCACAAGAGTAAGCTATATTTCCTATAGGCAGGTCTGTATCATATAGTAGGTCAGCTGCTTTTGTTATTCTAAATTCCATTAAAAATTTCTGAGGTGGCATTTTAAGATACTTTTGAAAAATAGAAGTTAGATAGCTTCTATTTAAACATGTATATTCCGCAATATCACGTACTTTTATTGGTCTATAATAATTATCTTGAATAAATTCTATTGCTTTATTTACATAATTATTAGAAATTGAATCATCATCTGAAAGGGTGCTTTTGATATTGTTAGACAACCTAGAGAAAAATAAATATAAAAGTCCTTCTATTTTAAATGAATCAGCATCTGTACTTTTATGATGTTTAAGCATTTCCATAACACATTCTTTCAACAAATCCGCTTCATCACATTTAAATATAAGATTTTCTTCATCTAATCCTATACATTTTAAATATGTTTTAACTTTATTTCCATCTATGCCAATCCAAAGGTAAGTCCAAGGTTCTTCTTCATCAGCCTCATAAAACGTAATAACATTTGGACTGATTAAAAATCCTTCATTTTTTGTAACTGTATATTTTTTGTTGTTAGCATAATAATAACCTTTTCCATCTAAAACATAATGCAATAAATAGTTAGGTCTAATAGCTGGACCAAATGAATGTAGTGGAGTACATTTCTCAAATCCACAATAGCAAAGGTACATATCATTAAAATTTCTATTAGTATTCTCTAAATAATAAACATCTAGCATATAAAAACTCCTATTTATATAAAAATATATAATCACATAACTATTATTTATTATTTTAAAGAAATATTATATACAATTCAATAATTTTAACTATGAAAATTAGTAATTAAAAGAAATGCTTTTAGAAAATTAGGCGTTTTTCCAATTAGAGTCAATACAAAAAGTATAAAAATAAAGATTACTTTTTTGTAATCCTTATTTTTAATTAAATATTATTTTTATTCTTTGTTTAAAGCTTCTTGTATTGTATGCCAAGCAAGAACTGCACATTTTACTCTAGCTGGCATATTAGATATATTTTTAAAAGCCATAGCATCTTCTAATGAATATAATTCTTTATCATCTGTTATTTCTCTTTTAATCATTCCAATAAAAGTTTCAGTAAGCTTTAACGCTTCTTTTATTGTTTTTCCCTTTATTAAATCTATCATAATTGATGTAGAAGCTTGTGATATGGCACATCCTTGGCCTGTAAAAGCTAAATCTTCAATTACATCATTATTTAATTTAAGCTCTAATGTTATTTCATCTCCACAACTTGGATTGTGTCCTTTTTCATAAACATCGGCATGATCTAGTTTTCTTTTATTATGCTTTGAAGTGCTGTGCTCCATAATTAATTCTGTATAAATTGAATTTAAGTCCATTAAGTATTACCTCCATTTAGAAAACATTTCATAAGTTTTTTTAGCAGCCTCAACTAATTTATCTACATCTTCTTTAGTATTATAGAAATAGAAGCTAGCTCTGCACGTTGCATTGATATCCATAAATCTCATTAATGGCTGAGCACAGTGATGACCTGATCTAATTGCAACATTTAAACTGTCAAAAACAGAAGATACATCGTGAGGATGAACGCCTTCAATATTAAAAGAAATTATACCGCCTCTATGTTCTAGGTTTTTAGGACCATATATTGTTACATATGGAAGTTTATCAAGCTTATCTATGGCATAAATAAGAAGGTCTTTTTCTATTTTATCTATTTTTTCTATTCCGATTTCATTTATATAATCAATAGCGGCACCAAGTCCTACAGCACCTTCTACATTTTGAGTTCCACCTTCAAACTTAGAAGGCAGTTCAGCAAATGTAGCACTTTGTTCATAAACATATTCTATCATATCTCCGCCAACTATATATGGAATCATGTGGGAGAGTAGTTCTTCCTTACCGTATACAACACCAATTCCCATTGGGCCTAATAGTTTATGACCTGAAAATACTAAAAAATCTGCATCTAATTCTCTTACACTTACTTTCATATGAGGGACACTTTGAGATCCGTCAACTATAACTTTAGCACCCATAGAATGTGCATAATCAATAATTTCTTTAACAGGGTTTATTGTTCCAAGTGCATTTGACACATGAGTTATACTTACAAGCTTAGTTTTTTCTGTTATTTTATTTTTGATTTCATCTTCTGGGATTTCACCATCATCATTTAAATACATATATTTTAAAGTGGCTTTTTTAGCTTTTGCTACAATTTGCCATGGAATAAGGTTTGAGTGATGTTCTGCAATTGAAATTACAATTTCATCACCTTCATTAATATTCTCCATTCCATAAGAGTAGGAGAGAAGATTAAATCCTTCTGTGGCATTTTTAGTAAATATAATCTCTTTCGAAGATTCTGCATCTATGAACTTTCTAACCTTTTCCCTAGACTCATCATATGCTTTAGTAGCTTCAATACTAAGCTTGTAAGCACCTCTATGAGGATTAGCATTAATATTTTTATAATAATTTTTAATAGCTTTAATAACTTGTTTTGGTTTTTGTGTAGTAGCAGCACTATCTAAATATACTAATCTTTCGCCATTTTCATGTGATTTCAATATTGGGAAGTCTTCTAAAAAATTAATATTATTCATTTTTTAAACCTCTATTTAGCTTTTCTAATATTTCGTTTATAGTATTTTCATCATCTATGGCATCTATTATAGGATTGAATGCTGCTCTTACAATTACAATTTTTGCATCTTCGTATGTTAGACCTCTAGACATTAAATAAAATAGCTTGCTTTCGTCAATTTTTCCTGAAGATGCCGAATGCTCACCAGAAACATCATCTTCTGAACAAAGTAAAACTGGCATTGCTTTTGCCTTCGCATCCTTTGAAAGAAGCATACAATATTCATCTTCTGCACCAACACTTTTTGATGCACCTTGCTTAAAATCTAATGTTCCTTTAAATGATTTTTTTGCTTTATCCTGAAGTGCTCCTTTAACATTAATATTTGATTTACTTGCTATTCCTTTAAGAGTTACAATATAATTTATATCTATAAGGCTGTTTTTACTTCCAAGATATATTGAGTCTATGTTTGATGAGGAATTTTCACCTTTTAAGTCACCATGATAATTATAAACTCTATATTCACCGCCAAGATCTGTATTTATAAAGTGCACTTTTCCTGACTCTTCAACATCTGCCACATTAGAATCTATGTGGATTATATTATCATTTAATAAATTTACTTTTGTAAGTTTAATATTACTGTTTTTCTTTGAATATATTGCACATATTCCATTATGATATCCTTTTGAATCGTCTAAGGATCTATATTTGATTATAATTGAAGCTTTTGAATTTTCTTCACCAACAACTATTATGTTATCAACTAAGGTACTATTATCCTTATTAAATCCAAAATCAATAATTATTGGTTCATTTATGGCTGAATTTTTTTCTATTGTAATTAAATAACCTGCATTAAACTCTTTTTGGCCTTGTTTTATAAGTTCTTCACTTGCTCCATAGACAAATTCTTTATAAAGAGGAGAGACAGTTTTATTTTCCAGCTTTTGAATATGAACTCCCTTTATATTAGTTGCAAATCCTATATTATTAAATTCTTTAATTTCTCCAATATTTAATTCTCCAAGGCTTACATCATTAATATTAAGCCATTTTTTTGTTCTTACTGGAGTTTTATTTAAATTATTAAAATTTATAGCTTTCATTTATCTCACCTACCCAATACTTCCTTCTAATTCTATGTTTATTAAATTATTCATCTCAACTGCATATTCTAGTGGCAGTTCTTTTGATATTGGTTCAACAAAACCTCTTACGATCATTGATTTAGCTTCATCCTCGCTTATTCCTCTAGTCATTAAATAGAAAATAGATTCATCGCTTATCTTTCCAATTTTAGCTTCGTGTCCAATTTCAACATCATCATTTAATAAATCTATAACAGGAATAGTATCAGACTTTGATTTATTATCTAACATTAAGGATTCACAAGATACCATAGATTTTGAGTTGTAAGCATTTGAATTTACTTTTAACACCCCTCTATAAGTAGCTTTACCACCATTTCTTGAAATTGATTTTGAATTAATTGTTGATGAAGTATTTGGTGCAGCATGAATTACTTTTGCACCTGTATCTAAATTTTGACCTTTACCAGCAAATGACACACCTGTAAATTCTGCTCTAGCACCTTCACCTTTTAATATACTCATTGGATATAACATTGATATTTGAGAACCAAATGATCCTGATACCCATTCAATAGTACCATTCTTTTCAACTATTGCTCTCTTAGTATTTAAATTAAGCATATTCTTTGACCAGTTTTCAATAGTGCTGTATCTTAGAGTAGCACCTTCTTTAACATAAAGTTCAACGCATCCTGCATGAAGGTTTGTTACACTATATTTTGGAGCTGAACATCCTTCTATAAAATGTAATTTTGCGCCTTCATCAACGATTATCAATGTATGTTCAAATTGTCCTGCACCAGGAGAGTTTAATCTAAAGTATGATTGAAGTGGTATGTCTACATTAACACCCTTAGGAACATATACAAATGACCCACCTGACCATACAGCTCCGTGAAGTGCAACAAATTTATGATCAGAAGGGGAGACACATTTCATAAAATACTGCTTAACTAAATCTTCATGCTCTCTAACTGCAGTTTCCATATCAGTATAAATAACACCTTGCTTAACTAAATCTTCTTTTATGCTATGATAAACTACTTCTGAATCATATTGAGCACCCACACCTGCAAGTGATTTTTTTTCAGCTTCTGGAATACCTAAAAGATCAAAAGTCTTCTTTATGTCTTCAGGAACTTCGTTCCAAGAACCAACCAAATTACTCTTTGGACGAACATAAGTAACAATATTATCCATGTCCAATGAGTCTAAAGATGGACCCCATGATGGAAGTTTTAATTTATTATAAATTTCTAAAGACTTCAATCTAAAATCTTTCATCCATTTTGCTTCATTTTTTTCTTCTGAAATAGTTTCTATGATTTCTTTAGTAAGTCCTTTATCAGATTTAAAACTAAAGTTATCTTCGTTTTTTACATCGTATATACCTCTGTCCATTTCCTCAATGACAGTTTTTTTCTTATTTTCCATCTAAATTCACCACCTTTAAACTTCAACAGCTTCTTTAAAAGATTCGTAACCTTTTTCTTCTATCTCATCGGCTAAAGCTGAATCACCAGTTTTAACTATTTTTCCATCAACTAAAACATGAACATAATCTGGTTTTAGGTTTTCTAAAATTTTAGTGTTATGAGTTATTATTAATACTGCATTTTCTTCATTTGAGAACATTTTTATTCCTTTAGAAACAATCCTTATTGCATCAACATCAAGTCCTGAATCTGATTCGTCTAATATAGCAAGTTTAGGATTTAACATAAGCATTTGAAGTATTTCGTTTTTCTTCTTTTCTCCGCCAGAAAAACCTACATTTAAATATCTCTCTGCATAACTCTCATCAATTTTTAATTCTTTCATGTTTCTTTTTAAATCTAAATCAAACTTAAAGTGTTTTAATAAATTTCCATCAGATGACCTTTTAGCATACTTTAAGAAATTCTCTACAGTTATTCCTGGAATTTCTTCTGGATATTGAAATGATAAAAATAATCCTTTTCTAGCTCTTTCATCAGTTTTTAAATCATTAATATTTTCACCTGCAAATTCAATATCTCCATCTAATCTTTTATATTTTGGATTATTCATTATTGCATTGGCAAGAGTAGACTTACCAGCTCCATTTGGCCCCATTATTACATGGATTTCACCTTTATTGATTTCAAGGTTTAATCCTTTTAAGATTTCTTTTTCATCTGCCTCAATTTTTAAATTGCACACTTTTAATAAATTATTATTCATCGCGTTCACCTCTTATATTATTGTAAATAGTATCATTTTACTCTGAATTAAAAATAAAAAGTAAAAAACTATATTTTTCTATATTATATATAAATTTAAAGTTCATTTTAAATACACCTTAATATTAGCACAAGAAAATAAAATGTGCAATATAAATACACATTTAAGTGATATATATAGCTTTTTCTGTTATAATAAATTATAATCAATATAAACAAAGGATGTGAGAAAATGAATTTATCCAAGTTTTCAGATTATGCTTTTAGGATTTTAATTTATCTAGCTAAAAATGGAGATAAATTGTGTACAGTTGAAGAATTGGCATCTAACCTTGAAATATCAGAGCATCACTTAAAAAAAATAGTTCATAAGTTAGCTAAAACAGAATATATAATATCTATCAAAGGTAGAAATGGTGGCTTAAAATTAGGAATGGAACCTAATAAAATAAATCTTGGAAAAATATTAATTATTACTGAAGAAAAACTAAATACATCAGTATGTTTTTCTAGTGCAAGACATGAATGTGCCCATGATTCAACTTGTAAATTTAAACATATACTTGGTGACGCTTTAAATTCATTTATTAATGAAATCAGCAAACATACATTAGAAGAACTTTTGTAATAAGTTAATAATATTTAAAGTCATAAGAAATACAGAAAGTTAAGAAAATATGAACTTTATAAGAAAAAGCTTCGAAAAAATTTCGGAGCTTTTATTAATTGTATCTAAAAAATAAATCTTAAAAGGAATAATATATATGATATTATTATAACATTTTTACTTTTAACACTAAATTAACCAAAATTTCGTCAAAATAAATTGCAAAATGTTTTAATATTGATTAAGCTATTATTTAGGAAGATAATTTAGAATTATGATTAATATAATATAAAGACGGAGTGATGAATTTATGAAAGTTAGGACTCATTTTCATTTAGCTAAGTTGGCTTTAAAAAATATAAAAACAAAATATCCTAAGGATTTTTCACTTAATATGTTTTACATTGGTACTATAATTGCAGATTGCTCATGGCTTCCTTATACAAATCCACATTTTCATAAAAAGTCTTTTAAATATGTAGAAGACAAGTTAGAAAAATTAATTAATAAAAGAAAATTTAATGCTTATAATTCACTTCAATTTGGAATAATAATTCATTATCTTTGTGATTTTTGCTGTTATTCTCATATAAGTGGGGGCATAGGAGATGTAGGGGATCATATCATATATGAAAGAAAAATCCAAAAATATTTATTGGACAATATATCTAAGATTTCTAAAATGATAGTTTCAAAATCATATAATAATACTCAAGAACTAAAGAAGTTTATAAATTCTCAAATTGCAAAATACAAAGAAGGTAAACATTCATTTATGTGGGATATTGAAAACTCTATTGAAATTTCCTCTATTGTTTGCTCAGCGGTGTTTGATAAATATAATTTAAAAGGAAAGGTTATAGGACAAGTTTAGATAAACAGGATACTAAGAAATTATATCTTAGCATCCTGTTTTTATTTATCACCTAATGAACTTAATTTTTTTATCATTATTAAATATAAATCTGTAAATACGATTTTTATATAAATAAGGCCTATTCTAGAATCTTTCCTGCTTTAAACAATATATGTTGAAAAGTTTTTCGAATTTGAAGAAGTATTCATAAAAGGTTCTGAAATTTTATTTCCAAGTATACCCTAGTTAAATATCCAGATAGGAATATAAAATAATGTTTTCAATCATAATAAATTTCATAAAACTTACAAATACTACTATGAGAGGTGAAGTTTTATGGAAAGTATATGGAAAAGTGAAGTAGATTTCAAAAAAAGAAAGTCATTAGATAAAGATATAGAATGTGATACTGTTATTATAGGGGGAGGAATTGCAGGCTTACTAATAGGATATATGCTAAAGGAGTGTGGTATTGAAAGTATAATAATAGATGCAAAGCTAATATGCAGTGGAAATACTAAAAATACTACAGCAAAAATAACTTCTCAACATGAATTGATTTACGATAATTTAATAAAGGAATTTGGTGAAGAAAAAGCTAAACATTATGCTTTAGTTAATGAAGAAGCAATAAAAAAATATAAAGAAATAATTGAAAAAGAAAATATTGATTGTGACTTTAAAGAAACTGATGCTTATGTATATTCATTAGAAGAGAATAAACCAATAGAAGATGAATATAATGCGGCAATTAAACTTGGAATAGATGCAGAGCTTATATCTGAAATCCCTCTTCCAATACAAATAAAGAAAGCATTAAAATTTAAACATCAAGCGCAATTTAATCCACTAGAGTTTTTAAAACCTATTTCAGAAAAACTTACTGTATATGAAAACACAAAAGCTACAGATATTGATATTCATAATAATGTGGTAGTAACTGATAAAGGATATATTAGTGCTAAGCGTATTATTGTTGCAACTCACTATCCTTTCTTTAATATACCTGGGTATTATTTTTTAAAAATGCATCAAGAACGCTCTTATGTTTTAGGACTTGAAAATGCATCAGACTTTGATGGAATGTATATAGGTATTGAAGATAATGGATATTCATATAGGACGTATAAAGACTTAGTTTTATTTGGTGGTGCCAATCAAAGAACTGGTGAAAATGAACAAGGCACAGCTTATGAAACTCTAAGAAAAGCAGCCAAAGAAATTTTTCCTAATTGCAAGGAAAGATACCATTGGTCTGCACAAGATTGTGTCAGTTTAGATAATATACCTTACATAGGGCATTATTCAACTAAAACACCTAATATATATGTTGCTACTGGATTTAAAAAGTGGGGAATGACAAGTTCCATGGTATCAGCAATGATAATAAGTGATATGATACGTGGAATAGATAATGAATATGCTGATATATTTTCTCCAAGCAGATTTGATTTATCAGCTTCAATGAAAAATGCTGGAAATGATATGGCTAAAACAGCTAAAAACTTTATAGCACAAAAAATACATGTTCCAAATGAATACTTAGATGACGTAAAAAATGGAGAAGGTAAAATAATCAATTATGAGAATAAAAAAGTTGGAGTTTATAAAGATGTAAAAGGCAAAATTTATACTGTAAGTACTAAATGTCCTCATTTAGGATGTGAACTAAAATGGAATGCTGATGAATTTACATGGGACTGTCCATGTCATGGTTCACGCTTTGATTATGAAGGAAAATGGATAGAAGGACCTGCAAAGCCCACAAAAAGTTTAAAATGATTATATAAAAAAGTGAGATGGTTATATGAATAATATTTTAGGATATTACTTAATGCCACATCCACCTATAATAATACCAGATATAGGACGTGGAGAAGAAAAGAAGATAGAAAAAACTTCTGTAGCATGTGAAAAAATAGGAAGAGAAATAGCTGATATAAAGCCTGATACGATCGTTATAGTTACACCACATGGTCCAATGTTTAGCGATGCAGTAGCAATATCAGCTGGAAAGCATATTTATGGTGATTTAAATCAGTTCAGATGCAGTAATATTAAAATTAGTTTAGATTTAGATGAAGAATTTGTAACTAGTCTAAGTCTTAAGTGCCATTTAGAAGGAATACAATCTGTACTTGTAGATGATAAATTGCTTGGAAGATATGGCAGGAAGTTAGAATTAGACCATGGAAGTATTGTCCCATTATATTTTATAAATAAATACTATAATGATTATAAGTTAGTTCATATAACATACTCAATGATAGGTGATTTAAATTTATATAAATTAGGTATACTTATATCTAATACTGCTGAGGAATTAAATAGAAAAACAGTATTTATTGCAAGTGGAGATCTATCACATAAATTAAAAGAAGAAGGACCATATTCGTATTCTCTCTATGGACCAAAATTTGATAAAGAATTTATAGAAACTCTTGAAAATGGAGATGTAGTTAAATGTTTTAACCTAGACGATACCATGGTAGAAGAATCTGCACAATGTGGTCTTTATTCAGTATATACTCTTTTAGGTTCAATGCAAGGAAATGGTATTAAAGGAACATTGTTATCATACGAAGGCCCATTTGGAGTAGGGTATGGTGTAATGAAGTTTGAACCTACAAGTAAAGATGTGGATAGTTACAAAGTACTCAAAGAATATGAAGAAAACTCTTACAATGAAAAGATAAAGAATTCCAATCAGTATGTTAAGCTTGCAAGAGAAAATTTAGAACATTATTTTAAGTATAAAAAGCCGATAAATGATTTATCAAATGTAGATGATGAACTTAAAAATCAAAAACATGGAGTTTTTGTTTCACTTAAAAAATTTAAAAACCTTAGAGGGTGTATAGGTACTATTCAAAGTACAACAGATAATGTTGCAAAAGAGATAATTAGAAATTCAATAGAAGCTGCTATTCATGATCCAAGATTTCCAGAAGTTACAGAAGATGAACTAAAAGATATTGATATTTCTGTAGATGTACTTATGGATGCAGAAATATCTTCAAAAGAAGAACTAGATCCTAAAAAATATGGAGTAATTGTTACAAAAGGATATAAACGAGGGCTATTACTTCCAAATCTTGAAGGTGTTAATACAATTGAAGATCAGCTTCATATAGCTTGTGATAAGGCTGGAATAGACTATTTTAATGATGATTTTCATATTGAAAGATTTGAAGTTATAAGATATGAAGAATAATATTTCTTAGTTATTTGAAGATACAAAATTATTCTTATAAGTGTAAAATCAAATACTAATTTAAAGCAGGTGAATTTTATGGATGCAAAAGTCATGTACTATGAAAGATTAGAAGATGATAAAGTAATATGTAGAGTTTGTCCTCATAATTGCTTAATAAGTGAAGATAAATTTGGTATCTGCAGATTGAGAACCGTAAAAAATAATATACCAATTGCTATAAATTATGGGGAAGTGACTTCAATTGGTGTTGATCCAATTGAAAAGAAGCCGTTATATCATTTTAAACCTTCTAAAAACATATTATCTATTGGAAGCTTTGGATGTAATATGACTTGCAGCTTTTGCCAAAACTATGAAATATCACAATACAGACCAGAATCACAATATTTAAGTATTGATAAATTGATTGAGCTTATAAGTAAAGCACCTAATAATGCTGGAATTGCTTTTACATATAATGAGCCATTTATGTGGTATGAATATATTTATGAGGCATCTAAAAAAATAAAAGAATACAATAAAGATATTAATGTAGTAATAGTCACCAATGGATATATAAATGAAGAACCTCTTCTAGATTTATTACCTTATGTTGATGCAATGAATATAGATTTAAAAGGATATACTAATAAATATTATAAAAGTATATGTGGTGCAAAACTAGAGCCTGTATTAGAAACAATAAAAAGATGTTATGAAAAATGTCACATAGAAATAACTACTTTGCTTGTAAGTGATGAAAATGGTTCAATAGAAGAAGTTCGTGAAATTGCAAAATTTTTAGCAAGCGTAGATAAGAATATTCCTCTTCATTTAAGCAGATATTTTCCAAGATTTAAAATGCAAAATGACGCTACTGAGGTTAAAAAAATTGAAAAAGATGCAGATGAAGCAAAGAAATATTTAAAATATGTTTATATAGGAAATGTGCAAGGTATAGATAATAATACTTACTGCAGAAAATGTGGTAATCTTTTAATTGAAAGAAATGGATATACAACAAAAGTGTATATGAAAAGTAATATATGTAATAAATGTGGGAATACCATAAATATTACTTTATGATACTTTAAAAGATTTCTTATATAATAAAGCATTACTATTTATTAATAGCAATGCCCAGTTTGTAGACAAAAGAGGGTAAATGAAATTTGCATTTACCCCTTTTGCTATTA
>ENA-OWPM01001671-OWPM01001671.1-human-gut-metagenome-genome-assembly--contig:-NODE-1671-length-16572-cov-4.130895_pt1 | contig 16572 bp, 14 predicted proteins | sample MGYA00248267_ERZ651852 | MGnify/ENA primary metagenome ERZ651852 (study PRJEB26924, sample SAMEA4378228) | human gut metagenome | biome: human gut; feature: human-associated habitat; material: faeces...
TAAAATATCATTCTGTTTTACGATGATATATTCCTCGCCGTCTAATTCCACTTCTGTTCCTGAATATTTAGAATAAATAACTTTATCGCCTGTCTTAACCTGCATTGTTACTTCCTTGCCGTCTACAACTCCACCAGGACCAACTGCAATAACTTCTGCCTGCTGTGGTTTTTCCTTTGACTGACCCGGTAATACAATGCCTGATTTTGTCGTTTCTTCTGCCTTTAACGCTTTAATTACAACTCTGTCTCCCAATGGTACTAACTTCATATTATCCTCCATTCCGCCGCCGGTAAGGCTGCCTTTGCGCCGCCCCGAACTTGTATACGACAGCTGCTATTATTTTCCTTGTTAGCACTCATTTAATTTGAGTGCTAATTTCAATATCATTAAAATATCACTCTGCCTTTTGTTTGTCAACAGATAATTGGAAATATCTTTTGTTTTTAATAATTAGATTATACTTTTTTAATTTTTTGATTTTGCGTGCCGATACGCACTGTTTTTCCGTAAAAAAACAGATACTGCTGGGCATAGCCGCCGTAGCTTCCAAAACGTGTCTTTGCAAATGCCGCAATTTTTTCTTTGTCCGTTTCCTTTCCCGAAAAATAAAGCTGCTCCATAATCCGCTTAATCCACACATCCACCGGAAATGCATCGCGCTTATCCAGCCCGAACAGCATACAGCAGTTTGCAACCTTACTACCGACCCCTTTTATCTTTGTCAGCATTTTCTCACATTCTGCGGTATCCGCCGCTTTTAATGCAGCCTCCGATATCTGTCCGTCTGCCGTTTTCTGCACCGCATCTACAATATACGGCGCTCGGAAGCCCGTTTTGCAGTCCCGCAGGTCTTCTTCCGTGACATTGCACATCTGGCTGACCGTTGGGAAGGCAAAGAATCGCATTCCGTTTATTTCACCCAGATCATCCCCGAAACGCTCCGAAAGCGTTTCCACAATCTTCTTAATATGCGGAATCTGCTTATTCTGCGATATAATAAAGGAAATTAAAGTTTCAAAAAATTCCTGCTGTAAAATATGTACGCCCTGCATGGTTTCCACTGCTTCCTTTAACGTATCGTCCGTCTGTAAAAGCGCCGCCTTTATCCTGCCGTAGTCCCTGCCAAAGTCAAAATAATCCCGCCATATCATTTCGTAATCCTGCATCGTCGTATCAAACAAAATTACGCTGTCTTTTTCCTGACGTATACGTAACAGTCTATGAAATGCACAGACTGCATATTCCTGTTCGGCGAGTTTTTTAAAATGAAAACACTGCCCACATTCGAGTGTCTGCGCAAGATCAAAATCCCTCACTTCTGTAAGTACAACATTTCCCTCATCATAAGAAATCTGCATTGCTTGTCCTTTCTGCTATAAAATTGAATTATCCTTTGTCATGGCGCGCGTCAGTGAATCCTTCGCATTTTTCCACGGCTCGTCTGCATATTTATGGTCAAATTTATTGATAAACCATGCCACATCATCACGCACACGCTTCATATTTTCCAGATACAGTCGGTCTGTATCCACACGGAAGTTTTCTGCCGTACTGCCCGAAAACTTCTGTGCACCGCGCTCGATTAACATGCCGTAATGCGCTGTACAAAAACCCTTGCTGTGCAGGTATTTCTCTTTAAATGCTGCATCGGACTGATATAAATGCAGCACCGTATCCACATACCGCTCAAATGTATTTTGTATACGGTTACACACAAAGCAGGACTGTTCCAGTTCTTTAATATAATCACATGCTGACGGTGTTTCTGCCTTTTTAAACAGCGTCTTTGCCTTTACCGGCTGTTCATTTCTTTTTTCAATCTCGTTAATCACCTTGTCCATATGTGTCTTCATCACCAGTGCAAATCCCAAACGGTTTTCTACAGCATAAATCTTTTTCAAATGCTTCCGGCAGAATCCCATTTTGTCTGTTTCGGCACGGATATCGTCTTCCATGTAACTTGGTCCCATCGTATATTCTACCGCATTATTTTCCAGTTCCTGATACATTGCGCAGAGTGGACACTCGCAGTCTTTGTCAAATGCATCATTAACGGGAATCGTATATATCTTTTCTTTCATTTTTATACTCCTTTTTATGTATACTGCCTGCATAACAGACAGGGCCGCCGGCACTCTTTGCGGCAGCCCCTTCTAAACTCTTTGATTGTATCATACTGTATGCACAAATGCTATTTACATTTTTTATCAAATTCGGGATTAAAGGCATAGAAATTATTAAAGTCTAAGCGTTGCTGCACTAAAGAAAGTGCCTCACCGAAACGCTGGAAATGCACGATTTCACGCTGACGTAAAAACCGCAGCGGCTCTAATACATCTGCATCGTCCGTAAGCCGGATAAGGTTGTCATAGGTCGAGCGGGCTTTCTGCTCTGCTGCCAGATCCTCAACCAAATCTGTAATCGCATCGCCTTTGGACTGGAACTCGCACGCATTAAACGGAATTCCTCCTGCCGCCTGCGGCCAGATTCCAGTCGTATGGTCTACGTAATACGCTTCAAACGGTGTCCCCTTAATCTGGTCAACGCTTAAGTTCCTCGTCAGCTGATGTACCATAACGCTGACCATCTCCAGATGTGAGAGTTCTTCAGTCGCGATATCCGTCAAAAGTCCGGAAACTTCACGGTACGGCATACTGTAGCGCTGGGACAGGTAACGCATGGAGGCGCTGGACTCCCCGTCGGGTCCTCCGTATTGACTGATGATCATTGCCGCAAGTGCCGGATTGGGATTCTTAATATGAATCGGAAACTGTAATCTTTTCTCATAATTCCACATCGTTTAACCCTCCATTTCCCACGGCATTGGTGTTGCAACCCAGTTCCAGTAGTTTTCATTTGTTACATGATAAAAACTTAAAGGACCTACATTTTCATTGTAAAGCCGCACTGCTTCTGCGTACTGATGCTTCATATCGGCATAAAATGCCAGTGCTTCACCGTCATCGGGATGGGTATCCAGATACAGCGCCGTTTCCACCATAACAAATCCCAGCTCATACACATCTGCGATATAACGGCTTTTGTTACACTGCTGATTCTGTACAGACTGCAGTCTTCTTTCTGACATTCTGTTTTCCGGCACCAGACGCATATTCTCCTGGCATCCCTGCATTGGCAGACGATGCTCCATTCTGTTTGGCATTCTCATTTCTCTTCCCATTCTGTCAGTACACGGACAGTTTTCTCCTGCCCTTCTACCGGCAGGATTTTTACTGCCTGCCTGCTCCGGCCGGATTCCCTGACAGCCGCAGGAATCCCCTCTACCTGGCATATATGGATTTCTCATATCCTTCACGTTTGCCATGCTCCTCTCTTTATACGCGGCATACTGTTTCACAGAGTCCGCAATGCCGCTGTTTGCCTGCACTCTGCATTTTAACCGGCTTTCTGCCCGTTAACGGCTTCTGTCACATCTGCAGCCGACAAACGGCTTATTTAATATTGGAAACAATGTTCCGTATTTTAATGCTCTGCATGGTTCATACACCTCGCCCCAGTGCTGCCATGGCACATATGTCATGCCCACAACCTGCGGCGGATTTTTTTTATTCATACAATCCATACTTACTCCATATAATTTATTTAATACTATTATATGATTTCACACAAAAAGAGTTCTTCCCCTCTTTTGCCCCGCCACACTAAAAGCCTGCCAGTCTTTCCTCGTCTACTTGCCTGATCTACATACATGGGTTACGGTTGCCTTTTGGACTTTTCTGTCCGTCATACTTAGAAACGTGCGCCGCCAGGCGCACCCATCAAAAAAAGCCCCGGCATTATCCGGAGCTTTTTTATCCATTTTTTATTACCACGACATCACTTCATATCCGTCATTGGTTACAAGTACCATAATTTCCCACTGTGCTGACGGCTTTTCATCATCCGTATAGATTGTCCAGCCATTCTGTTCATCAATGTAAATCTCACTTGTTCCCATATTAATCATCGGTTCAATTGTAAATACCATGCCCGGTGCCATCACCATTCCAGTGCCTTTTTTTATCACATAGCTGACATATGGGGCTTCGTGGAATTCCAGTCCGATACCGTGACCACCGACCTGACGGACAACAGAATATCCGTTTTCCTTTGCATGGTCCTGAATCGCCTGTGCCACATCACCTAAATGTCCCCATGGTTTTACCTGCTGTAAGCCCAGCTCCACACACTCTTTTGCCACACGCACAAGCTTCTGGTTTTCTTCGGAAACATGTCCAATACAGAACATCCGGGATGAATCTGAAAAATATCCATTATAAATGGTTGAGCAGTCCACATTGACAATATCGCCGTCAATTAACTGTACATTATTGGAAGGAATTCCATGGCACACCTGTTCATTAATGGAAGTACATACGCTCTTTGGAAACCCTTCATAATTTAACGGTGCCGGAATACCCCCCATTGCCGTTGTCTTCTGATAAACCATCTGATCGATTTCTTCTGTCGTCATACCTGCACAAATGTGTTCTGCCACATAATCAAGTACTGCAATATTAATCTTGCTGCTTTCACGCATTCCCTGTAACTGTGCTTCATTTTTAATAATTTCCCGCGGTGGAACCTTATGAAATTTTCTTCTGTACATTTCAATTTTTTTATCAAAATCCATGTGGCATTCACCGTATAACTTTCCACTCTTGCACCAGCATGGCTGGTCCTTTGTCAGCTTTTTCAATTGTTTTCCTCTTTTCTTTTTATTTTTCTTTTCTGCTTTTCTAAAATCCGTTACTGCTGTAATGCCTCCACAATTGCCGGGAAAAACTGCTTCTTTCTGGATACGACACCCTGCAGCTTTACACAAGCATCCTTTACTTCTACGCCAAACGCCTGATAAATCACAGCATTGGCATTGTTACCCGCACAAAGTACCTCAGAGGATTCCGATACAATATCAGTGAGCAGAAAATAAACAATTCCCGCACTGTTATCCTGTACAACGCCCTGTATAAATTCTGCCAGACGCGGTTTTACTTTTTCTAACTCCTCCGCACTCATAGAATTAATCTGTCCGACACCAATTGCAACATTGTTAACGGAAAACTTTTTATAATCCTGATAAAAAATTTCTTTTGCAGATTTACCGGACAAATTGCTTCCGGCGCGGAACATTTCCCGTCCATATGTTTCAATATCCAGTTCTGCCTTTTTTGCCAGCTGCATACACGCTGCCACGTCATCCGACGTACACGTTGGTGATTTAAAAATCAATGTATCGGAAATGATTGCCGAACACAGCAATGCCGCTGTATTTTTATCAATTTCCGCCTGATTTTCCTGATACATATGATAAATAATCGTTGCCGTACTGCCAAGCGGCTGATTTCTAAAAAATACCGGTGATACCGTCTGAATTGCCCCCAGCCGGTGATGGTCGATAATTTCAAGAATTTCCGCTGTTTCAACGCCATTGACTGCCTGACCCCTTTCGTTGTGGTCAACAAGAATCAATTTTTTCTTTCCTGCTCCCAGTAAATTTCTTCTGGAAATCATCCCCACATAATTGCCCTGTGTATCCTCGACCGGAAAATCCCGGTGGCGAAGCTTTGCCATAACCGTCTGGATATCTTCAATAAAGTCTTCTGTTTGAAATTTGACAATCCCTTCTTTTTCTTTCATCAGAAAACGTATCGGCATACTCTGGTTAATCAGTCTTGCTACCGTATATGTATCAAATTTAGTTGTAATTAACAGACAGTTGTGTTCCTTTGCCACTTTTGTGATGGTCTTTGACACCTGTGCGCCTTCACAGATAATCAGGCATCCTGCTTCCATTTCAATTGCGCATAGCTGTGCCTCATAGCGGTTCCCCAGAATAACAATATCCCCTGTCCCGATATAATTTTCCATCATATCCGGGTTGGCCGCCGCAATCACAACTTTTCCTTCTTTAAAAATACCGTCTGCTTCCCCTGCAACAACCGTTCCTTCCAATGTATCCACAATATTCTGATACCGTGTCTGGGCTGTTGCAAGAATGGTGCTGTCATAAACCTGAAAATACGATTTTGCTATATCTCCAATCGTAATCAACCCTTCCAGCACATTTTCTTTTGTTACCGGAAGTGTCACGACATTCTGCTCTTTCATCAGGGTCCACGCCGTTTTTACTGAAATCTCTTTAGAAACACCCGGTGTTTTTCGAATCTGGATATCCCGTACCTGTGGTCTGACATCCTTCATATATTCCGGCGGCTGTATCCCCAGTTTATCCATCACATACTGTGTTTCTTCATTCAGATGTCCTGCACGTTTAGCCACATAATGCTGTCCTGTTATTTTTTCTTTTAGTCTTGCATAACAAATTGCTGAGCATACAGAATCTGTATCCGGATTTTTATGTCCAATCACATAAACTGTTTCCTTTCCTTCCATATCCACCTCTCCACTTAAAAAACTGTTATAGCTGTACCGTTTCTACCTAACATACATACTATAACAGTTCTTTATGGTTTTCAACCGTTTTGCCTTTATTTTGTCTGTTTAATCTGTCTGTAAGCACGCTGCATTAATTTGTGAAAACAACAATCTTGGTCTTATCTGTTTCTCCCAGACGTGCCAGCAGTTTTTGAAGATTCTCAACCGCTCTCTTATAAACATAAAATGCATCATATGTCTGCTGGAAGTAATCCATCGCACCCTGAATATCCTCGCGGTCTCTTGCTTCCCATGAAAGTGTTGCATATTTATGGATATTATTATGCGTTTCAATAACTTCTTTAAATTCTGCACTGCCTGTAATCTGCGGATTGGTCTGTGCCGCAATCCATTTACCGATTTTACAGGTCTTCGGATTATTCAGCTGTTCTTTTCTTAACCGCTCAAAATCAACGGCATTGTTATAAACTCTCCACATCAGGATAAAGTGGTCATTAATAAATACATCCAGCCAGTCCTGCTGTGTAATTTCAGCAAATCCACGTACCATATCACTTCTTGTTGTATCAATGTAACGTCCTATTTTATAGACATGGGTTCCCATCTCCGTACAGTCATCAGAAAGTTCTTTATAACTCTTTGAAATATTTTCAATCTGCCTTGTAAAGTCTTTTGTTACGTCTGTCTGTGTATCAATATCCTCAAAAGCATTGTCAACACGATCCTTAATCTGGTTCATCTGCTGATTCATCTGTCGGATTGATTCCAATGACTGTTCCACCTTTTCATTGCCCTCTGCAAGCTTGGAGGTTGTTTCATTCATGGAAAGTGCCAGTTCCCCGATATCCGTACGCAGCTCTGTCACATATTTAACAATGTCTTCTGCAGATTCCGCAGTATTGCCGGATAACTGTCTCACCTGATCAGCAACGACTGCAAAGCCCTTTCCTGCTTCTCCTGCTCTTGCAGCTTCAATCGATGCATTTAACGCCAGCAGATTACTCTGGCTTGCAACCTTCTTTACCACATCGACAATTTCACCGATTTTATCAATCTTGCCCTGAAATTCCTGTACCTGTTCATTGATTGCCTGAATCTTTTCAGAAGACTCATTGACAACCTGTATGCTGTTGTTCATATTTTCCGTACTACTGTCAGCGGTTGCAATGACATCATGTGTATTCTCACGGATATGTGACATTGCTTCCGAAATATTGTTAATAGATGTTTCCATGTCACGGCTTGCATTTTCCATATCCCGGATGGATTCTGTCTGGGACTGAACCTGATCTAATGTCTTTTTTACATAAGAGTTATCACCGATTGAACCCATTGCCTCATTCAGACGCATTACAAAATTGTTATTGGAACGCTTATATGCGTGTATCAGTTCATTAAACTTTTCTCCATATGCCGGATTCTGGAATGCGCTTGTATCAATATCTTCATAATTACCGCCAATCACACCATCCATTGCCTGCATAAGCAACTGCAAGTCCTTTTCTTCTGAATAACCATTTGCTGTCTTTTTTCCAAACATATCTATTACCTCTCTGATTTGCTGTTATCTTAGTCGTATTTTATCACATAATAACAAAAAAGAATACTTATTTTTGCTTATTTTTTGCATATATTACAAAATCTTTTTCCGAATCCAGCGCAATTTCTTCCAGTTCCACAACGCTCCCAGTTTATTGTAAACCCAGTAGCCTGCATTTGCCGCCTTTTGCAGCAAAAAATTTGTTTCCTCTTCCATTTCTTTTAAAACACTGCCGCCCTGTGCCTGCACCCATCCTTCTTTAATTGCCCGGATTAAATCATTGTTGTTTGCAATTTTTTGTGTGAATTCTGTATATGCTGCCCCGACTACGCGCATCTTATGTGCATCCGACCCTGCCACTTTCGGCTTATGCAGACAGCCTGCCAGATTATCAGCACAGGCATTTGCCCACGGTCTGGTGCAGGCATTAAATGTTTCCACGAAATCAAATTTTTCCAGAAATTCATTGTGTTTTTTACCAAATCGCGTATTGGTAAATGCAAAAAATCCCGGTCCGTACGGATGTGCAAGTCCTAAAATACCCCCTCTTTCATGCACAATTTTTTCTAACTGTGCCAGTGTCATTCCACGGATTTCCATAAAAGCATCATTTATACAGTCCGGCAGTACCGCAATCACATGACCGCCATCCCTTGTATCATACTCAATGCCCTTTAATACCGTAAACGGCTTTTCCAGATGCAGATTCTTTGCAATCTTTTCAAATTTGCGGTAGCCGTCATAGGAATTGTGGTCTGTTACCAGCATTCCGTCAAAGCCTTCTTTTACCAGCTTCGTGATATATTCCTGAATCGGCACCTTTGCATCAATAGACCCCTCTTTTGTATGGCAATGCATATCCAGTTTCATTTTTATTCTCCATTCTGTATTTTTTAACATCAGTGTCAAAAACAAATTTTAACATTTATATTACCTATCATTATAAATCATTTGACAATTTCATAACCAGCTACACTATAACACAGCGCCACCTTTTTTTCCATATTTTTTCACTTTCCGGTCCCTTATTTCATATATTAAAATAACTCTGCTATCAAAGGATTTTGTTTATGAATTATCGGAACTGTCTTAAAATTTTATGCAGTATTTCTGTTGTCTGCCTGTGCTGTACATGTATGGGCTGCAGCAAAACAAAAAGCACCGGCAGCACATCTATCACTTTAAATGAAGTTGCGCACTCCGTTTTTTATGCACCACAGTACGTGGCAATTGAATTGGGATATTTTAAGGAAGAAGGCATTGACCTTACACTTGTAACCGGATTCGGCGCTGACAACGTTATGACTTCCCTGATTTCAGATGATGCACAGATTGGCCTTATGGGTTCTGAATCTTCTATCTATGTATACGCACAGGGTGCATCAGATTACGCCGTCAATTTTGCCCAGTTGACACAGCGCGCCGGCAACTTTCTGGTATCCAGAGCAAAAGAAGATGATTTTTCATGGGAAAACCTGCGCGGAAAAACGATTCTTGGCGGCAGGGCAGGTGGTATGCCACAGATGCTTTTGGAATATATTTTAGAAAAGAACGGACTATCTAAAGAAGACGTCAATATTATTCAAAACGTAGATTTCGGCTCAACTGCCGCGGCATTTTCGTCCGGCATTGCCGATTATACCGTGGAATTTGAACCGTCCGCAACACTTCTGGAACAGGAAGGCGCCGGATTTGTCGTGGCTTCTTTGGGCGTGGAAAGCGGCTATGTGCCATATACTGCCTATTGTGCCAAAAAGAGCTTTCTTTCTAAAAACTCCGATGTGATTGCTGCCTTTACCAGAGCCATTCAAAAAGGGCTTGACTACTGTAATTCCCACTCTGCCGAAGAAATTGCTGCGGTAATTGCACCACAGTTTCCGGAAAATACCCAAAGCGATATTGCCGTCATTGTTGCACGATATCAAAATCAGGACACATGGAAAACCGATACGGTATTTTCCAAAGAAAGTTTCACACTGCTGACTGATATTTTACGAAACTGCGGCGAGTCAGACACGGATGTTCCTTATGAAGACCTTGTCACCACAACATATTCCAAACAGGCAGCGGCCGAATCTGTTTCATATTAAGCCACATGTAAGATTTAACTCTGCCGCTTTTTCATTTCATGATTTAAAGTGCCGTCCGAGCCGTTCGCGGAATTTTTTGCTGTGCTTTGCATGCCTTTGAACCTGTAACAGCACCAGACGGCACATCACTGCAAAGACCGGAACTGCTGCTGCCATTAAAATCCCCGTAACCATTACCCATACCGGTGACAACGGATACAATGCGAACAGCGGCTTTAAAAACAGCACACTGAATACTGCCCCTGATGCCATCAGTATACAGATGCCTGTTCTGATTTTATCCAGCGGCATACAGATTCTTATAAGTGCCGCCATTCCGACAGCCAGCAATATCATGATACACATTGTAGAAAGCTGCTCATGTCCGATGCCGGCACAATTTCCTGCAACGTTAAGCACTGCCAGCAGTATAAAATCCGTCAGTGCCGCAGGCAGTGCCAAAAGCACGACATTGGTCAGGAAATGTCCTTCTATGCGGCTTTTATCCGGCTGCATTGCCAGTAAAAATGCCGGTGTACCGATGGTGAATGTTCCCAAAAAAGACAACTGTGTCGGATACAGCGGATATTTACTGACTGCCACAAATGTAAACAGTGTCATCAGCATAGAAAACAGATTTTTCACCAGAAACAGCGAAGCAGATCGCTGGATATTGTTGACCACGCGTCTGCCCTCTAATACCACGGACGGCATCCTTGCAAAATCAGAATCCAAAAGAACAATCTGTGCCGCATTGGATGCCGCTTCACTGCCGGATGCCATCGCAATACTGCAGTCCGCTTCTTTTAATGCCAGCACATCATTGACACCGTCCCCTGTCATGGCAACAACATTGCCTGCTTTTTTGAGTGCCAAAAGAAGTTTCTTTTTCTGTTCCGGCGATACTCTGCCAAATACCGTATAAATCGGTGCAGCTTTTTCCAGTTCTTCATCAGAAAGCTGTGAAACATCAATATATCTGTCTGCTTCTGCAATCCCTGCCTTTTTTGCAACTGCCGCCGCTGCTTTGGGATGATCGCCGGATATAACCTTAATACAGACGTCTTCTTTCTGAAAATATTCAAATGTTTCCCGCGCATCCCTTCGGATCGGATTACTCACTAAAATAAATGCAAGCGGTTCAAACAAATGCTGTTCTTCCCCATACCTGCCAAATACAAGCACACGTACACCTTTGTCGATTTTATCCAAAATTTGCACGTCATATTTTCCGTAACGCTCTGCCAGAAGCCGCTCCGGCGCACCAATCAGATATAGTCCTTCTTCAAAACGTACACCGGAATATTTGCGCTGTGAAGAAAACGGAATGACTTTTTGTGCCTTTCGTTCACTTTTTCCGTCAAAATAGTCTTTTAATGCCTGCATCGTGATATTATCCGCATCCAGATTTGCTACAACATCTCCGATTAAGGCATGAAGCGAAGTTTCTTCTTCCTCTTTTGCCAGCGGAATAATTTCCTGGACAGACATTTTATTTTCCGTAATCGTTCCCGTCTTGTCCACACACAGGACATTGACCCGCGCCAACGTTTCAACACACGCCATTTCATGAACCAGCACTTTTTTTCTGCCAAGGCGCATGACACTGACAACCAGTGCAATGCTCGCTAAAAGATACAGTCCTTCCGGTATCATACCGACCAGTGATGCAATCATGGATACGACACTTTCCTGTATGGTCGAACCAATGACAAAATGCTGCTGCAAAAACAGCAGGATTCCAATCGGTATAATAACAATGCCAATAATACGCACCAGACGGTCTAAGGAACACATCATTTCCGTCTGTGTATTTTTACGCGATGCTTTTGCTTCTAACATCAGCTGTGCCGCAAAAGATGACAGTCCCACTTTTGTAAGTGTCGCATATCCTTTTCCTGAAACAACAAAACTGCCGGAATACAGTATATCGCCCGGATTTTTTACCACTTCATCCGCTTCACCTGTAATCAGTGCTTCATTGACACGCAGACTGCCTTTCTCAACAACTGCATCTGCACAAATCTGGTTTCCTGCCTGAAAAACGCAAAGGTCTCCAAGCACCAGCTGTTCTGAATCCACCTGCAGCATCTGCCCGCTGCGCACAACCTGCGTTTTAGGTTCATTCATCAGTGTCAGCCTGTCTAACACCCGTTTTGCCCGGATTTCCTGAACAATGCCAATCATTGTATTGCACACAATAATAGGCAAAAAGGTCATATTTACATATGACCTTACAAAAACTAACAATGCCGTAAACACTGCAAATATGAAGTTAAAATATGTAAAAATGTTACCGGCAATAATCTGTCCGACAGATTTGGACTGATTTTTCACCTGTACATTTCCATAACCGGCATACAGCCTTTTTTGTGCTTCTTCGCAGCTTAATCCACGGTTTTCATTAGTCATCTGAATATTCAATCTCCTTACCCGCAACGCGGAACGTATAATAAATAGTGACTGCAAAAATAACCAGCTTTACAGCAAAACTTACCGCTATGCTTGCAACGGATTCCTGATTATAAAGCTGGAATGAAATCATCGCAAAAAATGTCACTGCCGCTGTAACGCCGTACCACCATTTTGCCAGATTTCCTTTAATAACACCAAAAATCACATTCATTAATGCGATATTTAAAACCATATCGAGAATACAGTTGACACCCAGTAACAGCCATAAAACGGATGGTGTTGTAAACAGTGCCGAAACCGTTTCATAGGTTGTTGTCACCTCTTCCGCCGCCAGCTGTGCCAGCATATCCTGTGCCTGTCCTGCCTGGATTGCGGTACACCACGTAATGTAGGAAATCGCTGTCATACCGTATAAAAGGCTGTCGCCGATTGAAAGACCGATTCCCGCAAGATAGACATCGCCTTTACGCTCAAAACGTTCATTTAACATATAGCCGGTAACAACTCTTGCTGCTGTAAATCCGGCTGTCGCAAACAGCGCATATACAATATTATACGTTGCCGGGTTGTTATAAAAAGTATTGTCTATACTCGGTATCAGTGCCAGCGCCGATGTTGCCAGATTGGCAAAAATAAATACAAAAACGGCATAGGCAATCACACCTAAAATCCCCGGCATAACTCTTGCTTTCCATCTTTTCATAATGACAACTACAAGTACAATAATTGCCGAAAGCATAAGAATTCCACCCGCCGAGAGCATGGATGACGTTCCTGCCGGCAGGGTCTGTGTCAAATCAATTGTTTCCATAAAATCTCCATTCCGCCGTTTCCATCTGCCACGGCTTTTTATCTTTCTTAATCATATCATTTCTGTCTGTAAAAGCCAATAAAATATCTATTAAAGTTTGTTCTGTACAGACGAAAAGAGCAGCCACATAGCTGCGGCTGCTCCTCTCATAATCTTAATTGCATAACAATATATCTTTTTTAATAACGAAATGTATATTTAAAAAGGCACACTGTAAACCATTTGGATTATAATTTTGTTACATTAATAGCCTGAGGACCTTTAGCGCCTTCTGTTACGTCAAACTCTACTTCTGCGCCTTCGTCTAATGACTTGAATCCGCTCATGTTCAGACCTGAGTAATGTACGAACACATCCTTGCCTTCTTCATCGCTGATAAAGCCATAGCCCTTTTGGTTATTAAACCACTTTACTGTACCTTTCATTTCAAGTACCTCCAAAAAAATATATGGTGCCAAACACCTTCTTTATCTTAGCATTTGCGGCAATTGTTGTCAATGAAATCTCACTATTTGTTTTCGGACTCCCCAACCTGTAAATACACACGGCTAAGCTCAATTTTATCATCGCCCTGCTGAACTACCGACACGATATTTCCGGCTGTAACCTGTGCTTTTTCCACCCGCAGCAGATGGCTGTTGATAATCTCTGTCGGATAGGCTTTGTCATTAATATAGACCACACTGTAATCATTAAAATTACTGCCTTCCACGCATACATAATCCTTGTAATTATATGCATTGGTGATTGTAATATCATTTTGTCCCATAATCAGATTGGTTGCCTGAAATGGATTTTCCCCGCCATATAAATCACAGTTTCCATATAAAATGTCGTATTCAAGAATCTTTAAATCTTTTAAATAGTCCGGCGTGTCCTTACGTTTCTGATGAAACTTTGTCAGATAACCTTCCGACATGCCAAGCATCTGCTGTACATGCGCTGCCAACTGATAACTTTCCAGATTTTCTTTTTCGGACGGCAGTGAAAAATTGCTCCAGACAACGTACTGTGTCTGATAAACGTCGCCATTTTTAAGTACTTCGTCCGTAAATGAAAATCCCGGCAGATGGTCGCCGTACATAACAAGCACTGTCTCTTCATCCCTGCTTTCGAGCATCGCCGTCAACTCCCGCAGGAAATTATCCATTTCATGAATCTGGTTGACATAGTAGGTAAATGCCTTTTCCTTTGCCGTATCAAAAAATCCCGTTACCGTAATTTCCGGCACAAAGCCCTCCGGATAATCTGACGGATAATCGCCATGTCCCTGTACGGAAATTGTATAAATGTAATCCGAACCATCTGTGGAATCCAGTATTTTTCCGATTTCCCCGGTCAGAATCTTATCCTTTGCCCAGCCCATCGGTGTCATTTCGATATTGTCCATATATTCAATTGATGTAAAATCCTCATATCCCAAATGAGAGAAGACCTTATATCTGTCATAAAACGTTCCGTCATTGTCATGCAGTGCATGGGTGGCATACCCTTTTTCTTTTAAGTCATATGCCATGGATTCACAGACCTTGGACTGTAAAACCGTCTTGTACGGATATTCACCCGGTCCGAAATCATCCATATTCATGCCGGTCTGCACTTCAAATTCCGTATTGGCTGTTCCCGCACCAAAGCACGGCACAGATAAGTAGCCTGACGGATAATCTGCCACAAGCTGTTCAAAATACGGAAGCGGATTTTCCGAAAAACTGATGCCTTTTACCAGATTCGGATCAAAAAAAGACTCCAGCTGCAAAAAAATGATATTCGGTGATTTTTCCGAATTTTCGACTTCTATTTCTTCAATATCCTCTTTCAGACTATTAACATACTCCGGTGTATATTCATCCGATTTGCTGATTCCTCTGTCCACAACACTGCACGTAAAACAGTAAGCAAATCCATATTGTTTATAGGCATTGGCAAGATTGCCGAAATAACTGCTGATTGTTCCGGTAAGAAGCAGCAAGTGGGTAACTCCCATACAGCATAACAACAGTAATCCAATTTTTACTGTTGTACGGATATAGTGTATTTTTTCCTGCTGTTTCGGACCTTTTATCCACAGCCATACCAGTCCCGCAATCCCTGCGGCAACTGCCAGTACAATCAGAATTATCTGAAAAGCATTCAGATAGACCGGAATGACTTTTATGGCATCTTCAATTAAATAAATATCCATTGCCGTAAATGGCGTTTTTCTGGAACAAAGCACCACAAAATTTGTAATTGCAAGCAATAACCACACTACACTCACCGTACAGTACACAAATACTTTTCTGTGAAACAGCAGTACGACAGACATCGTCACCAGAATAATCAGCGTATTATATAAAAACAGAACCGGATTGGTAAAAATCATTACCAATCCGATTAAACTTCTCCTGTTGAAACACTCAACCAGCATATTCAGCAATGCCGAATATACGGCAGCATGTACAATCTCATATTGCCAGCATTTTTGTAAAACTGCCTTTATTCGATTCATAATCCTCACCTGTTATCTGCATTTCATTTTTTTACTCATTTGTCGTTTCATGACGTGACTCACGGATAACTTCCATCAGTTCACGTGCCTTGTCTTTTGCTTTTGAAGATGCATTTCTTGAACCCATCACCATATAGGCAAACTTCTGTGCTGTATCGTCATCATTGCATTTATGCGCCAGCTGTGCAAGCAGGGAGTTGATTGTCACCTCGTCCATATTGCAGATTGGCGGATACTCTTTTAAAAGTGCCTCGGTAAAGCCTTTGTATGCTTTTTCGATATACTCCGCTTCCAGCTTGTTATACTTTGCAATCTGCCCCAGATTGGCTGTATCATCCTGCTGTAATTCTTCTGCTGCTCCTCTGTAAAGCCATGCAAGCTTTAAGCATAAATAAGCCTGTTCACTTCCTCTGGCCGGTTTTGTCATTGCGGTCAGCAATGCCATCTTATACCGTTTAATCGCAATATCATACGTATAATAGTCTGCTGAATCCTCCATTGCCGTATATTTGCTTCCAATCATTTCCTTTAACAGCGCTCTCTGCTTCGGCGTAACGTTGTTAAATTCACGCAGTGTTGATGCATATCCGCACTTCGGGCACAGACATACATCATATTTGATTGTATCAATTCCGGAATACAGCGGTCTTAAATCTGCCTCAGTTCCTAAAAATCTGGCCTTCCCTGTTTTTACCTGCTTTGTCTTAAAATCCGCATCACAGACCGGGCAATTCATGGATTTATCAAATACATAGGTGCTTTCATCTTTTTTATTGCTGCTGTTTTCCATATTAATCTCCATTCCGCAGGCATTTTAATGCCGGAGGAATCGCGAGCCAAATCTTAT
>ENA-OWPM01001678-OWPM01001678.1-human-gut-metagenome-genome-assembly--contig:-NODE-1678-length-16511-cov-4.532936_pt1 | contig 16511 bp, 11 predicted proteins | sample MGYA00248267_ERZ651852 | MGnify/ENA primary metagenome ERZ651852 (study PRJEB26924, sample SAMEA4378228) | human gut metagenome | biome: human gut; feature: human-associated habitat; material: faeces...
GATATGCCAATAAAACCAGGATGTATCTTATTATACATATCCGGATATCCGTCATTATAAATAGGTACTTCCAGTTGTGCTGTCAGTCTCATCCCTTTCCAGAAAGAAACTTCTATTGCCGGTGCCAGATTGAACAGAACCTGATATATTTGCGTAATTACTAGGTTCTTCAATGATAATTCCGGATATATTACCACGTCCACTTTAAACAAAGAACTATTCTTCTTTTTTACTTTACCTGCCTCTTTCCAATTAGTACCCAGATTATAGCTTACATCCCAATCCTGCCGAGCCACCTCTGGTACACTATCGCCTATAATTGGCTTATAAAATAATGAAATTTGGGGTACGTTATTATCCAGAACAACAATCCGGCATGGCTTTTTATCCGGAAATCAGGATAAGGAAATATCAGATAAATAAAACATACAATTAGCTAATATTTAGCGAATTGCATAATACTAAACAATATCATTACTTTTCTTTATTGTTTCTTTTTTAGACATTAATATTGTATATTTGTTGCTGGTTTGTTACTATTTCTACATCATTGAAACAAATGGGCCTTCTTTTTATTTTTCTAATATTCAATAAATTAAATATAAATAGAATTTATAAATTAAATATATATATCATTGGACTTTTGACTCTCATGTTGTGTGGGATACAAAGTTGTGCGTTAGAATCAGAGGTATTCGATGAGATCACCCCCTCGATATACCCCCAAACAGAACGTGATGTCCGCGACCTGGTTACGGGAAATGCTTATTCTCCATTCCAGAATTACGATTACGGAGGTTTGTATAATGTAGCTAATGGAGTTATGCTTATTTCGGACATGGCTACCGAATATGGTTTCTGCTCATGGGGCGGATGGATTTGGGAACCTCTGGAATTTGCTCGTTGGACCCCCAGTGACGAAGATCGCATTGCTTATCCTTGGACAAACTACCTGAAAGGGATAAGTAAAATGACACTTACCATCGACCGAATAACAAACGTAAACATGAATAAAGACCTTTTGAACCAATATATAGCAGAGTTACGTTGTGCCCGCGGTTTTCTGGCCTTTTTATTATACGACCTGTACGGTCCTATTATTGTAGCCGATCTAGAGACGCTCAAGAATGCAGAAGATGAAATAATCCTTCCACGTTTAAGTGAAGAGGAAACACACAATTTCATCGTCACCGAGCTGACCGAAGCTGCAAAAGTTTTAAAAGTAGTTCGGATTACGGAAGATTTACAAAAGGGTTATGCCACATGGTATTACTTAAATTCTATATGCAAACGAAACAGTGGGATAAAGCTATCACCGAAGCTCGTGAATTGCAGAAGCCCGAATATAAATACGCATTGGTGACAGACAAAGGGGCCGAGAGGTCAGCTTATGCCAATATCTTTACATACGCCAATGAAAAGAACTCGGAAACAATCTGGTCTGTAAACTGTCTTACAGGTTATCAGGTTCATTTATGGTATCCCCATGTTATGCCAAGTAACCTCAAGGCATCCGATGCCGGAAGATTTGATGGTGGCTGGGGAGGTTATAAAATGACATGGAAATTCTTTAAAACATACGAAGATGGAGATGAGCGTAAACAAACTATCATCTCCGAGTATGATACATGGGAAGGTACTACCCTTAACGAAACCAACAAGGGAGTGGGAAGTAACTCCTTACAGGACGGTGTCATTCCATTAAAATATAAAATAGAAAGTAATAATGCAGGAAATCAGTGTCAGACAGATTGGATTGTATACCGCTATGCCGATGTGTTGACTCTATTGGCAGAAGCCATTGTCAGAGAAGGAAATACAGTTACAACAGAAGCCATTAATTTACTGAATCAAGTCAGAACACGTGCCGGTTTAACTGCATATACAGCTTCTTCTTTCAGCAGTGCTCGTGATTTCCTTGATAAATTATTGATAGAACGTGCACACGAGTTTTATTTCGAAGGGTGCCGCCGTCAGGATCTTATCCGCGATGGTTCTTATGTAGCAACCATGAAACAAAAATGTACCGATTACGGACAAGTGTCTATTATAAACGAAAACTATCATCGTTTCCCAATACCGGAATCAGCTATTATTGCGGGACAAGGGATTATTAAACAGAATCCGGGATATTAGTCATCACATATTTTTAAATTAAAAGAGGAGGTAGTACATCAACACTACTTCAAAGTGGATATTTTGATGTACACTCCTCAGCTAATCATCTACCATGAAATATATTGTTCTTTTTCAGCATCTCCAGTTGAAGAACATAGGGCTAGTCTTACTATGCTCCTTTATGTTTTCCAACCTGCTATACTCCCAATCGACGAGAGAAGTCATCAACTTCGATCACGGCTGGCTATTCAACAGATACGGTCTACAGCCTGATGGTAAACGAATAGATGAGCCTTTTGGGAATGGCAGTCCGGATTCTCCATCTCCTAAAGAGTTAGCCTTTAATGACAAAGACTGGAGGAAATTGGATGTCCCTCACGACTGGGGCATTGAAGGACCTTTCAGGGAAAATCTGGATGGCTATACAGGTAAGCTACCTTGGCGGGGAATCGGCTGGTATCGTAAACGCTTCAACATCAAAAATATAGATAAAGATAAAATGTTTTTTCTTGATTTTGATGGCGTGATGGCCAATGCAGAGGTATATCTTAACGGAAAGAAGATAGGAGAACGTCCCTATGGCTACATTTCCTTCAGGGTAAATCTTACGCCCTATATTCGCTTTGATTCGGAAAATATCATTGCAGTCAGAGTGGATACGGAGAAACTGGGTTCTCGTTGGTATCCCGGAGCAGGTATTTACCGGCATGTCAGATTGGTCAAAACCAACAAGCTTCATATTCCCCAATGGGGTGTATTTATTTCTACGCCCGAAATCAATAGCCAATATGCCACCGCATCCGTGATGGTTCAGTTGGCTAATGGAAAGAAAAAAACGGCTAGAAGCAGTTACACAATTGAAATATTCAAATTAGATAAAGCAAACATTCCCCGAGAAAGAGTTGCAGTGGGAGCTAAAGAGAATATCAAAATTGCAGCAAACGCCATCGACAGTAGCTTAGTATCTCTGAAAGTGGAGAAACCACAATTATGGGATTTGGAAAATACGAACCTCTATCTAGCCAAGGTATCAGTATATGATAGAAAGACGTTGACAGATGTATACGATGTGCCGTTCGGTTTCCGGACTTTGAAATTCACACATAACAATGGATTCCTGTTAAATGGGAAAAGAGTTCAATTGAAGGGAGTATGTATGCATCATGATTTAGGTGCATTAGGTACAGCAATCAACAAGAGTGCCATAGAACGCCAAATCAACATATTGAAGAGTTTTGGCACTAATGCTATACGTACCTCTCACAACCCACCCGCACCCGAGTTGTTAGAACTTGCTGACAAAATGGGAATACTTATTCTCGATGAAGTATTTGACTGTTGGGCTAGTGGTAAAAACGAAAATGACTACGCTGTTCATTATTCCGAATGGCATAAAAAGGACATTGAAGCACTTGTTTGCAGAGACAGAAATCATCCTTCCGTCATTATGTGGAGTTTGGGAAATGAAGTAGAAGAACAGTATCATCCCGAAAAAGGAGTAGTAGCATATCTCAGGGATATTGTGCGGCTTTACGACTCAACTCGCCCCGTCACTTTCGGTGCCTCATATCCCAGTAAAAGTGCTATCAATGGTACAGAACTCCAAGTAGATGTCCATGGCATGAACTATCCTTCGGGGGTTTATGGCGGTCCTGATTTTTATGAAACATTTCTCAACTATCCGGGGCATGAACACTTATCAGGCTTTGCCAGTGAATCCAGTTCAACAATAAGTTCACGCGGAGTTTATTTTCCAAAAGGTTATCAAATTACTTCATATGACTTGAAAGCCCCCAGTTGGGCATCTCTTGCCGATGCCGAATTTGCTGCATTAGACAAATATCCGGCTATTTGTGGTGAATTTGTCTGGACGGGATTTGACTATCTAGGCGAACCGACTCCCTTCAATAGCGATATGAGCGTCTTACTCAACCATGCCGCGCTCAGTGAAGAAGAACTGGCTAAAGCAAAAGAGGAACTAAAGAGAATAGAAAAAGAGCGTCCTTCCTCTCGTAGCAGCTATTTTGGTATTGTCGATCTAGCGGGTTTTCCAAAAGATCGTTATTACTTGTATAAAGCACATTGGATGCCCGACGAGCCTATGGCACATATTCTCCCCCATTGGAATTTTCCGGATAGGATAGGTAAAATAACTCCTGTGTTTGTGTATTCTTCGGGCGATGAAGTTGAACTGAATGGTGAATCTTTGGGTAGGAAAAAGAAAGAACAGTATCAATATAGATTCAAATGGGAGAATGTTATATACACTCCCGGAGAATTAAAGGCCATTGCCTACAAAAATGGCAAACTCTGGGCAACAGAAAGCGTAAGAACCACAGGAGAACCGGCTTTGTTACAAGTCTCCGCCTATAAAGACAAGATAAAAGTAGCTGACAATGAACTGGCTTTTATCACAGTCTCCATCCGTGACAAAACAGGAAGTGTTGTACCAACGGCCAATCATAAGATTAAATGCAAATTAGAAGGTGAAGGTAAGATTGTAGCAACGGATAATGGTGATCCAACTTCACTCATCTCTTTTTCAGCGACAGAGCGCGAAACTTTTAACGGATTCATGTTAGTTGTTATAAAGGCTCATCAAGGAGCAAAAGGAAAACTACGTCTAATTGTGGAATCCGAGAATTTGAAAAGTGCCTCTGTGGATATTAACCTATTATAAATCATTCTTATTTGAACATCATGACAACAAAATTATTAAATATAAAAACAAGACTTTTCAGATCATTGACCAATTTGGGTATGATGATTATTTTATTTTCTTGCAGTTCGTCATCTATCGGAGAAGAACCGATAAACCCTCCTGCTCCTCCTGCTTCATCCGTAGAAAAGAGTGAGTATTATGTTTCCACAACCGGTAATGATGAGAATCCCGGAACACTTACATCACCCTGGCGTACCATTCAAAAAGCTGTCACCACAGTTACCCCGGGATGTATAGTAAATATTATGGGGGGAACATACTATGAAGAAATAAAAGTAACTGTATCCGGAACTGCTGACAAATACATCGTAATCAAAAATTATAATGACGAGGAAGTTATTATAAGCGGCGACAATAAACCCAGAGAACTAATGAATCTCAATGGCGTGAGTTATATAAAGGTAAAAGGGTTAACCTTCGCCGATTGCTTGGGATCATATTCTGTGGGAATAAAAATATCCACTACATCCGACGAGGCTTCTCATCATATTGAGATAGAATCGAATACAATCAGAAACTTATATGCAAATGCCACCGCAACAGTTTATCCGCCGAATGTATATGCCGGAGGAATAACAGTAGCCGGCTATCTGGACTCAAAAGCCATTCACGACATTATAATAAGAGAAAACACAGTAAAAGACTGTCGGACAGGTTGGACAGAAGCCATTTCAGTAACAGGAAACGTAGATGGTTTTCTGATTACTAAGAACGTAGTGACTAATACAGGAAACATCGGTATAGATGCGTCAGGGCATTGGGGTATTTCGAAAAATCCTACCACTGATTTCGCCAGAAACGGAGTCATCTCTGAGAATCATGTTTCATACTGCAAAAGTCCTGTTGAGGGAGGTGCAGGTATTTATTTGGATGGAAGTTCAAATATCCTTGTTGAGAAAAACATTTCGCACAACAATGTTTATGGTATTACCGTAGGGTGTGAAAGGGCAAACAATTTTGTAACTAATAATATAATCAGAAATAACATCTGTTATCACAATGAAGGGTTTGGAATCGGACTAATGGGCTGGTCCCCTGAAGGCAGAATCATAAAAAACTGCCAAGTTGTTAATAACACAACCTTTGGAAATGCGAAAGACAGATTGGGAGAAATAGCCATATACAGCACGGAAAATACTACGATTAAAAACAATATATTTTATTCAACTCACGCAAACTCAAATCTATTATATGTAGATGATAGTCACCTCAATCTCGATATGAATTTTAATCATTATTATTCCAGTTCTCCCGATGTTAAGTTTTACTGGAAGGGTAACATATTTTCAACTTTCGAACAATATAAACAGAACACAGGCTGTGATTTAGCTTCGGCTTTCAGTAATCCTTTATTCATTGATACAGAAGTATTCGATTTTCAGTTACAATCCACATCTCCGTGTATAGATACAGGTGATCCCGCCTATACACCCGCAGAGAATGAACTGGACTTTAATCATAACCCTAGGAAAGTTGGAGCTTGTATTGATAAAGGCGCTTATGAAAAGCAATAATAAAAAAGCGGTTTACTAATATCAAACCTCATACAACAAATCCTCCCCGAAAGTTTTCAATACCAACCTTCGAGGAGGATTTTATTTCATTCTTTTATTCCCATTCTATGGTCGCATTGGGTTTAGGCGACATATCATAGCAAACACGATTCACATTCTTCACTTCTTTCAGAATACGGTCTGTGATTTTCATCAGGATAGGCCAGTCTACCGGTTCAATAGTAGCTGTCATAGCATCTACCGTATTGACAGCGCGGATAATCACCGGCCAATCGAAAGAACGGGCATTATCGCGTACACCAACAGATTTAAAGTCAGGCACTACGGTAAAGTATTGCCATACCTTTTTATCCAGGCCGGCAATCTGGAATTCTTCACGCAAAATGGCGTCAGACTCACGTACTGCTTCCAGACGATCGCGTGTGATAGCACCCAGACAACGTACACCTAAACCAGGACCGGGGAACGGCTGACGGTAAACCATCTCATAAGGCAACCCCAACTCCAGACCACAAGCACGCACTTCATCCTTGAACAACTGGCGCAAGGGCTCTACAAGCTGGAACTTAAGATCTTCAGGCAGACCGCCTACATTATGATGAGATTTCACCATCTTGGCAGTCTTCGTTCCGCTCTCTACAATATCCGGATAAATAGTACCCTGACCTAAGAAATCGATACCATCCAGTTTACGTGCTTCTTCTTCGAACACACGGATAAACTCACCACCGATAATCTTACGTTTCTGTTCGGGATCTTCCACACCTGCCAATTTATCCAGGAAGCGGTCTGTTACATCTACATAAACCAGATTTGCTTTCAATTGGTTGCTGAATACTTCAACAACATCTTCAGACTCACCTTTACGCATCAAGCCGTGATTTACGTGCACGCATACCAAATTTTCACCGATTGCCTTCAAAAGTAAAGCAGCTACCACTGAGCTGTCAACACCACCCGACAATGCCAGCAATACTTTCTTATCACCCACCTGACGTCTGATCAGCTCGATCTGGTCATTGACAAAGTTCGCCATATTCCAGTTAGCTTCAGCCTGACAAGTATCAAATACGAAAGACTTTATAGCAGCCTTAATAGTCTCGATATCATCTGTAAATGCCGGAAGCTTCACTGCGCAAGTCGCTTTATCGTGACCGGCAGCCATAACAGGAATCCCCATCGTATAAATAGACGGATTCACGTCAATAGCAACACCGTCGATCACGTTGTTCAGTCCACCATTGATAATAATACCCTTTACGTTGGGCAATGCTTTCAGTTCTTCTACTGTGATGTCGTGAGGATAAATCTCACTATAAACTCCTAATGCACGGATGGCGCGCGCCAATACCGTATTCTCGTGACTACCCAAGTCAAGGATAACAATCATGTCCTGTTTCATCTGATTCTGGTTCTTTTAAGTTATTATATTGTATAAATTTGACTTTAACTTCAATTAGTCTGCAAATATAAAGATTTTAAAAGACGCTGCAATGTCTTGATTCCCAAAGTTTCATTTCAAATTAAATCAGCTACCACATTTATTTATCACAGCAACCGCCTCGGACACTTTCCGAACATTCTCTTTTATGCTTTCAGTCGCATCACAAACCGACTTCCTTTTCCCAGTTCACTTTCTACTGTCAGCGTACCGCCATGCGCTTCCACAAAGTCTCTCGAAATAGACAAACCGAGTCCGCTGCCCTGAACTTTTGTTCCGGGAACACGGAAGTAACGGTCGAAAATACTCTTGTGGTAACGGGGATCGATGCCTTTACCGAAATCCTGAACGTACAGGTCGATCATATCTCCTTCCTGCCTGGCGCCAATCACGACACGCCCGTTTTCTTTAGAATAACGGATCGCATTGCTGAGCAAATTAGTCAATACCCAAGCTATCTTTTCACTATCGACAAAGAGCTTGCCGATTTTCTCTTCCGGGTACTCTACTTCTATCTGGATATTGAACTTATCCGCTTGTACCTGATTAGCTTTAATCGCATATTCTATCAGTTCAATAGGCTTCGTTATCTTCGGCATTAATTGCAGCTTGCCTGCCTCTACCTGAGTCATATTCAGCAATTCGCCCGTAATGCTCAACAGGCGTTCGCTATTTTCCTTGATGCTTTTGGACAACTGTTCCTGTTCATCATTCAGCTCACCGACACGTTTATCTTCCAATAGCTGCAGACTCATCATGATAGCCGCAATCGGAGTTTTCAATTCGTGTGAAATGGTCGAAATAAATGTAGTCTTAGCAGAATCCAGTTCCTTGAATTCCGTTATATTCTTCAGCAGAATGACATCCCCTAATTTGCTGGGTTCATCCTTCCCTGCATCCGTATTTATGATAGGAATATAGGAAGCCTTGAAATAACTCTCTTTATCATCGGCATATATCTTTAACGGCTCTTTCTGATCTCCCGGCGTCACCAGTTCACGAATCAGCCGGCGAAGCAGATCATTCTTCAAAGACAATTCTTCCGCAGATTTACGTATGACATTACCTCTTTTCAGATTCAGCACGTTCAGTGCTTCCTCATTAATAAACAAAATCTCACGATCCATATTCAGACCGATTATCGGATCGTCGATACTGTTCACGATGGCCTCAATGAATTTCTTGGCAGAAAGAATATCTGCTAACGTACTTGCCCGATACTCGGCCAGACGTTCCGCCATACGGTTGAAACTCTCGGCGACTTCCCGAAACTCCTGATTATTTCTCATATCCAGCCGTTCTTCATAATTATGATTGGCTATTTCAAGAATCCCTTGTTTCAGTTCCTTGATGGGTTTACTGATTGTTCGGGGCAACCAATACAGCAATGTCAATCCGGTCAATATACAAATACCGCCGGTAACGGAAATCCACAACAGAGCGCGTTCCAATGCCGGCATAGCGGCAGGGCTATCAGGTTCTGTGGCAGTCAGCAGCTGAAGGTTCACAACAGAAAGTGTTACCAGCAAAATAATCATTCCCGCCAGCATCCCGATGCCGAGAATCAGTTTTGTTTTAATATTCATATCGTTCATACGGTTAATATTATGCAAGTATAATCAAATCTACATTAGCTTGTGACAAATTATTCAAAAACTTTCGATATCCGAGTATGGAGCAAATGGCATGAGGAAATCTCAGATTAGGAGTTCCCATGCAGACAGAAGATATTTGCTTGTCCCGACAAACTTTGACAATACTCCCCAGAATATCCTTCGACTGCACCTGGATGACCTCTCCGCCCAGTTCTGCTACCAGCTTAAAATGATTCAGCAAATAACGCTGACTGGCCAGATCAATCCGGTCCATACTCTCCCTCGGAGTCTGCACATAGAGAGCAACAAAAGTTGTATTATATCGTGTTGCCAGACGTGCCGCCTTCCGGATAATCCTCCTGGGTGTTTTCTCATGACTACTGATACAAGCCATGAACTTCTCATGCCTGATTCCGACCGAAACACCCATCACAACCTCATTCTCCACCTTCTTCTCCACCCGGAGCGCCACTTCCTTCAGAGCCAGTTCCCGCAGTTGAAGGATATTCTCGGTCCGGAAGAAATTATCCAGTGCTGTCTGAATCTTTTCCGGACGGTATATCTTTCCTGCTTTCAGACGCGAGATCAGTTCTTCCGCTGTCAAGTCGATATTCACCACTTCATCCGCTTCCTGAAGCACACTGTCCGGCACCCGTTCTTTCACCTCGATCCCTGTAATCTCCTGCACTTCTTCATTCACACTCTCGATATGCTGGATATTGATTGCGGAAATCACATTAATCCCCTCATCCAACAGAGTCATCACATCCTGCCAACGTTTCTCGTTCAAACTGCCTTCCACATTGGTGTGTGCCAGTTCGTCCACAATCACAATCTCGGGATGAAGGCGGATAATGGCGTCCACATCCATTTCCTCCAACTCTTTTCCTTTATAGAAAATTTTACGTCGGGGGATCACAGGCAGTCCCTGCATCAGAGCCTCCGTTCCGGCACGTCCGTGAGTTTCAATATAGCCGATTTGTACATCCACCCCATTCTCCAGCAGTTCATGAGCCTCCTGAAGCATACGGTAAGACTTCCCTACACCGGCTATCATGCCGATATAGATTTTAAACTTGCCTCGATGAGACTTCTTGATCAGATCCAAAAAATGTTGTACACTCTGTTCTCTATCCATATCCATTTCATTAATTGCTGTTTATAAACTATTTCAACCCGTAGTAATCATCACGATCACCACGGGTTTCTGCATAATAAAAATTCATGAGTTTATATCTATGGTCTTAAAGTTACGCCAAAAACCAAAAAAGCATCTTCAACACATGGATTCCATATAGCCTGTGCAAATATCGGCAATGAAAACTTATCATTAATTTTTATCTCTGTCATTCCTTTTAAAGCTACATTAGTCACGGCGAAGCCACTATTCGTGTAGATACCCTCCGCCTTATACGGCACTGCGCCGCAAGTTACATTTAAATCGACATTTTTCACACTGAAAGGATAGTTCAGTTCCAGATAGGAGGAATAATTCTGCTTCAGTTCTCCGCTATCATTCAGCTTCTTGTCTTTTCCGGCAAACATCGTATACCACGCTACGGACAGGGGAAACTTCTCTACGGGCAACGTATAAGCCAATCCCGCCTCAAAATGATGTCCCGTCTCGTGGCTCTTAAAATTAAAATATTTATATGCCCCTTCACCTTCCCACCACAAATCGGCAACCGTCAGCGTAGGTCCCGCCTTACCAAACTTATAGGCAAGAGTCAGATCCAGTTCTTTATTCCCCCCACTGAAATTAGTAGATCCCCATGCGGTAACAGAAAAATTATCGAACCCAAACCCCAGCGTGGGTTGAAAAGCCGCACCTCCACCCTGGTACATTCCCCGCCAGACATAGGAACTGACAATATCTCCCTGCACAGCAAATTCCTGTGCTTTTGCATCCGTTATACCCGATACGCATACAGTTGCCGCAACCAATGCTCCTACAACAATCTTCTTACTAAAAAAACTCTTCATATTTATCTTTTTATTTTATGTTTCTAAAAAAGAGCAGCGCCCTGTCCAGCCCTGTTTATTTGAACCGCAATAAATAACTAAAACGATTCGGACAGGCACGCCGCCCAGTGTTTGGTTATTTATTCTCTTCAAGTGCTATATTCAGCTTCAGCACATTTATTTTCTCCGTTCCGAAAATTCCGAGTAAAGGCTTCTCCACACTTTGATCAACGATTTCTTTCACTTGATTTTCAGTCAGTCCACGTGCCTGTGCCACTCTCTTTACCTGCACATATGCACATTGCGGAGTAATATTAGGGTCGAGACCGGAGGCACTCGCCGTTACCATCTCCGCCGGAACATCTTTACGGCTCAGATAGGGATGATGTACAAGGAACGTATCGATACGCGCTTCCACTTCAGCCAGATATTCGGGATTCGTGGGTCCTTTGTTGCTGCCGGACGAACTAGAAGCATCATAACCGTCTCCGGCACACGAAGGACGTCCCCAGAAATAAATATCTTTTGTAAACATCTGACCGACATTGGCCGCACCCACCACTTTTCCATCCAGTGTGGCAACTTCAGCATTTCCCTTATTAGGTCCTGCCACTTGTGCAAACAACCACAAAATAAGAATATAGAATACGGAGAAAAAGACACAGAAAACAAGAGTTATCTTTAGTGATTTAAATAAAGTTTTCATCGCTATTGTTTTTTAATTAAAAGAATAAACCTACTAATAAATCAATCAGTTTAATTCCGATAAACGGAGCAATCACACCACCTACACCGTAAATCAGCAGATTCCGGCGAAGCAAAGCACTTGCACCTATCGGCTTGTACTGAACGCCACGCAAAGCCAACGGAATCAAGATCGGAATAATAATCGCATTGAAGATGACTGCCGAAAGGATCGCACTCTCAGGACTATGCAACTGCATGATATTCAACGCCGCCAGTTCGGGGATAGCCACCATAAACAAGGCGGGGACAATGGCAAAATATTTAGCCACATCGTTGGCGATAGAGAAAGTAGTCAGTGTTCCACGGGTCATCAGCAACTGCTTACCGATTTCCACAATCTCGATCAGTTTGGTAGGATCATTATCCAGATCTACCATATTGCCGGCTTCCTTTGCAGCCTGCGTACCACTGTTCATTGCTACTCCGACATTCGCCTGAGCCAAAGCGGGAGCATCATTCGTACCGTCCCCCATCATTGCCACCAGTTTGCCGGACTGTTGTTCCTTCTTGATATATTCCATTTTATCTTCCGGCTTCGCTTCGGCAATAAAATCATCGACACCTGCCTTTTCTGCAATATATTTGGCAGTCAGCGGGTTATCACCGGTCACCATCACTGTCTTCACTCCCATTTTGCGCAAGCGTTCGAAACGTTCCTGAATACCCGGCTTGATGATATCCTGCAATTCGATAACACCCGTCACTTTCCGATTAACACATACCACCAACGGCGTACCACCATTGCTTGAAATAGCAGCGATCACCTTTTCCACTTCTTCGGGGAATTTATTTCCGGCAGTTTCCACAATCTTACGGATAGCATCAAAAGCCCCTTTACGAATCTGAGTTCCGTCCGGCAAATCGACACCCGAGCATTTGGTTTCGGCTGTAAACTTAATCATTCGTGCGCCTGTCGTATTCAAGCTGCGCATACGGATACCTGATTCACGTCCCAGTTCTACGATTGATTTGCCTTCCGGAGTTTCATCGGACAGAGAAGAAAGCAGACAGTTTTCTACAAAAGCGTGCAGATCAATGCCCGGCGCAGTGTGAAAATGGGTAGCTTTACGATTACCGATGGTGATAGTTCCGGTCTTATCCAGCAACAAGGTATCAATATCGCCGGCAGTTTCCACTGCCTTACCCGATTTTGTTATCACATTCGCACGTAGTGCACGGTCCATACCGGCAATACCGATGGCAGAAAGAAGTCCTCCGATTGTTGTCGGAATCAGACACACAAACAAAGAAATAAGTGAAGCAATGGTAATGACAGTATTGCTGTAATCGGCAAACGGTTTTAACGTCACACACACAATGACAAAGACAAGTGTAAAACCAGCCAGCAGAATAGTCAGTGCTATCTCATTCGGAGTTTTCTGACGAGACGCACCTTCTACCAGTGCAATCATTTTATCCAGAAAACTTTCTCCCGGTTGGGTGGTCACCATTACTTTTATATGATCGGACAATACTTTCGTACCTCCCGTCACTGAGCTTTTATCGCCGCCTGCCTCCCGGATCACCGGAGCAGACTCACCTGTAATCGCACTTTCATCGATAGAGGCCAATCCTTCGATTATTTCCCCATCGGACGGAATCACGTCTCCGGCTTCACAGACAAACACATCTCCTTTCTTTAGCTGTGAAGAACTTACAGTCACTATTTGATTACCTTCCACCTTTTTGGCAGGTGTCTCTTCCCGTGTTTTACGCAGGCTGTCGGCTTGCGCTTTTCCCCGTGCTTCGGCAATCGCTTCGGCAAAATTGGCAAACAGCAGTGTAATAAACAGAATGATAAACACAGCTATGTTGTAGGCAAACGAACCCTGAGAGAGATTGATGATGGAGTAAAGTGTCACAAACAACATGACCACTGTAGCCACCTCTACCGTATACATGATCGGGTTCTTTATCATCAGTCGCGGGTTTAGCTTCACGAATGATTGTTTCAGGCTTTCTATAACTTGCTCCTTTTGAAACAAAGAAGCTGATTTCATATTTTTCATATCTTCTCTAATTCAGAATTACAAACTTAAATGTTCGGCAATTGTACTCAAAGCGTGTACCGGGAAGAAGGACAGAGCAGCCACAATGAAGATAACGACAAACGTCATTATTCCGAAAGTCAGCGTATCAGTCTTCAGCGTTCCGGCACTCTCGGGAATGAACTTCTTCTGAGCCAGCAGGCCGGCAATGGCAACTTGTCCGATAATAGGCAGGAATCGGCTAAGAATAAGTACAATGCCACAGGTCCAGTTCCAGAAATAAGTATTATCTCCCAGTCCTTCAAAGCCGGAACCATTGTTAGCGGCACAAGATGTATACTCATAAAGCTGCTCACTCAAGCCGTGGAATCCAAGATTGTTCAGCCAACCGCCCTCGCTTTCCACAAAGTCAGGATGATGTACATATATATAACTTGAGATTGCTGTGAACACTAATATGACAAATGGATGAAGCAGTGCTACTATCGTAGCTATTTTCATTTCACGGGCTTCTACTTTCTTTCCGAGAAATTCCGGGGTACGACCTACCATCAAACCGCTGATAAATACCGCGATAATAATGAACGTATAATAATTCATCCAACCTACGCCTACACCGCCGAACCAAGTATTAATCTGCATATTCAGCATCTCCATCATACCTGACAACGGCATAGTAGAATCATGCATACCATTCACCGAACCATTGGAAGTAACAGTAGTCACAATACTCCAAAGTGCTGTAGCTCCGGCACCCAAACGAACTTCCTTACCTTCCATCGCACCGTTATCCTGCGCAATTCCCAGTTCATCGATACGGGGATTTCCACCCATTTCCTGACTGACATTGATACAGACGCCTACCAGGAAAGCAAAGAGCATCACTCCGAAAATACTATAAGCCAGTTTCTTTCTACGAGTATAAAACCCTAATGCAAGTACCATTGCCATCGGAATAATCAAGATAGACCAGCACTCCACCATATTGGTAAGATAAGTCGGATTTTCCAACGGATGAGAAGAGTTCACACCAAAGTAACCGCCTCCATTCGTTCCTAATTGTTTAATGGGCACAATGGCAGCCGCAGGTCCTTGCGAAACCATCTGTTCCTGTCCTTCGAGGGTAGTTACCTTCATTTTTCCGTCGAATCCCATCGGGGTTCCCTGAAGAATCAGGATGAAACCTACAATCAAAGAAAGCGGTAACAGGATACGTGTACAGCTCACTACCAAAAAATGCCAGAAGTTACCGATTGTTTTTGTTGTCTTGGCAGCCATACTCTTCATAATACCAGCCATAGCAGCCATACCGGTTGCAGCGGTAATAAACTGGAAGAGCATAATGACAAACAGCTGTGTGAAGTAAGTCAATCCGCTTTCGCCACTATAGTGCTGCAAGTTACAGTTGACCATAAAACTGATACAGGTATTAAAAGCCTGATCCGGCGTTTGGGGTCCGTTGCCATCCGGATTTAAAGGTAACCATCCTTGCGAAACCAGCAATACCATTCCCCATACGAACCAAAAAGCATTCAATATCAATAATGCTTTCAGAAACTGTTTCCAGTTCATTTCTTCTTTAGGGTCAATTCCGCATACTTTATAAATGACTCTTTCAATAGGAGCCATGAAATCCGACCAGGTTTTCTCTCCTTTATAAACCTTGGCAATGTATCTTCCTAGTGGATAAGCCAAAATCACCATCAAGGCAACTTGTGCGACCACACCTAAAATTTCTGTATTCATACTTTTACCTTAAACTGTATAACTTTAAAACTTTTCGGGTCTGATGAGTACATACATCAAATAACCGAAGATTGCAATACCTAATACAAATAGTGTTGTGTACATAATTAATTCTCCTTTCCTCTTCTAGATCTTTTCAAACCAGTCTACGCATTTCCAAAATAGCCAGAAGCAGGCAAAGCCGCTCAAGAGGCAAAAAACAAATGATAGTGTTATCTCCATGTCTTTAATCTTTTAAATATTTATTATTATAATACTTGCAATGTATTATGCCAAATGCGTGCCAAAACTCTAAAAGAAATGGCAATAAATTGATTATCAAACATATATAAAGAAGAAGGAAATATATAATAACAGAGTCGACCTTTCCATTTTGAAAAAGTAGTTCAATTTTGAAAGGGTATTTAGTCTTGGCAGAATATGGGATTTTAAATAAAACAGAAGGAAAAAGAATGAAATTGAAGGAAAAAGAGGCTGAAAAGGATACTGAAAAATAGTATTATAAAAGATTGTCCGGTCGTTTATTTTTTAGCAGAACAGGAGATTTGAAGTATGTGGATGATGTGTACTTAAATTCCGAAAGTATCAAACACAATAAAGCCCTTCTGGTATTTCTACCTGAAGGGCTTCTCTAAAAACGGCGGCTACCTACTCTCCCACTGTTACGCAGTACCATCG
>ENA-OWPM01001708-OWPM01001708.1-human-gut-metagenome-genome-assembly--contig:-NODE-1708-length-16172-cov-3.744804_pt1 | contig 16172 bp, 17 predicted proteins | sample MGYA00248267_ERZ651852 | MGnify/ENA primary metagenome ERZ651852 (study PRJEB26924, sample SAMEA4378228) | human gut metagenome | biome: human gut; feature: human-associated habitat; material: faeces...
TTCTTCATGCATGGATTTTCACCGTATTTATGTATATGTTTGCCGCATTGCTTACGGCGGTAGCTCATTATGTATATTTCCGTTTTATTGATCAAGGGTTTGTGCTAAACACATACGAAAGCTTACTGAACAGTCTGACCAGCCATACCATACCGGGAATGGATGCCTATGTAGAGCAGTTTAAAGAAATTATAAGTGCGATGCGCTCGCTATCTCCAACAGATATCACCATGCAACTGATGTCTCAGAATGTATTCTACGGATCATTACTTGCTATCCCCACCGCCTTGTTTGTCATGAAGCGCCCACCGGCAGAGCATATAGGCGGAAGATAAAGATGGATAATTAAAATGAGTGATAAAGTAAAAAAGCAGATGTGATTTCAACCCTAATTCATAATTCATAAATCATAAATCACAAGATGGATATTTCAGTTGTCGTTCCTTTATATAATGAAGAAGAATCACTTCCGGAACTGTACGCATGGATTGAACGGGTAATGAAAGCCAATGGTTTTTCATACGAAGTAATTTTCGTAAATGACGGAAGTACCGACCGTTCCTGGCAAATTATCGAAGAACTGAGCCGAAAATCGGATACCGTGCATGGCATCAAGTTCCGCCGTAACTATGGCAAATCGCCGGCATTGTACTGTGGCTTTGAGAAGGCACAGGGAGATGTAGTCATCACCATGGATGCAGATTTGCAGGATAGCCCGGACGAAATACCCGAACTGTACCGTATGATTACGGAAGACGGTTATGATCTGGTATCCGGATGGAAAAAGAAACGCTACGACCCACTTTCAAAAACCATTCCTACAAAAATATTCAATGCAACGGCACGCAAAGTATCCGGTATCAAAAACCTGCACGACTTTAATTGCGGCTTGAAAGCCTACAAAAAAGATGTGGTGAAGAACATTGAAGTGTATGGCGAAATGCATCGTTATATCCCCTACCTTGCCAAGAATGCCGGTTTCAAAAAGATCGGAGAAAAGATTGTTCAACACCAGGCACGCAAATTCGGCAAGACGAAGTTCGGTGGTTTGAATCGTTTCTTTAATGGATACCTGGACCTGATCTCACTTTGGTTCCTGTCAGCCTTCGGAGTAAAACCGATGCACTTCTTCGGACTTCTCGGTTCACTTATGTTCATCTTCGGCTTTATTGCAGTAGTCATTGTAGGCGTTACAAAACTATACCAAATGCATAGCGGGATGCCTTACCGTTTGGTTACCGACTCCCCCTACTTCTACTTATCGCTGACCGCCATGATTATCGGAACACAATTGTTCCTTGCCGGCTTCCTTGGCGAACTGATTTCACGCAATGCCCCTGAACGAAATAAATATCAAATAGAAAAAACAATATAAGACTATGAGAAAATTAGTAAAACTGATATTGCTTTGTCTGATTGCTTATCCTATTATCAGTATCGTTTCTTCCTGTTCGGAAGAAGAAGACTGCTCAATGAATGCACGTCCGATGATGCAATGCTATCTTTATAAAATAGACGGAGAGACAGAAAGAGTTGTGAATGATACTCTTGACTCGCTCACCATCACCGCATTCGGTACAGATTCTATCATCCTCAATAACCAGAAGAGAGTACACGGATTATCATTACCACTACGCTATACGGCAGACTCCACCGTACTGGTATTCCATTATAGCAAAGACGTTAAGATTAAAAAAGATACGATTGTCATCCGCCAGAAGAATACGCCTTATTTCCTTTCAATGGATTGCGGCTATCAGATGAAACAAAGCATCACAGGCAGATCATATAGCCGTCATCTACTTGACTCCATATATATTCAAACAGCAGAAGTAAGCATTTATGGAACGGAAAATCTTAAGCTCTTTTATCGTAATTAATCTGGTGCTTTGTTTGTTGGCCGGATTTCCGGTACAAGCACAAAACAGCAACCGTCCTCCTGCCTCTAATCCGCCGAAAGAGCAAAAGAAAGAAGTGGATGAGGAAGCTTTCCCGCTATACAATGGCGTGACCGTCAGTGTTGATTTATGGGGTATCGGAAGCAAAGCTTTCGGAAGTGATTTTTTAAGTTCGGAAGTAGCGGTGGATGTTAATCTCAAAAACCGTTTCTTCCCGATAGTAGAACTTGGATATGGCGGCACCGATGCATGGAATGACAATGGTACCCACTACAAGAGTAATGCGCCTTATTTCCGTATCGGAATGAATTACAACGCTCTTTTCAAAAAGAAATTCAAGAATTACCTGTTTGTGGGACTACGTTACGCCATGAGTAGTTTCAAGTATGATATAGCAACCCTATCGGTAGATGATCCTATCTATGGCGGAGGCATTGGTAATCCGAACCAGGTAGATGACATCTGGGGTGGAAGCTTACCCTTCAACCACAAAGGAATGAAAGGATCCATGCAATGGTTTGAATTTTGTGTCGGCATTCGTGCACATATATGGAAAGAACTCTATATGGGCTGGGGATTGCGCTTCAAATTCCGCACAAGTTCATCTACAGGAGAATACGGAGATCCCTGGTATGTACCCGGATTCGGCAAATATGGCTCCAACACAATGGGCGTAACTTATACAATCACTTATAAACTACCATTCTAAAACTATGACCGGATTAGAGATTTGGCTTCTTGCCGTGGGACTCGCGATGGATTGTTTCGCCGTCTCCATAGCCAGTGGCATTCTTCTGAAACGTACGCTATGGCGGCCTATGCTGACCATGGCTTTTTTCTTTGGATTATTTCAAGCCATCATGCCACTCCTCGGGTGGATAGGCGCCAGCACATTCAGCCATCTGATAGAGAGTCTGGATCATTGGATCGCTTTCGCCATTCTTGCTTTTCTGGGCGGACGCATGGTCAGAGAGTCTTTCAAGGACGAAGATTGCAAAAAAGAATACGACCCGAAAAGCTTGAAAGTTGTGCTCGCATTAGCCGTTGCAACCAGTATTGATGCATTGGCCATTGGAGTCTCATTTGCATTTCTGGGTATGCGTGATTTCTCAGAAATACTCCCTCCTATTTCTATCATCGGTTTTGTATCTTTCGCCATGTCTCTTATAGGATTACTATTCGGTATCCGCTTTGGATGCGGCATTGCACGAAGACTACGGGCAGAACTCTGGGGAGGTATTATCCTGATTATCATCGGAACCAAAATATTAATAGAACACTTGTTCTTTAGTTAAACTTCACTTATGGAAAAGAAGGCACAGAGAAATTTCTTATGGATTGCCCTGCTTGTATTGGGAACAATCTGGATACTTGCACGTCACAACCGTACGCAACCTTATTATACAATAAACGGATTGATATTCGGCACGGTTTATAATATAACCTATCAGTATGATGGTGACTTGAAAGTTGAAATTGACGAAGAATTGAAGAGATTTGACGGCTCTCTGTCCCCCTTTAATGATACGGCCACAATTACGCGAATCAACCGCAACGAGGATATTGTACCGGACACTTTTTTCACGAATGTATTCCGTCGTAGTATGGAAATTTCCAAAGAAACGGATGGTGCATTCGACATTACGGTTGCCCCATTGGCCAATGCCTGGGGATTTGGTTTCAAGAAAGGCGCATTTCCTGATTCGGCCATGATAGATAGTCTACTGGACATTACGGGATATACCAAAGTAACCCTATCCAATGAGGGAAAGGTCGTGAAGCAGGATGAACGCATGATGCTATCATGTAGTGCCGTTGCTAAAGGGTATGCCGTAGATGTAATAGCACAATTTCTCGCAAAGAAAGGCATTAAGAATTTCATGGTAGATATAGGTGGAGAAATTGTAGCCCAGGGAGAAAATCCAAAGAAAGATTTGTGGCGCATCGGTATCAATAAACCGGTAGATGATTCGCTATCTATCAATCAGGAATTACAAACGGTACTGAATGTAACGGGTGTGGGTATTGCTACTTCAGGTAATTACCGTAATTTCTATTATAAGGATGGAAAGAAATATGCGCATACCATAGACCCAAGAACGGGATATCCGGTACAACACAACATCTTATCCGCCACGGTAATAGCCAAAGATTGTATGAGTGCTGATGCTTATGCTACCGCTTTCATGGTGATGGGATTGGAAGAAGCCGAACGGTTTGCCGATGCCCACCCGGATATTGATGCCTGCTTTATCTACACGGACGAGAAGGGAGAACTTCAAACATACTATACGAAAGGGATGAAAAGGTTTATAACAAGTGATTAGTGTTTAGTGATAAGTGATTAGCGGGTTGCGCTACATTCCGCATGGTGCTAATCACTTATCACTAAACACTAATCACTAATCACTACGAAACTACGCTTCGATAAATTACCTATTTATAGAATACAAAATACACCGCAAGTACCAGACAAATGAATGCCGCAAAATGATTCCAATGCAAACTTTCGCCCTTGAAAAGAACCGTAGTAAATACTGTGAAAATGATGAGTGTAATCACTTCCTGAATAATCTTTAATTGTATCAGCGAGAAAGGACCACCATTACCAATAAACCCGATACGATTGGCTGGAACCAAACAAAAATATTCCGCAAGAGCGATACTCCATGAAAATAAGATTATGGCGTAAAGCGGCCAATTAGTAATCACTTTCATATCTTGCAACTTCAGATGACCATACCATGCAAAAGTCATAAAGACATTAGACACTATTAAAAGCAGAATCGTATAAAGACCTTTCATTTCAGTGATGAATATTTAAGGGGTGATTAATCTAAATTATCAATTTTCTGAGGAAGAAGTTCCTCCTGAACATTTGCCATACTTCCCCAAAGACTATAGCGAGCTTCCGGGTTCATAGCTTCCAACTGATGTAGAATATCTTTCATATTACTACGGTGAGATTGCGCCTCATAAGGACAATTCTTCACCTGCTTACGATACCCTCTTATTTGGGCCAGTTCCAGCAAATCAACCTCATGTACCAAACACATCGGCCGAATAATCGTCATATCAAATTTCTTCATTACCAAGCGGGGCGGCATGGAACTGAATGCCCCCTGAAAAGTGATATTCATCAATAGCGTTTCCAGAATATCATCCATATGATGTCCCAATGCTATCTTGTTGCATCCCTGCTCCTTAGCCACCGTGAACAAGGCCTTGCGCCTATTCCATGAACAAAGGAAACAAGGTGATTTGCGTGTATCTGTACTTGCATCAAATTCCGTTTCATACAATACAAAAGGGATTCCCCATGACTCTACATAATCACGAAGATATGTCAGGTCACTCTGATACGGAATATTCTTCATCACTACATGGACGGCAACCACCGCAAATCTGGGCTTAAAAATTCGGGCGCGTCTTGCCAATAGCTCCACTAATGCCAAAGAATCTTTGCCACCCGAAAGCCCGATAAGGATCTTATCCCCATCCTCTATCAGACCATATTCTACCAGTCCTTTACTAAACCGCTTTTCAATGCGGCGGACGGTTTTCTCTTCTTTGGTGAATTGAGCCATAACACTACATAAGATTTGCGGTTGCAAAAGTAAGAGAAAAGAATGATTTAAAGAAGAATTAACATAATAGAATAACGGAAATCAGCATTATTCCCGATTAATTTGTATTTTTGAACATTCGAATTTGTAAGTTGGATAACTAGCATGAAAAAGAGATATATTTTACTCCTTCTATTTTGTCTCACATTAGTCGGTGTATCGGCACAGACGTTGGAGGAAGCGAGAGCTTTCTACAATCAAGGGCAATACGAGAAAGCCAAACCGATTTTCCAGAAACTCGTAAAGACACAACCGGCAAATGGAAATTATAACTTATGGTACGGCGTATGTTGCCTGGAAACAGGAGAACCAGAAGTAGCTTTGAAATATCTGGAAACCGCCGTAAAAAGACGGGTGCCCAGTGGACAACTGTATCTGGCGCGAAATTACAATGACCTGTATCGCTTTGAAGATGCCATCAAATGCTACGAAGACTACATCAGCGACCTGGCCAAACGGAAAAGGCCGACCGCAGAAGCCGAAAAGCTATTGGAGAAAAGTAAAGCCAATTTCCGCATGTTGAAAGGGGTTGAAGAAGTTTGCATTATCGATAGCATCGTAATAGACAAAGGTCGTTTTCTGGAAGCTTATAAAATTAGTCCTGAGTCCGGTAAACTATTCATGTACAATGATTTCTTCCAGAATGAGGCAGAAGTTGAGGCTACCGTATATGAAACGGAACTCGGCAATAAGATTTATTATGGTGAGCGCCAACCGGACGGTAAACTCAGCATCCTCTCGCGTAACAAAATGCAGGGCGAATGGGGCAAAGGTAGCTTGCTACCCAGTAGTATAAATGATTCCATCAATGCCAACTATCCGTATGTATTGACAGATGGCATCACCATCTATTATGCCGCGGATGGTGAAAATTCGATAGGTGGTTACGACATATTCGTCACCCGTTACAATACCAACACGAACACCTACCTCACTCCGGAAAATGTGGGTATGCCGTTCAACTCTCCCTATAATGACTATATGTTCGTTATCGACGAATATAATAATCTCGGATGGTTTGCCTCCGACCGTTACCAGCCGGAAGGAAAAGTTTGCATTTATGTATTCATTCCAAATTCTTCCAAAAGGGTATATAATTATGAAGCAATGGACCCGAAAAAAGCAATCGGGCTTGCCCGGATTCATTCTCTGAAAGATACGTGGACGGATCAGGATGCCGTAGCCGATGCCAAACATCGACTACAAGCCGCATTCGATGAAAAGCCACAAACCACGAAAAGTCATGAGTTTGAGTTTGTAATCGATGACCAGAATACTTATTATCAACAAAGTGATTTCAAATCTCCTCAGGTCAAAAAACTGTTCGGCAAATACCTCCAATTAGAAAAGGCTTTCAAAGAGCAGCAAAACAAATTGGAAGAGCAACGTTCCTTGTACTCCCGTGCCAAGGAAAGCGATAAAGCCAAACGGGCTCCCGCCATACTCGACCTGGAAAAGCAGATACAACAATTATCAGTTGAATTGGAGAAGGCCGCCATTGAAGTGCGTAATACAGAAAAACAATCCTTTAAATAGAAAACTATGGACATACTTATCATCATTGTACTCATTGTTGCGGCAGTTATCCTGTTCTTGGTAGAACTGTTCGTCATCCCGGGCATCAGCATAGCCGGAATTCTGGCCGGAGCTTGCATGATCTATGCCAACTACTATGCCTTTGCCTATCTGGGTACAACGGCTGGTTTCATCACGCTCGGTGTATCGGCAATAGCCTGCATAGGTTCATTGATACTCTTCATGCGCTCCAAGACCTTGGATAAAGTGGCGTTGAAGAAGAATATCACATCGAAGGTGGACCGTACGGCTGCGGATCAAGTAAAAGTAGGCGATACGGGTGTGGCCATTACACGCCTGGCACTGATCGGCAATGCCGAAATAGACGGCAACATCGTGGAAGTGAAATCCATGGACGGATTCCTGAATGAAAAAACCCCTATCATTGTAAACCGTATTACGGACGGCGTTATCATGGTAGAAAAGAAAAAAGACTAATATTCACACTTAATATCTTATAAATCATGAACGTAGACACTATGTACCTTACTGCCTTTCTTGTGATAGGAGGCATTATCTTCATCGTACTGTTCTTCCACTATGTTCCTTTCTTCCTATGGTTGTCCGCCAAAGTTTCGGGAGTCAGGATTTCATTGGTGCAATTGTTTTTAATGCGTATCCGTAACGTACCTCCCTACATCATTGTACCGGGTATGATTGAAGCACACAAAGCCGGATTGAGCAACATTACCCGCGACGAGCTGGAAGCTCACTACCTGGCCGGTGGACACGTAGAAAGAGTGGTGCACGCCTTGGTATCCGCCTCTAAAGCTAATATTGAATTATCCTTCCAGATGGCTACCGCAATCGACCTTGCCGGACGTGATGTGTTCGAAGCCGTTCAGATGTCGGTAAACCCGAAGGTGATCGATACTCCTCCGGTGACCGCCGTAGCAAAAGATGGTATCCAGTTGATAGCCAAAGCCCGTGTAACGGTACGCGCCAATATCCGCCAGTTGGTGGGTGGTGCCGGTGAAGACACTATCCTGGCCCGTGTAGGCGAAGGTATCGTATCTTCCATCGGTTCGTCCGAAAACCACAAGTCAGTATTGGAAAACCCGGATTCAATCTCCAAACTTGTGCTCCGCAAAGGTCTGGATGCCGGTACGGCTTTCGAAATCCTGTCCATTGATATCGCTGATATCGATATAGGTAAGAACATCGGTGCGGCTTTGCAGATAGACCAGGCAAATGCCGATAAGAATATCGCCCAGGCCAAAGCTGAGGAACGCCGTGCAATGGCCGTGGCCAGCGAACAGGAAATGAAGGCGAAAGCTCAGGAAGCACGCGCCAAGGTGATCGAGGCGGAAGCCGAAGTACCTAAGGCCATGGCAGAAGCATTCCGTAACGGCAACCTGGGCATCATGGATTATTATCGGATGAAGAACATCGAAGCTGATACTTCCATGCGCGAAACCATAGCCAAACCATCGGGAAACAACTCAAATCAGCCGTTGAGTAAATAACCGGTAGAATTATAGCCCCAGAAAAACGTCGGAACCGGTGAACAGTAATCCCGTTCCGGCGTTTTCTATTTATAAACGTATCAACCAAAAAATCCAGAATATGAAAAAGTATTTTGCATCTTCCGAACTTATTATCAATGATGACGGTTCAGTTTTTCATCTGCACGTAAAGCCCGAGTGGCTGGCAGACAAAGTAATCCTAGTGGGCGACCCGGGCAGAGTGGCACTGGTAGGCTCACACCTTGAGAATAAAGAATGTGAAGTGGAAAGCCGCGAGTTCAAAACCATTACAGGTACCTACAAGGGCAAACGCATCACGGTGGTTTCTACGGGTATTGGTTGCGACAACATCGACATTGTGATGAACGAACTGGACGTCTTGGCCAACATCGACTTCAACACACGTGAAGAAAAGCCCCAACTTCGCCAGTTAGAACTGGTGCGCATCGGTACTTGTGGCGGTTTGCAACCGAATACGCCCGTAGGTACATTTATCTGCTCGCAAAAGTCCATTGGTTTCGACGGCCTGCTGAACTTCTATTCAGGGCGCAATGAAGTGTGCGACCTGCCATTTGAGCGTGCATTCCTGAACCACATGGGATGGTCGGGGAATATGTGCGCACCTGCTCCGTACGTGATCGACGCCAATGCCGAACTGATAGAGCGCATTGCCGGAGACAATATGGTACGCGGTGTAACGATTGCCGCCAGTGGTTTCTTTGGCCCGCAAGGACGCGAACTACGTATTCCGCTGGCCGACCCGAAGCAAAATGAAAAGATCGAGAACTTTGAATACAATGGCTATCGCATTACGAACTTCGAGATGGAAAGCTCCGCACTGGCCGGTTTGAGCCGCCTGATGGGACATAAGGCGACCACGGTATGCATGGTCATAGCCAACCGGTTGATTAAAGAAGCCAATACGGGCTACAAGAATACGATTGACACTTTGATAAAAACCGTACTGGACAGAATTTAAGAAACACCCACTCAAATATACTTGATGATTGTTTCCTTCAATCTTTCGTAAGTATATGGTTTGGCAATAATATCATTGCATCCGGCGGCTAATGCTTGTTGTTGTTCTATCAGGAAAGCATTGGCCGTCACCGCAACGATAGGCAAATCGATGTCAATGGTACGTATCTTTTCCGTAGCCTGAATACCGTTCATCACCGGCATGCGGATGTCCATCAATATCAGGTCGGGACGCTCGCGCAAGAAACTATTTACGGCCTCTTCGCCATTGGTAACCCACGAAATGGTGTAGTCCTTCTTCAGCAAAATGTTTATCTGCATAAAGTTAGACTCCGTATCTTCAGCTATCAGAATTTTCTTCCTGCCGTCTGATCTTCGCTCTACGTGGGCATTGATCTCAACAGGTTCACCATCCGCTCCCAACACAAACTGGCGGTAAGGAAGGGTCATCACGAAAGTGCTCCCCACTCCTACTTCGGACTCTACGGAAATCTTTCCTCCCAATCTCTCCACGATGCTCTGGCAGATGGGGAGCCCCAGACCCGTGCCCTGAACAAAATCGTTCAGCTTTTCGAAACGGTTGAAAATCAAGGGCAATTTCTCCTTCGCAATGCCGCAACCGGTATCCGTTACATACACCTTCAACCATTCTCCGCAGACCTCCAACCCCAAGGTGATGGCCCCTTCATGGGTATTCTTAATGGCATTAGAGAGAAAGTTGAACAGCACTTGCGTAATCCTGTTCCGGTCCACCATAATCCAGATTTCCTCATCGGGACATATCACATTCAGTCGGATGCCCGTTTTCATTTTCAGGCGATGCACTTTCTCCACTTCGTCAATCAGTCCGGTCATTTCGACCAACTGGAAGTTCATTTCCGATTTTCCCGACTCGATACGGGAAAGGTCCAGAATGTCATTTATGAGTTGCAACAACAGGTTGCTATTCTTCTGGATGATGTTCAGGTATTCGGCTTTCTCCACTTCATCTTCCGTCAAAGCTATGATTTCAGAGAATCCCACGATAGCATTCAAAGGAGTGCGGATCTCGTGGCTCATATTGGCCAGAAACACCGATTTCATGCGGTCAGCCTCTTCTGCCCGTTGCTTCGCCTCGATGAGTTCATTGGAGCGTTGCACCCTGTCACCGATATCGTGTATCAATGCCATCACTTTATTATCTTCGAACGGAGCGATGCGTGCCTGGAAATAATGCCTTTCGCAATCATCCACATCCAGGGGATACTCTATCTCCTTCAACTCCCCGTCTTCGAGGCATTGACGTATGTTCCGTAGAAACAGGTCGCTGACTTCGGGAGAATAGATAGTGCGCCCGTCCGCTCCCCGTAGCTGTTCAACGGGATGGAGCAAAATGGTGTCAGAAGACATTAACACGTCGGTGAGGAAGAAATTTTCATCAAAGATGAAGATGAATTCAGGCAATGCCTGTATTATCTTCCGGTTTCGCTCTTCCATGCGCGATATGCGCGTTTCGCGTTCGTACTGCCCGGTGACATTCACGGTATAGCATAAGAGGCTTTTCGGATTTCCACTTCTATCTTTCTCTACAGATAAGAGGTGGTCCTCCAACCAGACTATTTCGCCATGCGCACCTACGCAACGCACGCGTAAGACTTTGGACTCTTCAAAGCCATCCAATTTCTTTTGAAAGCCATCCAACGACACCAAATGCTTATCATCGGGATGCACAAAGCTACAGAACTCTTCCAAATTCTGATAACAGATGCCGACTTTATCCAAGCCTAAACTTTCGAAATATTCCTGAGTGAAAGTGCACTCCAGAGTATTGATATTTATCTCCCAGAGAGCAATTTGATGGGCAGCCAGAACGGAGTTGACCTTCAATAATTTCTCTTTCAGTAGTTCCGTGTTCTCGTCTTTCTCGGTAGTATGAGAAGCGGAATCATGCATTTTTATTTTGTCTTGCGCCATAATAACAAAGTGTATCATGTAAAGGCTACGAAAATTGAGCAAATGTAATAAAAAAGAGTAAGTAATATACAATCGCGTTCTTTTTTTTGCCCCAAAAGGCTATCTTTGCAACTCAAATAACAATTTTTATGATGAATCAGGATACCATCTGTGCCATTGCCACGGCCCAAGGAGGAGCAATCGGAAGCATTCGCGTCTCAGGAGCGGACGCCATTCGTATCACCAGCCACATTTTCACCCCGGCAAAATCGGATTCCAATTTCCGGAACCATTTGTTCTGATCGGTATCGGCACTCCAAAACACCAGACAAGTTTTTATCTCCCTCTTCTCCTTATACTCTACCTCCCTGGTACTGTTCCCGACACGCTTATTCAGTGAATCTTCCTTCAGACGATGAAGGAGATTGTTCAAAATCTTTTTCATACTTCTAATATTCTCAGACAAAAATAGTAATAAAATAATGATTCCCCCTGCTTTGTTATATCTTCTACAAAAAATCACTTTGTCATAAAAAAAACAACAAAAAGCTTGCACAGTATTATTTTTGTACATATCTTTGCACCGCTTTAGAGATAAGACACGGACTCGTAGCTTAATGGATAGAGCACTTGGTTACGGCCCAAGAGGTTGTGGGTTCGACTCCCGCCGAGTTCACCAGTTCAAAAAGCAAAAAATTAAACTCCTGAAAATTAAAATTTTCGGGAGTTTTTTATAGACTCCCAGGGACGGGGCAGTGGGTTACTTTTTCCCTTATCAGAATTAATTAACGCATCTATATACATGTTTACCCCAAATGTAGGTTTATAAGTGTAAATATGTATATAACTGTCTATGTTTTTTCACGATATATTACAGGGCTTGTTTATTGTGTTATGGTTTCCTTTTTTCGAATGTCACCTATTTTTATCTTATACCATTCCCACACCTGCTTATTTGTTACTGGATTTCCGATTCCTATGACATGATTCATCGAATCTAATAAGAAGGTTTTATACCGTGGATTGAAGGACAAGTTATTTTGCTTGTCCATGATTCCCAAAGAATCGTAGATGATGGGGGTACCAAACCGATTCAATTGCTGACTGACTTCAACAGGATGATAATGCTTGGCGAATACCACATAGACAATGGCAATATCTGTTTGCAAACTGTCGATTTGTTTTTGCAATCTTTGCCATTCATAGAATTTCAATTGGCACTCATGGCAACCATTTGTATCCACATAATGGAGTATTTTATACTTATGGTTTAGTAATGAATAATCTAAAGTATCTTTTCCATATATTTTCATGGTCAAATTGGATGGAAAAACAATCTCTTTTCCCATCCAATGTTCGACAACCTGTTTGATTTCTTTTTTAGAGGAAGTACATCCCATGGTTATTGACAAACAAGCTAACAGAAAATTTATTATGACATATTTCATGCTATTTGGGAGAAATTGCTTAAGTTTATTTTAGATGGTGGAAAATGAGGACAGGATTATCCGTTTCTTTTAAAGAGATTGAAGTGAATTGGTTTAATCCATATTGTTTGTCGACATTCAATGCTAATAGGGCTGGAATATATGAAATTATTTGATCTTGATATACACAAAATGCGCTATATAAGAAAGGGTATTCTGGAAAAAAATCATCACCCAGTTTTATCGTTTTCACTTCTTTTGTTGCTGTATCAATTTTTGAAATAAAGTCTTTTATCCCGGAATTTTTATAAAAAATAGAATATACAATATTCAATGTCCCTTGCGAAATATATAATCCTTTTATTCTTCTCAGAGTCTCTTTCCCTTGTAGGAAATGATATGTTTTTTCTCTATCAGTATATATGAACGGGGGAATTTGATCACTGGTATTGAATATAAAAGAGTATAAAGGTTTCTTTTCTTGGGAAGTTAATGAAAAGATTGTATGTTCGTATTGTTCACTAACCAATAAATTACTATCGAGACAATGAAAGGGGGAATATTCAAAACTGAACCCTTGATTTTTTTTAAACTTGTCTAATCGATTGATAATTTCTTTTGTTATAGGATTGTACACGACATAATTGTATAATTGATTATTTGAATAATCAGAAAATAAATAGATGGTACTATCGTTCTGAATATGAAAACAATCATACCAATCATTCACTTGTATAGTATTTTGAAAAACACCGTTGGTATCATATTTGAATATTTTCTGATTTGTTCGTGAAAGGCAATAAACATGAGAGTCATAGACCTCAAAATCGGAAATGGAAAGGTACTCTCCCGGAGCTCTTCCTTGATTGGCTATTTTATTTTGGTATTTCCCGTTATGGGTAAAAATAAAAATGGTGGCTTGTTTTTTATCAAGAATATATATATGTTCGTTTTGAAGAACTATCTTATCAATTCCTCCTATTAAATTGTTTGGAGTGGTTTCCAAAGCAATAGTGTGATAAGCATTAAAAAAATTTGTGATTTTATCCTGCCGATTAATATCTATTACAAATTTTTCATTAGCTTCTTTTATTAATTCTTTTGATATACAAGAGCCTAAAAGAATTAATATTATGAAATTGAAGAGATAGGTTACTTTCATACATTTACTTTTAATTCGTAAGTAGTATCTAACAAATTGTTTCATATTTGTTAGATACTCTGTGTATTATGATTAGAAAATAATTTCGTAAAGTTCTTTGCATTCTATGGGCGTACAGGCAAAATCACCTCCACGGCTGCAAGCTACTTGCCCGTCAAATCTTACATACCCATCTACTCCTGCACTGATTATAGAACCACCCAATAATTTGACTTTACCTTTGGCGCCAACATAAATTTCACATTGCGATGGATGACGATTGTAGTTGCAATCCAATCCGCCTTCTTCTTCTGCCAATGCTTCAATATTACCTGTTATAAGTCGAACATTTTCATTTTCTTGATTAATACTGAGATTATATCCCATTGTTCCAACAATTGCAATTACTCCAATTACAATATTTTGTCTGAATTTATTTTTCATTTCTTTTTAAATTGTTGGTTTTGAAATATTTTTATTTTACTCGTAAATCGTACATTCACCACCTTGTAGTAAATTATACTAAAAAAATCAATACATTTGCGGTCTCCTTTCCTGTATTGGAGGAACAGTGGGAGGGTGGCTATTTTGCTTTGGTAGAGTTTTTCAGCCATCCATCCTGTTTCTCCTTAGTTTAACATTGCTTATCGTTACAAAAATATACAACTTTTTTAGGGAAATCAAAAGAAAGGTATTCCCAATTATTCCCTAATGTTAAAATGTTATGAGAAGGCGGGTTAAATAGTAACGGTAAAGATTAAAAGAGACAAATTTGTCGGGATTATAAACCTTTCTTTTTACTAATGTGCTTACGGTTACCTGATGAACGGATTGTTGCTACTGAAAACTTTTTCTGTGGTTCGGAGTCAGAGAACGAAATTTTTATCTATGGAGGACAATATTGTATACAAATTAGTAGTAAGGAAGAGTTTGCCAGTATGGCAAAGAGGGCATTTACAACCGGTTGTATGAAAATGGTTTAACATAGTAGGTTGGCATTTAGTCATAACGGACATATTTTTCGTAGAATTTTGTATATTTTTGTAGTAGTTATGGAATATAGTGAAAGTGGATTTGAAAATAGCTGAAGTACGGACGTTGGGTGTTGCCCATTGGGAACATGAATTAAAAAAAGCTTATAATGTCATTAGTTGCGGCAATGAAAAAATGTGTAATGCTTTACAAGGGGGGATAAATAAATGATGAGACAGACCGGATTTGGTTTGTGACTGGTATTTGTAAAAAATGACCGATGTTTACAAAAGAAGTGTTTGTGCAGAAAACAAGAAGATGGGAAAACAATATTTATTATAAAATGGCCAAAAGTTATAGTATGTCGGGTAAAATTTTATATGCGGAAGATGATTTTCTGACACGCGAAATAGTCGGTGAGAAACTGGAAGAAGAAGGGTATGCGGTTGTATTGGCAAAAGACGGTAAGGAGGCGTGGAACGAATTTCAGCAAAATGTTTTCGATGCGGTTATTCTGGATGTAGATATACCGGTATATAACGGCTATGAGGTTGCAAGTCTGATACAGTCCGAAAATTTACAAATACCCCTGATTTTTTATAGTTCACTTACCGATGTTGAGTATATAAAAAAAGGATTTGATAATGGGGCGAAGGTGTATATTGTGAAATCGGGAAATATGGAAGAGTTGGTGGTAAAACTTAAAAGTGTCTTGCGAGACAACAGTTCCCGTTTATGCTATCTGACAGAACAGCTAAGTTTTGATACCTTAACAAATAAACTGTTTATGAAGGGCAGAGAAAAAGTTTTGTCAACTTTAGAAGGAAAAATATTAGCAGTACTATGCAAAAATCCTAACCAATTGGTAAAAAAAGACTTGCTTTTAGAAATCGGTTGGAACAGTACAGACGTAAATTGGGAAAGTCAATTGATAAAAACAATCTCCAAACTGAGAAAACTTTTAGAAGAATGTGAGGGTATCAATTTACGCAACGACACCCGAAAAGGATATTGGTTGTTGATAGATTCGACAATAAAGAGTAAGAACTGTTGATAGCAAATTTATTGGCCTATCGGGTAATTTGATTCGACAGTGATATACATATTTACACTTATATATGTAGAATTATTCTGTCGTTACTTATTCGTCTTCGGTG
>ENA-OWPM01001715-OWPM01001715.1-human-gut-metagenome-genome-assembly--contig:-NODE-1715-length-16064-cov-6.262977_pt1 | contig 16064 bp, 12 predicted proteins | sample MGYA00248267_ERZ651852 | MGnify/ENA primary metagenome ERZ651852 (study PRJEB26924, sample SAMEA4378228) | human gut metagenome | biome: human gut; feature: human-associated habitat; material: faeces...
CTAAAAACGCCGCCGGAGCTGTAAGTGGAACCGTATCCAAACTGACCGACTCTCAACTGGGAGACATGGCACAGGCCTTGGCCGGCGCTCAATATTCCCAGAAACAAGAGTATGAGGCGGACGAATTCGGTTTCCAGTTTTGTATAGATAACGGGCGAGATCCGTACGGAATGTCTAACTCATTAAATAAATTGTTACAACTGAGTGAGTCGGAAGCTAAATCGTCCAAGTTTATGCAGATGTTCTCAAGCCATCCCGAGACTCAAAAACGTGCCGATCGGGTAAAAGAGAAGGCCGATGAGTACGTGAAAAGCAAGCAATAACTGTTAACGGTCCTTTAGCAGGACGGACTATTATTAAAATAAAGCTAACGTATCAAGGATTTACGCCACGAAATCATGCTGTACAACATAAAATACTATATATTTGCACCGTGTTTTTCATGGTATTAGATTTAAGGTTAGCAATGAAGATTGGTCGTCCGTGACGGATAACCATTTTTTTTGCTTTGATAATCAAAAAAACTTCTACCTTTGCAAAAGATCTATCTATTAAGAATCATGAAACACACACATAAATATTTAATTTTTGCCATATTCATATTTCTTGTCTCTTTGTTAACCCTAGGTTGCCAAGAAAAAGAAGAAAAGAAAGTTGTGCTTATCCATTCTTTTGAGCAAAAGAAAGATACCTACCCGATTTTTAATGAAGTGCTGGAACGAACATTCAATAAGCAAAAAATAAACCCGAAGATTCATACATTCTATCTAGATTGCGAGCAATATCTGGATAGTGCCGAAATAGCCCGAATGTATAATTATATTGACTCGATCAAAGAGATTAAACCCGATATCATATTAGTAAACGATGATCAAGCTTGCTACTCTTTATTAGCTTGCGGACACCCGTATCTAAAAGAAATACCGATTGTTTTCGCCGGCGTAAATTATCCGAATTGGTCGCTTTTAAAGAAGTACCCCAATCTTACCGGACTACACGACAAACAAGACTTCATCAAGAATATAGAATTTATACATAAATTATTCGGAGTATTGCAAATCCAGATTCCTTGCGACCGGACAATCCTTGGAAGAAAATCCTTTAATGACTTTTGGCAACAAATACAAGGACACCCGGAAATAGAAATAATCCGCCTTAAAATCCGGGGGCTAGAGTTAGATAAAATCGGAACAAATGACAGTCTATTTGTAAAGAGGCTCATAGACCTTACCCAAAATGGCACTCAGATACGGTCGCTACCGGGAAAAAACTGTATAGCAAAAATAAATACCCTTCCATACCGAGTTTTACCGGGATCTTCTTTGCTCTTTAATTTGTCCGGCACTCTGGATCAAAGCACTTATCTAGATATAAAATACGATCATACCTCCGAAGCTTTTTATCAATTAGTCAATTATCCCAGCTTCTCCGCTCATTACGAACCGATTCAATATCATCCGGCTAAAAGACGGAATCGATACATCGGAGGTTATTTCACATCCGTAGAAATACAAGCACGAGAACAGGCGGAAATGGCTTCGTTAGTGTTGAAAGGGACCCCTGTCGCAGAAATTCCGATCAAAGAAAGCAGTAAGGAATATATTCTCGTATGGCATACCATAAAAGCATGGGGAATACCTATCGAGAAGATCCCTTCTTATGCCCGTTTAGTCAATATCCCTTTTTATGAGCTATACAAGAAACAGCTGATCGCTTTCATTTGCGTAGCGTTCATCTTTATCAATATCGTTGCCACGGGATTATGGAAGCTATATTCCAGAGAACAGAAATATAAGAAATTAGCGCAAGCCAATTTGGTAAAACAGAACAAGGAACTGGAAGTAGCCTTAGAGAAGGCTAAAGAGTCCGACCAAATGAAATCGGCATTTTTAGCGAATATGAGCCATGAGATACGGACTCCATTGAACGCTATTGTCGGATTCTCGAATCTTATGAACACAGACATCGAGCTTAGTAAGGAAGAACGGGAAAACTTTACCGAGTTAATCAATACGAACAGCGATCTGTTATTGAACCTTATCAATGATATCTTAGATCTTTCCCGTATCGAATCGGGCCGTATGTCATTCTCTTTCCAGCAATATTCTCTAAATGAATTAATAAGCACGATTTACCAGACTTTCCAAGTTTTAATGCCGGAGAACGTAGAACTTCGTATGCAAATACCGGAAAAAAGCATATCCATTCCCACGGATAAGTTTCGGTTGACACAAGTGATTACCAACTTTCTTAGCAACGCTATTAAATTCACGCAAAAGGGATATATATTGATTGGTTATGAATACCGAGAGGAAGAGCGGCATGTACATATTTTCGTAGAAGATACCGGCATTGGTATCCCGAAAGAAAAGCAAGACGCCGTTTTCAATCGTTTCACGAAACTGGATGAATTCGCCAAAGGTACCGGCTTGGGACTATCCATTTGCAAAGTGATAGCCGAACGTTTCGATGGGTATATCGCCGTAGAGTCCGAAATAGGAAAAGGAAGCCGTTTTTCCATTATCCTTCCCCTTAACCCCAAACACACTGAAAGTGATTAATCACATTTATTCGCGATAATCCCGAAAATAATATTACTTTTGCTTTTGTATACAATTTTAAATTTCAGATCTGTGAGTACAAGAATAAAATTAAGGGTTCAAGGATTAGCGAACAGCCAAATTCAATCCGGGGCCTATGCGTTAATTTTGGCAGAGGAAAATGGTCCACGGCGAATTCCAATCATCGTAGGAACCGCTGAAGCACAGTCTATAGCGATCGCTTTGGAGCATATCGTACCTCCTCGTCCATTAACACACGACTTATTCGCCACTTTTGCGCAAGCCTTCAACGTCATTCTTAAGGAAGTCTACATATACAAATTCGAAGATGGTGTGTTTTACTCAGAATTAGAGTTTAGCGACGGTGAGCGCTCGATAAAGCTGGACTCTCGTACTTCCGACGCGATTGCCATAGCGCTTCGCGTAAATTGCGACATCTTTACTTCCGAGGAGATTGTAAAGGAATGCGGTGTCGTACTGGAAGACACCCTGTCCATCCCCGCTGACGAACCGGAGGAGGATGACAATTTATTAGAATTAGAACCGGATGAGATTAAGGACGAAGCCCAGTTAAAGAAATGGTTAAGCCTATTGGATATCCAAGAAATAAACGAGCGATTGGAAGACGCTATAGCGGACGAAAATTACGAATACGCGAAAATGTATAAAGACGAGTTGCGCCGTCGAGAAGAAGAGGAGGACACAAACAAATGATTGGAGAACAAGGAGGATTCGGACTGGTCTCACTTTTAAGAGGTCTGCTTGGGATCATTACGATTTTAGGTATCGCCTATGCGATGAGTTATGACCGTAAACGGATCGATTGGAAATTAGTAGGTGGAGGTTTGTTCATGCAGATCGTATTCGCCTTGGCGGTTTTATATGTGCCGTTCGTCGGAATCCTATTGGAAGGATGTGGCAAGATATTTGTTAAGTTGATGGACTTCACGGATGCCGGTCTTACTTTCTTATTAGGCCCGTATGCCTCTAAAGCGGCAGGATTCAGTTTCTTGCTTCATTCGCTACCGATTGTTATTTTCTTCTCCGCCTTGGTTTCCATGTTTTACCATTGGGGGATTATCCAGAAAGTAGTCGGTGCCTTTGCGTGGGTATTGCGTAAATTCATGAATATATCCGGCTCGGAGGGATTAGTGGCCGCCGGTAATATTTTTATGGGAATGACAGAATCTCCTGTGTTGATCAAGAATTACCTGCCGACGATGAATCGTTCGGAGATATTTTTGGTCATGGTATCCGGAATGGGTACGATCGCCGGTTCCGTAATGGGTACTTACATAGGTATGTTGGGAGGAACAGACCCGGCGGCGAAGGTTTTATTCGCCACTCACTTGCTCTCGGCTTCCGTAATGGCAGTACCGGGTTCAATCGTTTTAGCGAAAATGCTTTGTCCGCAGACGGAAGAAGCCACGGACCATGTAGCTATCTCCGGTAAGGAAAAAGAGAACTCGAATATTCTAGATGCCATCTCATCGGGTACGGTTACCGGCGTAAAGTTGATGACGAATATTGCCGCGATGTTATTGGTATTCATATCCCTTGTAGCGTTAGCGAATTATATTACGGAAGGTGTGATAGGACGTTATACCGGACTGAACGACTGGATTGTAAAGATTACGGACGGTAAGGCGCAGGGCTTGACCTTCCAGTTTATACTGGGTGTAATCACCTCTCCTTTCATGTGGTTGATCGGGGTTCCCAGCCAAGACATCATGTTAGTTGGTTCTTTATTGGGACAAAAGACCATATTGAACGAATTTGTCGCCTATTTCCAATTGCAGCAATGGAAAGATGCCGGATTATTCATGTATGAGAAATCGATCTTGATGTCTACTTATATCCTTTGCGGATTCGCTAATATATCGTCTATCGGTATCTTATTAGGCGGATTGGGCGTATTAGCCCCGGAAAAACGAGGATTAATTTCACGTATCGGCCTACCGGCCATGATCGGCGGAGCCCTGGTCTCTGTGCTATCGGCTACTATAATTGGTATGATCCTTGGGTAATTGAGAATTGAGAATTGAAAATTAGATGGTCATGCAGATTTTTTATACACCAGATATAACTATCAAGCCGGAATTACCGGAAGAAGAAGCAGGACATTGTATACGGGTACTTCGTCTAGGTGAAGGCGATGAGATAGTATTGACGGATGGGCAAGGCTCTTTTTATAAAGCGGCTATTAGCCGGGCGCATCCCAAACATTGTGAGGTGACCCTCTTAGAGAGTTGGAAACAACCCGATCTCTGGAACTTCAATCTCCATATAGCCATAGCTCCTACCAAAAACATGGACCGGATGGAGTGGTTCGTGGAGAAAGCGACGGAAATAGGGATCAATGCGATCACCTGTTTGAATTGTCGTTTCTCAGAGCGTAAAGAGATCAAGCCGATTCGATTGGAGAAGATATTGGTCAGTGCCATGAAGCAATCCCAGAAAGCGACTTTGCCGGCGTTAGAAGGAATGACAGATTTCAAGAAGTTTGTCGCCACTCCCTTTGACGGGCGTAAGTTTATCGCCCATTGCGAGGAAGGCGAGAAGCCACTATTAAAACATACGTATCAGCCGGGAGAGAATGCCTTAATCCTCATCGGACCGGAAGGTGATTTTAGCCCGGAAGAAATCAAGCTGGCTCAAGAGAATGGCTTCGAGCCGATCTCTTTAGGAGAGAGCCGGCTGCGTACGGAAACGGCTGCGCTAGTAGCTTGCCATACGATTCATGTGTTAAATCAATAGAATAATCCTATTTCCATTAAAAATACGTTAATCCTCATAAGGGTTATTAAGCAAATTGCTACATTTGTAATGATATTAACAAATCTAATCTAATAACAATTTAAGTAACATGAAAAAGTTGTTCAAATCATTCTTGATTCTTTCGGCCATAGCTATGGCTATCCCCTGTTTCGCTCAAACTCCGAATACATTGACTAAGAAGGAAAAAAAAGCTGGCTGGGAATTATTATTCAACGGAAAAGACTTCTCTGGATGGCGCCAATGTAACGGTACCGCTATGCCCGCAAACTGGGTTATAGAAGACAATGCCATGAAAGTATTTACCGGCGAAGGTAAGAAACCGGGACAAGGCGCTAATGGCGATATCCTTTACCAGAACAAGAAATTCAAAAACTTCGAGCTCTCGGTAGACTGGAAAGCGAGCAAGATGGGAAACTCCGGTATCTTCTATTATGTACGCGAAGTACCCGGTAAACCTATTTATTATGCGGCTCCCGAAGTACAGGTACTAGATAACGTGGACGCAACCGACAACAAATTAGCGAACCACTTAGCAGGTTCTCTATATGACATGCTTCCCGCAGATCCGAAAACAGTTAATCCTGCCGGCGAGTGGAATACGATCGTAATCCGTGTAAAAGATGGAAAAGTAACGCATACCCAAAATGGTAAGAAAGTTGTTGAGTATACTTTATGGAGCAAAGAGTGGGATGATTTGGTAGCTAACAGTAAATTCAAGAACTTCCCGGGCTTTACCGAAGGTATTTCTAAAGAAGGTTATATCGGTCTGCAAGATCATGGCTATCCGATCTGGTTCCGTAATATCAAGATCCGTGAACTAAAATAGTTCTTCGAATCTATCGTATATAAATAAAAAGCCCGGGATTCAGATAAATCACCGGGCCTTTTTATATCTGTTTAATAAGTAAGCCTAATTACTCCCACTCAATTGTCGCATTCGGTTTCGGAGACATATCGTAGCATACACGGTTCACGTTCTTCACCTCTTTCAAAATACGATCCGTAATCTTCATCAAGATAGGCCAATCAACCGGCTCGATCGTAGCGGTCATGGCATCTACCGTATTGACGGCACGGATAATCACGGGCCATTCGAAAGAACGGGCGTTATCACGTACGCCAACCGACTTAAAGTCGGGTACTACCGTAAAGTATTGCCATACCTTTTTATCCAATCCGGCGTTCTTGAACTCCTCCCGTAAGATCGCATCCGACTCACGTACCGCTTCCAGTCTATCACGAGTGATAGCGCCCAAGCAACGTACGCCCAAACCCGGTCCGGGGAACGGCTGGCGATAAACCATGTCATAAGGCAAACCTAACTCTACGCCACAAGCACGAACCTCGTCCTTGAATAATTGACGCAAAGGCTCAACCAACTCAAATTGCAAATCTTCCGGCAGACCGCCTACGTTATGATGGGATTTCACCATCTTAGCCGTCTTCGTTCCACTCTCCACGATATCCGGATAGATCGTTCCTTGAGCCAAGAAATCGATTCCATCTAATTTGCGAGCTTCTTCCTCAAATACACGGATAAACTCACCACCGATAATCTTACGCTTTTGCTCCGGATCTTCCACGTCAGCTAGCTTGTTCAAGAAACGATCTGTAGCGTCTACATACACCAAATTGGCATTCAACTGGTTCTTGAAGACCTCAACGACATCCTCGGACTCGCCCTTACGCATCAAACCATGGTTCACATGCACGCAAACCAATTTATCACCGATCGCTTTCAAAAGTAAAGCGGCTACTACAGAGCTATCGACACCTCCAGACAAGGCCAGCAGAACTTTCTTATCCCCTACCTGACGCTTCACCAACTCAATCTGGTCATTGACAAAATTCGTCATATTCCAGTTTGCCTCAGCCTTGCAAGTATCGAACACGAAAGACTTGACAGCGCCCTTGATCGCCTCGACATCATCCGTAAACTCCGGCAATTTAACCTCGCACAACGCCTTATCGTGACCTGCGGCCATTACAGGAGTGCCCATCTCGTAAATACCCGGATTCACGTCGATAGCTACACCGTCGATAACATTGTTTGGACCACCATTGATAATGATACCTTTCACGTTTGGCAAGGCTTTTAATTCCTCAACCGTGATGTCATGCGGATAAATCTCACTATAAACGCCTAACGCACGAATAGCACGAGCCAACACCGTATTCTCATGACTACCTAAATCCAAGATAACAATCATATCTTGCTTCATGTGACTTTTAAATTTTATTGATTTTACACTTTGTTATACCTAAGACAAATGTCACTCCCACTCGATGGTTGCAGGCGGCTTCGAGCTGATGTCGTACACGACTCTATTTACGCCTTTCACCTTATTGATAATCTCGTTGGAAACTTTGGCGAGGAACTCGTACGGAAGCTGCGCCCAATCGGCGGTCATAGCGTCCGTGGAAGTTACCGCACGTAAAGCTACCGTATTCTCATAGGTACGCTCATCGCCCATTACACCTACTGAACGCATATTTGTGAGAGCGGCAAAATACTGTCCGATGCTGCGGTCAAGTCCTGCATTTGCGATTTCTTCGCGATAGATTGCATCTGCCTCCTGAACTATCTTAACTTTCTCGGCTGTTACTTCACCGATAATTCTGATTCCAAGTCCCGGTCCTGGGAATGGCTGGCGGAATACAAGATTTTCAGGTATTCCAAGTTCAAGTCCTGCCTTGCGCACTTCGTCTTTGAAAAGATTTCTGAGTGGCTCTATTATTTCCTTGAAATCTACGAAATCAGGAAGTCCTCCTACATTGTGATGAGATTTGATTACTGCTGATTCTCCGCCCAGCCCGCTCTCTACCACATCAGGATAAATTGTTCCCTGTGCTAAGAAATCAACTGCTCCGATTTTCTTTGCTTCTTCTTCAAAGACACGTATAAATTCTTCACCAATGATTTTTCTTTTCTGCTCCGGTTCTGTTACACCTGCAAGCTTGTCATAATAACGCTGCTGTGCGTTTACTCTTATAAAGTTTAGGTCAAACTGACCGTTTGGTCCAAATACATTTTCTACTTCGTCACCTTCGTCTTTTCTGAGCAAACCGTGGTCTACAAATACACAAGTAAGCTGTTTTCCGATGGCTCTTGATAAAAGTCCTGCTGCCACCGATGAGTCTACTCCGCCTGATAATGCAAGTAAAACTTTTCCATCTCCTACTTTATTGCGTATTTCTTCTATTGATTCTTTTACAAATGAATCCATTCTCCATGTGCCTGCACATCCACATACTTCGCGCACAAAGTTGTAAATCATCTTTGTTCCGTTTTCTGTATGAAGAACTTCCGGATGGAACTGAATAGCATAGAGATTTTTGCTTACATTCTGTGCTGCTGCTATAGGACAATCGGCTGTCGAAGCTGTAACCTCAAATCCCGGTGCTGCTTCTGCAATTCTGTCAAAATGACTCATCCAGCATATGGATTTCTTTGGAAGATCTTTCTGAAGCACTGAATTGTCAGTAAAGTTAATCTCTGTCTTTCCGTATTCTCCGACCTCCGGAGTGATTACCTTGCCGCCAAGCACATGCATCATAAGCTGTGCACCATAGCAAAGTCCAAGTACAGGAATTCCAAGTTCAAATAATTCTTTTGAGTATGTTGGCGAATCTTCTTCATAACAACTATTTGGTCCACCTGTAAGAATAATTCCTTTAGGAGCCATCGCCTTGATTTCTTCAATTCCGGTACGATAAGAATATATTTCACAATATACATTGCATTCACGGACACGTCTTGCAACAAGCTGATTGTACTGCCCGCCAAAATCAATGACTATTACTTTTTCCTTATCCATTGATATTCATCCTGCCATTTATAAGTATTTTTTATAAATAGCTTTTCCTTTCCTTAATTTTCGTAAAACCCTTATTAACTATTATAAATTAGGCTCATAACAAAGACAAGAGTTAATTTTAATTTTCACATGACATTGGTAACAGTTCAGCCCAAAAAAGATAAGTCAATAATACATGAGCTTGCTCAATGTATTATTGACTTGTTTTTTGGGGCGGAATAGCCTTTCATTTATGAAATGAAGTAAACACAAGCTGCATAGCAGCGACTGACAGCTTGCTGGCAGGTTTACGAATGTAATAAATGATGGGCTGAACTGTTACTGACATTGACTGTATATGTTATTGTTTACTTACAAACCTAACACTAGCCGTCAAAGTTATGCCAACTGAAGCTCTCCAAAAATCAATGATACAGTACACTAATAAACAGCTTAAAATTATTATTTTAATATTCAATTTAAACTATCTGCCTAATTTTCTCCACCAGACTAACATCTGCCGGCAGCCATTCTACCTCATAAATCTGCTCCTTTTGAAGCCATCTCGCCGCCTCATGTTCTTTTAATTCAAGGTTTCCTGACACCACCTCACACCAAAAACATTGCATTGACAAATGAAATTTAGGATAATCATATTCTACGGTTTTTATGTAATCCCCTACTTTTATTTCCGTTGCAAGTTCCTCCATTATCTCTCTTTTTAATGCTTCCTGTGGTGTTTCTCCTTCCTCTACTTTTCCTCCCGGAAATTCCCAGCCTCCTTTAAATTCCCCATATCCTCTCTGCGTTGCAAATATTTTCTTTGGTGTATTTATATTGTCACATATTACTGCTGCAACTACATTTATTATCTTTTTATCTGTTTCCATAATCGATTTTCAATTCCTTTCCACAATTTAAATCATTTTTACATTCTTAATCCACAAAATACTCGTAAATATCCTCACGAACGGAATGTTCCAGCTTCATTTTAAAATTCATTATAGGAAGTTTCTGCCCCTTATCATTTTTTATTTCCGTCTGCATATAATCAACCGGAGAAACTTTTCCCATATAATAAAAATCTGTTCCTTCTCCATCACTTTTCTTGATAAATAAATATATTTTTAACCCGATTTCTTTATAATTTATAATCTTCTGACTCTCCGGACTTTCAAGACTTACCTTGCTTCTTGTCATCCAACTGAATAATTGATTATTAATAAACCGGTCTTCATATTTTGTGCTATTTGCAATGTCCTCTTTCTTCTCATATGTTACAAATATTGGACATGTATTATGCTTAATCCTGTAACCATAAACTGTTGAGCTGTCATCATGTTCCCAATTTAATATCCTGCATACATCTTTTCTTGAATATTTTTCATATAATACAAGATTGTCCTCATCATGATTTTTAAATAAATCCTCATAACGCCTCAAACCATATCTGACAAGACACTTCATTTCATTTACAAATCGGGTATTATTAAACAACGAATAAAAGAGTGTAGCCCGTCTTAACATCCCATTTTTTGCTTCATCCGTACTTATAAATTCTATGTCATTATACCGTTTTTTCTCTGCTGGTGCATTTACAAATACTTTTCCCAAAACATTTAATGCCGATACATAATCTGACTCACGATATTTCTCACCTTTTTCTTCGAGAAGTATTTTGTAAGTTTCCAAACTTATCTTTTCATTATTTAAAAGGCTGCTAATCATCAAAAGTTCATGTATCCTTTTTCCATTTACAAGCGATGATATAAATTCCAGTATTGCTTCCTCCTTATCGCTAAATGAAACAGTAAAGTCTTTATCTACTGATTTTACAAACTGGTCATATGATTTTGAATATTGAATAAACAACATCGGGTCAATCTCACCATACTCATAAAAATCAAATACATTTGGTATTCTGCCAAGTTTGTATTTTAGAGCAAAATATTTTTCACGCAATAAATTCTTTGTTGTTTTTGAACTGTCAATAGATTCAAATATCCTTTTTTTACTTATCTCATCAAAATGTATTGTAGACTCACCCGGAATTACTCTTGAGCCTTCTCTTACATATTTGCGGATTGTGTCCTTGTTATATGTTCTGTCACCTGACAATGCAATAGGAATCATAAAATTATTCATATAGTTTCCTATAAAATCAAGTATTACTACATATTCTTTGCCATCATATTTTCTAAGACCTCGCCCCAACTGTTGTATAAATACTATAGGCGATTCTGTTGGTCTTAACATAACAACCTGGTTTACTGCCGGCACATCAACACCTTCATTAAATATATCAACCGTAATTATATAATCAAGTGCATTTTCAGATTCATCCTGTTCAAGCCTTAAAATAGCTTTTGATAATTATTTGAAATAAATTCCGGTCTATATGCAAGACTTGAATTGTTTGCATAATCGACAAATGCTGTATTAAGCCCTGCTTTAAGCTTTTCTAAATTTGTATTTTCTTTCATAATAATTCTCATTTCTGCACACATTTTTCCTTATCAAGATTGTGTCAAGTGTGCTAAAACACAATCTTTCTATTACATATCCATTCTACCAATTTTCACCTTTTCAAGCAACCACAACCACTTTATGCTATAATACCCATAGGTAATTGTAAAAATTCCCACAAAATGAGGTATTATAAATTGAAAAAGAAACATACAAACCACACATTGAAAAAGGCAATATCCCTAACTGTTGCCACAACAGTTTTATGCACTGGCATTTTTACACCTGATTTTTTCAGCACACAGTCTGTCACGGCGAAAAACACATCACAAAAAACAATTACTGTTACCGATAACTCTTCCACTACGACAACTTTAGGTACAAACATAACACAGTTCACTGCCAAGGCAGTAGACACGAATACAACAAATACAACAACAAATGTTACTGCAAAATCTACAACTATCAACATTCAGGACACAATGCCTACAACAGACACAACTACTACAGAAGCCCCGGCTTCAACACCAGCAGCAACTAAGAAACCGACACCTACTAAAACACCGGCAACAACTAAAAAGCCGGCTGCCACAAAGAAACCTGTTGCTGCCACAAAGCCACAGAAAAAGAAATCCAACATAACGAAGATTACTATCAGTGCTGCCGGTGACTGCACTCTTGGTTCTGACTACAAATCGCCATCCGGTGTTAATTTCTATGCCAAGTACAATGAGAAAAAAGACCCGTCTTATTTTTTTAAGAATGTAAAGAGTATTTTTAAGAAAGACAACCTTACGCTTGTCAATTTTGAGGGTACTTTGACTAAGAGAAATACCCGTGCAGACAAGACTTTTGCTTTTAAGGGCAATCCGTCTTATCTCAAGATTTTACAGAAAGGCAATGTCGATGCGGTTTCTTTTGCAAATAATCATTGCCGTGATTATGGCGAAGGCAGTTACAATGATACTATTGCTGTTTTTAAGAAAAATAAAATGCCTTTTGCTTCTTATGGTAAAGTTTCCGTTTATAAGACTAAAGGAAAGAAAATTGGCATGATTGCCGTTAATGGTCTTGATGGTGTTTCATCGAGCGAGCGTTTTATAAGCAGTGGTATAAAAAAACTGAAAAAGAAGAAAGCTGACCTTATCGTCGTGAGTATGCACGCCGGCATTGAAAAGACAAGTATTATCAATGATGTTCAGAAAACTATCGCACACTGTGCTGTTAAGAAAGGTGCAAATCTTGTTCTCGGCCACCACCCTCACACTTTACAGGGCATTGAGAAGTACAAGGGTGCATATATCGTTTACAGTCTTGCTAATTTCTGTTTTGGTGGAAATACAAATCCTGCCGACAAAGATACGATGATTTTCCAGCAGACTTTTACCTTTAAAAACAAAAAGCTTAAGAAAACTAAAGATGTTAAGATTATTCCTTGTAAAGTTTCATCTTCAAACAGCATTAACAATTATCAGCCGACACCGGCTAAGGGTGCGGCTAAAAAGCGTATTATTGCAAAGATGAACCGTTTCTGCAAGCCTTATAATTTGAAATTTAAAAACAACGGAAAGCTTCGCTAAATAACCGAACCGAAAGTTGAAAGCAAAAAGTACTTCTTAACTGCAAAACAAAAAGATTATTAAAAACAAATGCACATAAAAGTTTTAGCTGCAAAAAAGATTGCTAAAAACAAATGCACAAATACTTTTGCTTGTATAACGAAAAAGCACTTATAGCTGAAACCATAAACAAAACCAGCCGCCAAGTAATAAAAATCCTACCTGTCGGCTGATTTATTTTTTCATACGATAATTTTCTTAGATAATCTGATTTATTTTTATCTAATAACATCATCCTATAGCATTGATACCTATTTTTACATTATCAGGCACATAACAGTGTGGATTGCAAATATCTGCCTGTCAACTGATTTTTATACCACAAATCTGCTCATATCATTTACAAGGGCTTCTGCCTGCTGTTCCATCTCATCACAACTCTGTGCAACACCTGTCATAAGAGCTTCAAGTTCCTGCGAAGACGCTGTCACTTCTTCTGTCGATGCTGCCGTGCTTTCCGTTCCTTTTTCTATGTTTGTTACCTTAACTGATATATCCTGAACGGTGTCTGCCATATTTTTTGTTATTCTGTTTACATCAACCAGCTTTTCGTTTGTAAATGAAATTCCACTAAATACCTTATCAAACTGTTCTATTACCTGATGGGTATATGCAGCATTTTCCTTGTTGCTGTCGACTACATCTTCTATGTCATTTTTACATTCTTCAAAACTCTTTGTCAGAGAATCTATTATTTCTTTTATGTTACTTAACTCAGATGATGTATTTTCTGCAAGCGTCTTTATATTACCTGCTACGACTGCAAATCCGTGACCTGCTTCTCCTGCACGTGCTGCTTCTATACTTGCATTTAATGATAACAGATCCGTCTGCGATGCTATTTCTTCTATCACATTAAGTATTTCTGTCATGTGTTTTATGGCATCATTCGTGTTGTTTATCTTTGTGGCAATTCCTGAAATCTGGCTTGTCATTCCATGACTTCCTGCACTCATAAGTTCAACTTTTTCTTTCATTTCATTGCTTGAAACATTAAGTTCATCTACATATTCGCTAATATTGTTTACACTGTCGCTCATTTCCACGCCACCCTCTGACATGATTCCGACATTTTTAACTATTTCACCAAGAAGATCCGCCTGATTTGTAACATCCGTTGCTACATGTTCAATAGCTTTTGCAACCTGCGATGTTGCGGACAATGCTGTCTCCGTCTTATCTTTTATTGCATCACTATTATTTTTTACCATATCGGCTGTATCTTTTGCTTTTGATATACTTCCTCTAAAAGACCCTATAGCAATGTTTGTATGCTCAACCATCTGACCAAGCTCAGTCGGTCATTTTTTGCGGACAGTTCATACATGCTATCCTTTTCTGTTCTCTGCTCCTGCGTTTGCTCTCGTTTGATTTCTCCCTCCGTATCTTCTTGGCACAAGCAGGACAATACCTTGATGCACCAGAGCCCGGGACATATTCAACGCCGCACACCGTACAATTTTTAGCGGGCATTGCTGCCCACCGTTTTGTAGGTATGATATGTAATTCATCGACAAAGCCGATGAATTTATAGTAAATCTTGATTTCCTGCTTCACTGTTCCGTCTGCCATCTTCTCACGCTCCGAAACAAGTATCTTGTCTATGAGTGCGTTTATAACTGTTGCATCCAGTTCTTTTAAGCCTTGATAATTTCGGATAAGGGCGAGGAAGTCACGGATTCCCCGTGATTTCTCGTAGCTTTCATTAAGAGTTTCCGTCACCTCTTTCAGCCTTGCTTCAATTTCAAGCTGCTCTTTCTGGTATTTCCCCGACATCATCTCAAAATTCCGCTCGGTAATACGCTCCATGACCTTATCCTCGTAGAGAGAGGAAAACAGCCTGTCCAGTTCCGCAAGGCGTTTGTTCAGCTTCTTACGTTCTTTCTCTAATGCTTTCGCCCTGCTCTGGTCTGTTTCCGTGAGCCGCTTTTCTATGGCCCTGACCGCCTTTTCATCATTCACTGCCATATCCGCAAAACAGTTGATGTCGGCAAGAACGGCATTGAATAAATCCCTTGCTTCTATATTGTGGGCACTACACTCGCTTCTTCCGTTTCTTGCATAATTATTACATGAATACTGTACACAGTCGATAATCTCTGGGCGTTTCCTCCTGTGTACGTTCATTGCCCGCAGAGCACATCCGCAGTCCACACACTTGATAACGCCTGCAAAAATATTTACAAATCCTCCCTTGTTCTGTGGAAGCCTACGACTTGTAATAAGCTGTTGGACAATATCAAATTCCTCCTGCGTGACTATTCCCTCATGGGTATTGGGTATCACTTCCCATTCTTCGGGCAGCTTAGAGGGGCGTTTCTTGCTTTTCATATTGGCGGCAATCCGTTTGTAGCCTACAAGATTTCCCGCATATATCGGGCTTCTTAAAATGCTCCTCACGCTGTTCCCACTCCAAATATAGCGTTTGTCCTCGTTCCCCTCAAAATGACGTTCAAAGCCTGTTTCGCCACGCTCCGCCGCATAAGCGGCAGGGCGTAGGATATGCTGTTTATTAAGATGTCTGCAAATTTTGGCAACTCCATTCCCTTTTAATGCAAGGTCGAATATCTCTTTTACAACATGTGCCACTTTATCATCTATCAGCAGATGGTTGTGGTCGGCAGGGTCTTTGATATAGCCATAAGGGGCGGTAGTTCCCATGAATTTCCCCTGTTGAAACCTCGCCCGATATGCCGATTTTATCTTAACAGATATGTCAGCGGCATACATTTCGTTTAAAATGTTGCGGAAAGGCGTGATGTCCATAGCAGATTTATTCAAGGTATCTACGCCGTCATTGACCGCTATATACCTCACGTTATGCTCTGGGAAGAAAACTTCCA
>ENA-OWPM01001725-OWPM01001725.1-human-gut-metagenome-genome-assembly--contig:-NODE-1725-length-15996-cov-5.275202_pt1 | contig 15996 bp, 12 predicted proteins | sample MGYA00248267_ERZ651852 | MGnify/ENA primary metagenome ERZ651852 (study PRJEB26924, sample SAMEA4378228) | human gut metagenome | biome: human gut; feature: human-associated habitat; material: faeces...
AAAGCCTCTCCCTTTGGGAGAGGTGTCACCGCAGGTGACGGAGAGGGCAAGGATGCTGAAGAAAAAGTTTAGATACAGCGATAGTATCGCTCTGACAAAAGAGCTTGCTTATCGCAGTGCGGCGGCTCTGCCATCCGCAGATTGCGGATAAGCACCATGACGGTGCCGTTGGAGACGTAGAAATACGGCTCGCCCCACACGGTTTCGTAGATGACCTGCACCGGGAAGATGCGCTGGGGGCTCTGCATCAGCAGCTTGAGGATCTTGTACTCGGTCTCGGTCAGGGCGGCCTCCTGCTCGTCTACCCAGACCCGGTTGCAGTCCGGTGCGATGCGCACGCCGTCCCGGATGTCCGGGTCATCCTCTACGATCATGATGGTCTGCATAGTCTATGACTCCTTTCCTGTATTGCATAGTATCCGTATAGCAGATTTTCTGCATTGTGGACAGTTTATCACATACTTCTTGGGATTTGTGGGATAAAATCCGAAGGAATTCTTAAGAAAGCGGCTATTTTGCCTCTTGCGGAGCGGGGCGGGGGAGAGTATCCTTATAGAAGAATACACAGGAAGTGAGGGTATCCCTATGCACAAAAAAGTTTTGGTATGTCTGCCCCTGAACGACGCCCACCGCGCCGCGCTGGAGGCATCCGTGCCGGAATTTGAATTCCGTTTCAACGCGCTGGACGATGTCCACGCCGAAGATGTGCTTTGGGCCGACATCGTGCTGGGCAACGCACCGGTGTCGATGATCCGTCAGAACAAGCACATCGAGTGGTTCCAGTCCAACTCCGCCGGCCCCGACGCCTACCTGAAGCCCGGCGTCCTGCCCGAAAACTGCATGGTGACCAACGCCACCGGTGCCTATGGTCTGGCCATCAGCGAGTGGATGCTGGCCATGTGGCTGGGCATCCAGAAGGATATGTTCCTCTACCGCGACCGCCAGAACCAGCGCCAGTGGGCTCCCATCGACCGCCCCGTGAGGGGCATCACCGGGGCGCGGGTGCTCTGCGTCGGCATGGGCGACATCGGCTCCAACTTCGCCCGCCGCGCCCATATGCTGGGCGCTGAGGTGGTGGGCGTCCGCCGCACGGTCCACCCCGACACGCCCTGCCCGGACTACTGCCTGCGTGTGGTGGCCCAGAGCCAGCTGGACGAGGAGCTGCTCGAGGCCGACCTCATCGCCCTGAGCCTGCCCGGCACCCCTGAGACCAACAAGCTGTTCAACGCCGAGCGCTTCGCCAAATGCAAGGATGGTGCCATCCTCATCAACGTGGGCCGCGGCACCACCGTGGACAGCGACGCCCTCGTGGAGGCCCTGCGCAGCGGCAAAATTTTTGGCGCGGGCCTCGACGTCACCGACCCGGAGCCTCTGCCCGCCGACCACCCGCTGTGGGGCGAGCCGGGCGCTATCATCACGCCCCACAACTCCGGCAAGTTCAGCCTGCCCAAGACGCTAGACAACATCGTGGACATTTTCATCCACAACCTCAAGCGCTACGCTGAGGGCCTGCCGCTGGACAATCAGGTCAACCGCACCACCCGCTATGCCGCCGATCAGAACGGCGGCCACCGCCTGCTGAGCACCCTGTAAAATACGATAGTGTGATAAAAAGCCCCTCTGCGCCGTGGTGCAGAGGGGCTTTTGGTTTAGAGATTCATCGTGCCAGCACCACCGAGAGGGTGACTTCCTTGGCGTCGGGCGAGAGGTCGAAGCTGCCGCCGTCCTGTGCGGTGAGGCAGATGGTGTAGACCTTCTTCGCGCTGAGACGGGCCGGGGCATCGTCGAAGTGCCAGTCGGACACCTCATAGTAGCGGCCATCCGTGCGAGGGCGAAGAGCTTATAGTCGGCGGCATTTCCGGTCAGGCCGTTGATGCGGAAAGAAACAGTCGTCGCGGGGTGGAGGTTGTCGAGAGCGGCGGTGTGGAGCCAGCTTGCGGGGGTGCCGGCGCCGCCTGCGGCCTGGAACTCTGCCGCCGAAAGCACCCGGCGGGAGGTCTTGTCCAGATCGACTTTGCGGTAGGGCATCTCGGGCAGGAAGACGAAGCGGTCCTGCAGGCGGAGAAGCTCTTTGTAGCCGGTGGGGCAGTAGAGCTTGTTGCCGTCACGGCCCGCGTACATGCCGATGGCCATGTTGTTGTAGCCGTAGAGGGAGGCGACGTCCACAGTGAGGACGGTCTTTCCGGTGTCGAAGTCCAGCACGATGTACTGCCACATGCCGCTGTCCACGTCCTGCACGAAGCCGTAGATGTAGCCGGTAGCGGTGGAGAGCTTCATCATGGAGGTGTCGCTGAGGTCGTCGCGGCACCAGACGCTCTTCATGGTCCAGCCGTCGGTGGTGCGGATGGTGTCCACCCGTTCGACGCCGGGCATGATCATGCAGTTGCCCTTGAGCAGCCAGTTGCGGTCGTAGATGTTCTCGTAGCTCTGGATGGACGAGTCACTGTCGGGCTTTGCGAGGTTGGGGCTGCCTGCGCCGAACCAGTTGCAGACGATGGTGCTGACCCGGCCATTGCCGTGGTCGTAGACGATGGCCGAATTTTCCACCGACACCGGCATGTTGTCGGGCAGCTCGTCGATGACCGGGTGGCTGGCGGCGACTTCGCCGGTGCGGATGTCCACGGCCATCAGGCTGACCGTCTCGAGGTTGTCGGTGAAGAAGACTAGCTCCCGGCTCAGAGAGGGCGAGCAGCCGCCGCCCCATGCCAGACCGCCGCCGGTGGTGGCAGCGCCTTCGCGGCTGTCTTTTGCGCCCACGCTGTCGTAGGGAGTGCGCCAGACGACTTCAACGCCGCCGTTGGCGCGCAGCAGGTAGCAGGCAAGGTTCGTCAGGATGACCGCACCCTCCCGGCAGGAGGCAATGCCGTTTTCAGCACCCTCGCCCGGAGCGGGAGCGTAGACATGGACTTCGTGGTCGAGGTCGGCGGTGGCGCCGGCAAGGATGGTTTCGATGGCGTTGTGGGAGATGTAGCCCATCGCGCCCTGCTGGCCGCGGCTGGGGTAGATGCGGAAGCCGCCGGTGACGAACCAGAGGTTGCCGTCGTAGTCGAAGACGATGGAGAGCAGGTTCTGCTCGAGGCTGCGGCCAAGCACCCGCTCGGCGGCCTCCTTGATGTTGATGTCCAGTACCTTTTCAAAAACCGGCAGAGGCGTACCCTTCTCGTCGGTGGCACGAAGCATCAGCACATGGTTGTGGCTGGTGGGGCAGACGATGAGGTTGCGCCCGTCCACAAAGGAATAGGAGCTTTGGATGAGATAACCGCCGCCGTCGTGCTTGGCGGGAGAGAAAAAGCCGATGGTGCGGACTTCTTCTGCGTCGAGGTCGCGGATGGCCAGACCGCCCAGGAACGGGCTGACGGGGTTATCGAAGTTGTCGAAGAAGATGGCCGGGGAGGCGTTGGGGTTCGTCTTTTCCATTGCCACGTTGACCTCGGGGCAGATGCCCACGGGGAGGACGGCGTCGGTGGAGTCGGTGTTGTAGCAGTCGTGGTGGATGTTTGACTCGCTGCGGCCCATAAAGGGATTGGCGTCCACGACTTTTGCCGTCAGAGGCTTCGGCGGCAGGGCGGTGTCTGTGCCGTGGAAAAGGCCGGACAGAAGGCAGTCTGCCCTGGCGGCAGGGGCCAGCTGGCAGGACAGCAGTGTGAGAGCGGAAGCGCTGAGGAAATTGCGTCGGGTCATTTTCATGGTGGAGTCCTCCTTTTTTGATAACATGACCTCTCAGCCTCCCCTCGGTAGGGGAGCTGTCGAGCGAATGCGAGACTGAGAGGTTAAAGGTTCAATAAAATATTCACCCGGAACAAACCGTTCTCGGTCTCGACGGTCATAGAACCGCCATATCTGGAAACGGCCGTCTGGATGGAGACGAGGCCGATGCCCATTCCGTCGTGTTTCGTGGAGTGGAGGAGGCCCTGCTGGCGCTTGAGCACACCGTCATAGCGGTTCTCCACCAGCAGGCCCAGCATGGCGGGGCTCAGCATCCGGGCCAGCACCTTCACCTGCCGCTGTTCGGGCGGCAGCTTCTGGCTGGCGTGGAGAGCATTTTCCAGCAGGTTGCCCAGCATCATGCAGAAGTCAGCCTCCGGGATTGCCAGCTGGCGGGGCAGCTCCAGCCGCCAGTCCACCGGCACGCCGAGGCTGTGGGCCTCGTGGTCGTAGTGACCGGCCAGAGCGTCCACGGCAGGATTCGCGCAGAGGGTGGGGCGCTCCTCGCTCAGCTCGGATTCGTACTGGCGCAGGTAATTTTTCAGCTCATCCACCTGCCCGGCCTCGGTGAGTCCGGCGATGACGTGGAGATGCTGACGGAAGTCGTGGCGGAGATGCCGCGTCTGCTCCATATAGGTCCGCAGCTCGGTGTAGCGGCGGGATTCCACGGCCAGAAGCTGGTTTTCCCGGTCGAGCTGGGCGCTGCGGGTGTACTCCCGGGCCACCTGATACATCTCGTACAGCAGCAAAAAGATGCCCAGCAGAGAGATGGATACGGCCAGGACAGAAATGATCATCAGACGGTTGATGAGCACGACGGCCGGGTCCAGCGGCATGCAGAAGACGAGGAAAGCCGCGTAGATGGCGGGCAGTGGCCACGCCGACTGCCAGAAGGCTTCGCCCCGGTACTCCCGCAGCAGCCAGCGGCTCCACTGGACGGCGGTGAACCAGAAGATGATGCAGAGCACTGCCGAGAGCCCCAGCTTGAGCAGAGAGGTGGAGACGAGACAGGCCGGGGCGTCGTTGCCCACCTCAGCCCGGGCGTTGAGCACCACGGAAAGCAGGGAGCAGACTGCCATCATGACGCCGGAGACGGCGAAGAGAAAGGCGGTCTGGCTCACGGAAACTTCCGGACCCATCCGCCATCGCAGCAGCCAGAACGCCGCCAGCGGGGTGGGCAGAAGCAGGAGGTTGCTGTCCAGCTCGAAGATGGCGCAGAGGGCCGCCGCCGCAAGGCAGATGACCGTGACAAGAGCGGCTGTCAGCACAGCGGTGCGCCGGGGGGCCTTCACATGCTCCCACAGGGGCGCGAGGCAGAGGAATGTCCCCGGGTAGAAGACGGCGAGGTCCAGAAAATAGCGTCCAAATAAAGAAAAGTCCAAGGTCGGGCCTCCTCTCGGCGTCAAAGCTCCCGCCGCATATGGCGGAACTGATATTGTGTGAACTGGGCGAACAGGGTGTTCTTGTCCTTCTGACGCACGGGCAGGCAGGTGCCGTCCAGCATCTCGAAGCAGTCACAGTCCAGCCGGAGCACCTTGTCCATGTTCAGGATGACGCCCCGGTTGCAGACGATGAAGTTCTCCTGCGCCCGCAGCAGCTGCTCCACCTGAGAGAAGGTGGAGACGGTCCGGCACTCGCCGTCGTCGCTGACGATGCGGACGTAGTGATTCTGGGCCATGGCGTACTGTATCTTCCGCAGGGGGAGATGTACCTGCTGCCGTGCGATGCGGACTTCCAGCTCCGGTTCGGCCCGGAAGAGCACCCGCCGCAGCTCGTCGGCCAGCTGGAAGAGCTTTTCTTCCCGGTAGGGCTTGAGCAGATAGTCGAAGGGGTGGACGGGGAAGGCGTCCCATACGTATTCCGGGGACGAGGTCACGAACACCAGCAGCAGGTCGGGGTCGGTCCGGCGCAGGATGCGTGCCGTCTCGATGCCGTTGGTTCCTTCCATGCAGATGTCGAGAAAAACGACCTGATAATTTTTTGAGGGGAACGCCGCCAGAAAGGCGTCGCCGCTCTCATAATGGTCACAGACCAATGGTTGCCCGCCGCCGAAGGCCAGCCGCAAAAGGCTCTCCAACCGCTGAGCGTCGGGCAGGCGGTCTTCTACGACCGCAAATCGAAGCTCCATCCTCAAGTTCCTCCCTTATGACCATATTATAACATAACCATCGGGGCTCAGACACAGCGATTCACGCAGGAAACGACCCCATTCACGCAGGTTTGACAGCCCCCCCCCAAAAAAAGGAAGATGGAAATTTGTGATGAGAGGATGAAGTTTTGTGTTGTTGAAAACTTTCGGCAGACATAGAAAAGCGCACCCCTTCTGCTTCTGTATGGAGAAGGGGTGCGCTTCGTTTATACTTCGAGTTCAGCGGGGTCGGAATGGTAGTCCTTTTTCAGCTCTGCCTGCAAACTGCCCTCGATGTCCTTGAGACATTCCAGCAGCAGGGGATTGAAGGTGCCGCACTCGCCGCCCAGTATCATCTGCACGGTCTTTTCGTGGGGGAAGGCTTTTTTGTAGCAGCGCTCACTGGTCAGCGCGTCGTAGACGTCGGCCAGCGAGACCAGCTGCGCCCCGATGGGGATGTCGTCGCCTGCCAGGCCGTCCGGATAGCCCCGGCCATCCCACCGCTCGTGGTGCCAGCGGGCGATGTCGCAGGCCGTCTGCAAAAGCGGTTCGGTGTCGAAATTTTCCAGTCGGTGGAGCAGGGCCGCGCCCTCGGTGGTGTGGGTCTTGAGGACGGCGAACTCCTCCGGCGTCAGGCGGCCGGGCTTGTTCAGGATCTTCTCATCGATGGCGATCTTGCCGATGTCGTGCAGGGCCGAGGCGAGGGTGATGTTATCCTGCTCCTCGGAAGAGAGGGAGTATTTATCGGTCTTGCGCAGCAGCTGGGCCATGATCTTCTCGGTCAGGATGCGGATGTGGCGGACGTGGGAGCCGCTCTCACCGTTGCGGAACTCCACGATCTGGCTCAGCACATTGACCAGCATGGTGGTGTTGTGCTCCTGCTTGCGGGTCTGGGCCGACACCATCCGTACCAGACGCCGCTGCTTGGCGTAGAGCCTGATGGTATTGAAAGCCCGGCGGTAGACCGTCCGGGCGTCGAAGGGGCGGCTGATGTAGTCGGAGACGCCCCGCTCGAAGGCCCGGCGGATGATGTCCTTGGAGTCGTCGCTGGAGATCATGATGACCGGGGTGTCCTCGATGGAGTGGTCACGGTTCATGGCCGACAGCACATCGAAGCCGTCCAGTACCGGCATATTGATGTCCAGCAGCACCAGTGCGACGTCGCCGGGGTTGTGGCGCAGCTGCTCGAGACAGTCTTCGCCGTTGGAGGCTTCCAGGATGCGGAAGTCGGTCCCCAGTATCTCGGCCAGCAGCATCCGGTTCATCGCGGAGTCGTCGGCGATCAGGATCTGCTGGCGGCTCTGCCTGGGCAGCAGGGTGGCCGGGGCCGACAGCACCGCGCTGGAGCTGGCCACAATGACGGTGTTCTTGTGCTCCTTGGCCTGATACATCAGGCGGCTGGCACAGTGGACGGCAGTCTCCATGGTATCCTCAGCAGTCTGCAGTACGCCGCCGATGCTCAGCGAGAGATGGATGTGAGGGTAGCCGGGGACGCCTGTGGTCTGCACCCGGGCGCGTATCTGCTCGAGTTTGGATCTTATCTTCTCGATGGGGCAGCCGGGCAGGATGAGCAGGAATTCGTCGCCGCCGTAGCGGATGAGGGTGTCGGTCTGACGGATGCAGTCCCGGATGACCGCCGCCGTCACCTCCAGTGCCAGGTCGCCGGCCTGATGGCCGCAGGAGTCGTTGTAGATCCTGAAATCGTCCAGGTCCATGATGGCGACGCCGAAGGGGCCTTCGAAGCCCTGCACGACGTCCTCATAATAGCGGCGGTTGAAGGCGCAGGTGAGGCTGTCGTGGTAGAGCTTGACGCCGTAGCCGGATGCCTCGCTCATCAGTGCTTCGCTGTCCTCCGGGTCGATGGTGGTGCGCCCGGGGGTGCGCTGGACGAGCTCGAGGACATAGGGCCTGCCCTCCACCTCATAGTAGCGGGCCGTGATGTGGGCGATGTCGGTGCCGCAGGATTCCAGACGGCAGGCTTTGCTCTTGGTCGCCAGCGCCAGCTTGGCCGCGCAGTGGCGGGAGAAGGCGCTCTTGTTCCGGCAGGCAAAGCAGATGTCCGGCCCGGAAGGGTCGGTGCGTGTGCCTTCGTGGATACTGCTGACAGTATCTGCGTCCAGAAGACGGACGTCCGTATAGAGTTCGCGGCAAACCTCGAGACGGGCCTGCATCTCTTCTCTCGTCATAGAAATTGATACCCCAAACTTTTCGATTCAGAAAGAGAGGCTTCGGCAAAAAAGGACCGAAGCTCTCTTTATTCTTTCATTATACTGGCTGAGATACAAAAATGAAAGGGAATTCAAGCAAATGCTCCTGCTTTTTCCGTTCTCTTTTCCACTTCTTTGCCAAAAAGCAGGATGAAGCACACAAAAGACAACGAAATGCCCGGCACAGAGTAAGCAAAATACTCTGTGCCGGGCGGAGATGAGAAAAAAAGTTTCTTAGTGGTTGGCGGCGCGGTAGATGGCGATCATGTCGTCAAGATCGAGTTTTTTGGCCGAGCCGAGGGCGGAGCTGGAAGCCTCGAGGCAGCGGCGGGCCATCTCGTCGATCTGCGCGTCGGTGGGGTCGATGCCCAGCTCGTGGAAGCTGGCGGGCATCCCGATGCTGTGGTAGAGATCCACCATGGCGTCGATGCCTTTCAGGGCGATCTCCTCGTCGGTGCCGTCGGTGGTCACGCCCATGACGTTCCGGGCAAAGCGGACGAAGCGGGGCAGGCAGTCCTTGTAGACGTACCGCGCCCAGCTGGGCCAGAGGGCGGCGAGGCCCGCGCCGTGGGTCACGTCGAACATGCCGCCCATCTCGTGCTCGAGTTTGTGGGACATAAAGTCGCCGCTGGCGATGCCGCAGCCGGTCAGGCCGTTGTGGGACAGACTGCCCGCCCACATCACCTCGGCCCGGGCCTCGTAGTTGGCCGGGTCGGTGTGGAGGATGACCGCGTTCTTCATCACGGTGCGCAGCAGGCCCTCGGCCAGCGCGTCGGTCAGCTCCATATTGCCGCCATTGGTGAAATAGCGCTCCATGGTGTGCATCATGATATCGGCGCAGCCGGACTCGGTCTGATAGTCGGGCAGGGTCTTGGTGAGCTCGGGGTCCATGATGGCAAACTTCGGGCGGCTGATGTCGTCGTTGTAGGCCCGCTTCTGGTGGGTGTCCACCCGGGTGATGACGCTGCTGTTGGATGTTTCGCTGCCCGCCGCCGCGATGGTCAGGATGCTGGCCACCGGCAGGCACTTGCTGGCCGTGCGGGTGTGTTCGTACAGCTCCCAGACGTCCTTTTCCGGCTCGGCCAGGCCGTAGGCGATGGCCTTGGCCGTGTCGATGACGCTGCCGCCGCCCACGGCCAGCAGGAAGTCGATGCTGTTCTCTTTGCCGATGCGGATGCCCTCGTAGACCTTGTCGAGGTGGGGGTTCGGCACGATGCCGCCCAGCGTCCAGCTGGAAATGCCGGCCTCGGCCAGAGAATTTTCGGCCCGGTCCAGCACACCGGAGCGGACGGCGCTCTTGCCGCCGTAGACGATGAGGACGCGGGTGCCGCCGTATTCGCGCACCAGCGCGCCCACGCGCTGTTCGGTGCCTTTGCCGAAGATGACCCGGGTGGGGGAGTAGAACTCGAAATTGCTTGCCATAGTGGTCTGCCTCCTTGTAAGTGCTGCTTTCTGAGCAAAAGTATACACGAAATAGATTCGAAAATCTACAGGCCCTGCGCCTGCCGCCGCAAAATATCCGGGACAAAACAAAACCCGCATCCTCCCGGCAGGAAAACGGGAGGATGCAGGCTTCATTGGAAAACATCAGACAAAAAACCTGCCGACTCGAGGCGGTTGCAAGCCCTCAGTCGGCAGGATGCTTACTTCTTCGGAGTCATAGCCTCTTGACCTCGATTTCTTCATTTTTCGGTCTGTACCGGACGTTTCATAGAAGATTCTCCTTTGAAACGGTGAAGAACGATCAGCAGGGGAATGAATTTCTTAGTACATTGGAATGACCCTTTTCTTAACCGTTGGAGTGCGGGATACGAATCACAGAGATGAATTTCATATTACCACATTCTTTCGGGTTAGATTTGCGAAGGGAGTGTCATTACTTAGTACATCGGAGTTTCTCCTTTAGAGTTATTCAAATAAGACGTTCCGTACAAAAGCTTTCTTCATTGGGATCACCTTCGGCGGATCTATTTGAACGCGAGGGATTTTATTTCACAGACTGTTCTGTTGTTCGCTTTATCGATGCTCAAGAACGGCTCTTGTTGTTGTGTTTTTATACGGGGGAAACATCCCGTTTGTGGTGAGCTTCTGTTTTGCTTCTCAGCGAACCCCGACAGTCTGTGCGTACTGTGCGGGTTCCATATCAACCATCGGTCTTCGCTCCTTTCTGCTTAAAGTCAGCGGGGTTAGCTCTCATTTGAGCTTCTGCTGTACTTCTCTGGTTTCTGGCTTTATTATACACGCGCGGGCGCGGTTTGTCCATTCGCAGAATGCACAATGAATTAGTTATATTTTTTCAAGAAACAACTAAAAAATTGTATTGTTCGCACAAACAGAAGACAGGAACAGCCTCCCTGCGCAGTCTGAGCGGCCCGCAGTGCCTTTTGTGGGAAACCTCTGCGCAAGAACTGCCAAACTTCTTCCGTGCTATCTTCCGCCGCGGTGGACGGAACGCCCGGTGAGTCTATATTATAAACAGGTAATATTACTTAATAAAGATAAGCTTCTGATGATAGCAGTTTGCGTTTTTATCGCAAGTCAAGAAATTAGTGCAACATCCAAACAGCATATCGCAAAGATGCCGTTTTGACCGGCACTGTTTTTGAAGATCGCGATAAGAAAATTTCATCCATCGGACACTTGACAGCTATATGAATTTTATATACCCTATATACATGGAGCGTATAATTCTGCCGGAAGGGTTTCGCTTTACCTCAAAAATGAAACGAACCACTAAGGAATAACTAAGAATTTGGTCAAGATGGACGGCTTGACTGTGCATTATTAAGCAAGATGCACAACATTCCCGGCTAAGGTGTGAAATAAGATATAACAAAAAGTAGAATATCGACCAAAGGTCTTATCAAACTGCACCAATCGTGCTATGATACCAGACGCAAAGGGCTGCGCTGAGCGCGAAAAGAGGGTGTGTTTCCATAAAAACAAACGCACCTTCTTTGATTTTTAGCACAGCTGCTTTAATAAAAGAAACGAAAGGAGATAGAGTGAAAACGAACGATACCTTTACGCTTCAGGATAAGACTCTGCTCAGAAAGGAGGCAAAGAGATGAACGCATTGACTGCGGCCCTGAAAGAGGAGCTGAATGTGGAGATGATCTCCCTCGGCGGCCTGCAGGTGCCGGAATCCGTGGTGGTCAGCTGGGGCATCATGCTGTTTCTGGTCATCGTCTCCATCCTGCTCACCCGGAACCTCAAGGTGGACCACATCTCCAGGCGGCAGGCCATCCTTGAGCTGGTCGTCACCATGATCGACAACTTCTTCACGGGCCTGCTGGGCGAGCAGGGCAGACGGTATGTGCCTTACCTCATGACGGTGGCTCTCTATATCGCCTGTGCGAACCTCATCGGCGTGTTCGGCATCAAGCCCCCCACGAAGGATCTGAATGTCACCGCTGCGCTGGCGCTCATGAGCATCTGCCTCATCGAGTATTCCGGCATCCATGCCCGGGGCGGCAAGGGCTTCCTCAAGAGCCTCACCGCCCCCACCCCCATCATGACCCCCATGAACATCCTCGAGATCGCCATCCGCCCCACCAGCCTGTGTATGCGACTGTTCGGCAACGTGCTGGGCGCTTTCGTCATCATGGAGCTCATCAAGCTGGTGGTCCCGGTGTTCGTGCCGGCCATCTTCAGCCTGTACTTTGATTTGTTCGATGGTCTCATCCAGACCTATGTCTTTGTCTTCCTCACCTCGCTGTTCATGAAAGAGAGCATTGGCGGAGAAGAGTAAACCTCTCAAAAGCCTCTCCCCTTGGGAGAGGTGTCACCGAAGATGACGGAGAGGGCAAGGATGCTGACAAAAAGCAGAAAACACAGCGATGACCTCGCTCTGACGGAGAATGTTCTTATCGCTGTACGGAAGCTCTGAGAAAGGCGGCCTGCCCTCTCAGGTGCATTCGCGCCAGCTCCCCCAAAGGGGGAGCCTCAAGAAGAATATTGATTTATAAAGGAGAAATAATTATGAACGGACTCGTAGCTCTGGGCGCTGGCATCGCAGCGCTGACTGGTATCGGCGGCGGCATCGGCATCGGCATTGCCACCGGCAAGGCAACGGAGGCCATCAGCCGCCAGCCGGAAGCTTCCGGTAAGATCCAGACCAACCTGCTGCTGGGTGCAGCTCTGGCCGAAGGTACTGCAATTTTCGGCTTCGTCGTTGCTCTGCTCATCATCCTGTTCCTGGGTTGATAACGGAGGCATGACGAATGCTGACTCTGAATCTGAACCTTCTGTATACAGTCGTCAACATTCTGGTTCTGTTTTTGCTGCTGCGCAAGTTCCTGTACAAGCCCGTCATGAACATCATCGCACAGCGCCAGAAGCAGGTGGATGACGCACTGAACGCCGCCGAGACCTCCAAGCAGGAGGCCGCTGCGGGCCTGAGCGACGCGCAGGCAAAGCTGCGCAATGTGGACACCGAGGCTGCTGCCCGCCGCACTGCCTACGAGCAGCAGGCCGAAAAGGACAAGCAGCAGCTGCTGGCTGACGCCCAGCAGCAGGCCGACGCCATCCTGGCCGAGGGCAAAGCTGCCGCCGAGGCCGAGCGCCAGCACAAGCTGCGTCAGGCTGACGCCCAGACCACCGCACTGGCCCGCGCCATGTGCGAGAAGCTGCTGGCCCGCAACCTGAACGAGCAGGACGACGCCCGCCTGCTGGACGACCTGTTGGAGAAAGCGGGGGCTGAAAATGGCAAGTGAATTCAGCACCGAGTTCTTCTCGGCCAACCGCATCGTCAAAGCTGACCTCCGTGCCGCCCGCACCCCCCGCGAGGAGGACCTGGAGCGCATCAAGAAAGAGGTCGCGAAGCTGTACGACGCCACCGAGGTCATCCTGAACGTCACGGTGGACGACAGCCTCCTCTCCGGCTATGTGCTGCAGATCGGCGACCGCGTCTTCGATAACTCCGGCCGCCACGCCATCGACCAGATGATGGCCGACAAACCCTCTCTGGCCACCCTCAAGACCCGCATCGAGGACTACAAGCCCGCCGCCACCAGCGAAGAGGGCGGCGTGGTCATCTCCTCCGCCGACGGCATCGTGGAAGTGGAAGGCATGGACCGCGCCGTCTACGGCGAGATCGTCACCTTCGAGAATGGCGCCAAGGGCATGGTGGAGAGCGTCGAGCCGGGCCGTCTGGGCATTATGCTCTTCGACGGCGCTGAGACCGTCGGCGTCGGCACCATGGTCACCCGCAGCGGCAAGCGCGCCGGCATCCCGGTGGGCGACGGCTTCCTTGGCCGCGTCATCGACCCGCTGGGCGAGCCCATCGACGGCAAAGGCCCCATCGAGGCTGTGGGCTACAACCCCATCGAGAAGCAGGCCCCCGGCATCCTCGAGCGCCAGAGCGTGGATACGCCGCTCCACACCGGCATCCTCGCCATCGACTCCATGTTCCCCATTGGCCGCGGTCAGCGTGAGCTGATCATCGGCGACCGCCAGACCGGCAAGACCTCGATCGCCACCGATGCCATCCTGAACCAGAAGGACACCGGCGTGCTCTGCATCTACGTCGCCATCGGCCAGAAGGCTTCTTCCATCGCCCGCGTGGCCGAAGACCTGAAGAAGCACGGCGCGATGGGATATACCACCATCGTGGCGGCTACCGCTTCCGACAGCGCCCCGCTGCAGTACATCGCACCCTACGCCGGTACGGCACTGGCTGAATATTTCATGGCGCAGGGCAAGAGCGTCCTCATCGTCTACGATGACCTCTCCAAGCACGCGGTGGCATACCGTGCCATCTCCCTGCTGCTCCGCCGCTCTCCGGGCCGTGAGGCTTACCCCGGCGATGTCTTCTATCTGCACTCCCGTCTGCTGGAGCGCTCCTGCCGCATGAGCGACGCACTGGGCGGCGGCTCCATCACCGCGCTGCCCATCGTTGAGACTCAGGCAGGCGACGTGTCCGCTTACATCCCCACCAACGTCATCTCCATCACCGACGGTCAGATCTTCCTTGAGAGCGCCCTGTTCAACGCCGGCAACCGCCCGGCTGTCAACGTGGGCCTGTCCGTCTCCCGTGTCGGCGGCGCAGCCCAGACCAAGGCCATGAAGAAGGCCAACGCCAACCTGCGCATCGAGCTGGCCCAGTACAAGGATATGGAGTCCTTCGCGCAGTTCAGCTCCGATCTGGACGCCGAGACCCGCCATCAGCTCGAGCACGGCAAGGCTCTGACCGAGATGCTCAAGCAGCCGCTCTATCAGCCCAAGACCGACGCCGAGCAGGTGGTCACCCTTGTGCTGGCTTCCCACGGGATGCTGGACGAAGTGCCTCTCGCTGAGCAGCGGGCGCGCACCGCTGCCTTTGTTCGCCAGTTCCATGCAGATGTGTCCGGCACGATGGATGCCATCACGGCCACCGGCAAGCTCACTCCCGAGCAGACCGACACCATCCTGAACGCATGGAAGGCCTACGAGGGAGGCGAGAGTCATGGCGTCCAGTAAGCTGCTGAAAGAGCGCATCGAGAGCATTCAGGATACCCGCAAGATCACGAACGCGATGTATCTGATCTCTTCCTCCAAGCTGCGCAAGGCACGCAAGAACTACCAGAACGTCCTGCCCTACTTCACCCGCATGAGAGACACCATCTCCCGTGTCGTCCCCCATCTGCCCGATGAGCCGGTGCATCCGTTCTTCCACGAGCGGCAGAGAGAGGACGGCGAGCTCCGCCGCGCCTATCTGGTGCTGACGGCAGACAAGGGCATGGCAGGCTCTTTCAACCAGAACGTGCTGAAACTCCTGCTGGAAAAGGCTGAGAGGAACGACCGTTTCTATGTCATCGGTCAGGTGGGCTACCGCGCCCTCCGCAAAGACCCCCGTCTGGTGCAGGAGTTCCAGTATGGCGCGACCGCCCCGTCGCTGCAGCGCGCCCGTGACATCACGGTGGACGCCATCGACGACTTCAAGTCGGGCAAACTGGATGAGATCTATCTTATCTACACCAAGATCCAGAACGCGCTCACCAGTGAGCCGGTCATGGTGCGTCTGCTGCCGCTGGACCACGAGCATCTGCAGCCCGCCCCCAAGGGTCTGGGCGACCCCCGCAGCGAAGTCGAGCTGGTGCCGGACGCATGGACCGTGTTCGAGCAGACCGCTCCTATCTATATGCACGGCATGATCTTCGGTGCCATGACCGAGAGCTTCTGCGCTGAGCAGAGCGCCCGCATGACCGCCATGGATTCGGCCACCAAGAGCGCCAACGATATGATACGCGACTTGCAGCTGGAATATAACCGCACCCGCCAGGGCTCCATCACTCAGGAGATCACCGAGATCATCGGCGGCGCGTCTGCGGTGAAATCACAAGAATAACTTTTCCGCATAGCCTCCCCTCGCCAGGGGAGGCGGCACGACGCCAGTCGTGACGGAGAGGTTGACACATCTAATAAACGAGGCAAATCTATGATACAGGGAAAAATTATTCGCGTGGCCGGCCCTGTGGTGGACGTGCAGTTCACCGCAGGCCGACTGCCTGCCCTGCAGGAAGCGCTGACCGTGACCGCAGAAGGCACCGAGCGCACGATGGAGGTGGCGCAGCACGTCAACGAATCGACGGTGCGCTGCATCATGCTCTCGGCCAGCGAAGGTCTGGGCAAGGGTATGGAAGTCACCGCCACCGGCCACGGCCTGACTGCCCCGGTGGGCGAGGCCACGCTGGGCCGTATGTTCGACCCGCTGGGCTGCCCCATCGACGGCAAGGGCTCTGTGGACGATGTGCCGCACTGGCCCATCCACCGCAAGGCCCCCAGCTTTGCAGAGCAGAAGCCCGCTACTGAGATTTTGGAGACGGGCATCAAGGTCATCGACCTGCTGGCCCCCTACGCCAAGGGCGGCAAGATCGGTCTGTTCGGCGGCGCAGGCGTCGGCAAGACCGTCCTGATCCAGGAGCTGATCCACAACGTGGCCACCGAGCACGGCGGCTACTCCATCTTCACCGGCGT
>ENA-OWPM01001731-OWPM01001731.1-human-gut-metagenome-genome-assembly--contig:-NODE-1731-length-15956-cov-4.171562_pt1 | contig 15956 bp, 12 predicted proteins | sample MGYA00248267_ERZ651852 | MGnify/ENA primary metagenome ERZ651852 (study PRJEB26924, sample SAMEA4378228) | human gut metagenome | biome: human gut; feature: human-associated habitat; material: faeces...
TTGGCTGGCTTTCTCCTTGCGAATTCGCCGTCCAATTTGTTTGACAAACCTACAAGACGCCGTTCAGCGGCGATTTTTTGCCGCCACCCGGCGCGCATGGAGCGGATGCGCCTCAGTCCAGCTCCAGATAGAGCGCCACCAGGTCGATCGTCGCCTTCATCCCCTCAAAGTGCGTCCGCTCCATGCCGTGGGAGGCGTGGACGCCGGGGCCGATGAGGGCGCCCCGGGCGTCCATGCCCGCGTGCCAGGCCACGGTGATGTCAGAGGAGTAGTGGGGGTAGATGTCCACCGCGTAGGGGATGGCGTTGGCCCGGGCCAGCTCCACCAGGCGGGTGACCATGCCATAGTCGTAGGGGCCGCCGTTGTCCTTGGCGCAGATGGACACCTGGCGCTCGGTGCAGCTCAGATCGTCCCCCACGCAACCCATGTCCACCGCCAGCAGCTCGTCCACCTGGGGCAGGGTGGCCCCTCCGTGGCCCACCTCCTCATGGACGGTGAAGCACACCTCGGTATCGTACCGGGGCCGCTGCCCGGCGATGTGCATCAGCCTCAGCAGAGTGAGCAGACAGGCTGCGCTCCCTTTGTCGTCGATAAACCGGGACTTGAGGAAGCCGCTGTCGGTGACCACGGTCTTGGGGTCGATACACACGAAGTCACCGGGGGCGATGCCCAGGGCCTCCACGCCGGCCCGGTCCTCCACCACCTCGTCGATGCGCACGGCCAGGTTCTTCTCGTCCCGCGGGCGGGTGAGCACGTCGTCAAAGACGTGGGCCGCCGGGGACAGAGACAGGATGGTTCCGGTGTATATCCGGCCGTCCCTGGTGTGGATGCGGCAGTACTCCCCGTCCAGGGTGGGCAGGATGGGCCCGCCGATTCTGGTGGTCATCAGCATGCCGTCGGCGGTGATGGAGCGCACCATGAGGCCCAGGGTGTCGATGTGGGCGCACAGGCCGACGCGCTTCCCCTTTTCCCGGCCGGGCACCGACACCACCAGGTTTCCCTTGTTGGTGCGGCGGACGGCGTAGCCGTGGTCCCGGGCGATCTGCTCCGCCTCCCGCACCACCTGATCCGTAAAGCCGCTGGGGCTGTCAATGGACAAAAGCCGCTGGGCAATGTTCATGAGCTGCCCCCGGCATCCCTTTGTATCCAGCATTTGCATCGTCTCCTCGTTTGTAGTATGATATAGGATCATACCATAACCGACAGGAGCGGACAACCATGGCCGAAGAAAAGACCAATGTGATGCGTATTTTAGACCAAAAAAGGGTGCCTTACACTCCACACCACTACGCCCACCCCAACGGCGCGGTGGACGGGGCCAGCGTGGCCGCCCTCCTTGACCGGGACCCCGCCTCGGTGTGCAAGACCCTGGTGACCCAGGGGGCCAGCCGCCAGCACTACGTCTTTATCATCCCCGTACTCCGCTCGCTGGATCTGAAGGCGGCGGCCCGGGCTGTGGGAGAGAAGTCCATTGAGATGATCCCTCAGGCCAGGCTGCTCCCTCTCACCGGCTACGTCCACGGGGGCTGCTCCCCGGTGGGGATGAAAAAGCCTTTTCCCACCGTGCTGGACGGGAGCGTGGAAGGACTGGACGCCATCGTGGTCAGCGCCGGGAAAATCGGAGCCCAGGTGGAGCTGGCTCCGGCAGCCCTCTGCGCCCTGGTGGGTGGAACCTTCGCGCCGGTATCCAAATAATTTTTCCTCCAGCGGGAACTTTTTCTCCGCCTCCTCGTCTAAGGAGCGTGCAAACCCAAACTGCAAAGGAGAATCCAAATGAAGAAACTCGGTACGCTTGCCCTTACCCTCACCCTCACCGGGGCCATGACCCTGCCCGCCCTGGCCGCGGAGGAGCCGGAGCTGGTGATCGCCCCCGCCGACACCGGCTACGGCCAGACCATCGTGCTCAATGGAGAAACCCTGGATCTCACCGGCATCCCCGGCGTCTCCGGGGAGGAGCTGCTCCCCCTGCGCCTGCTGGCCGAGGCCGACCACGGCTCCGCCTACTGGGATGAGGAGAACAACGAGAGCTGGTTCACCTTCGGGGACAACCGCATCACCGTCAAGTTCGCTGACAACAGTGTTTGGCTGGACGACCAACAGGTGAAATCCACCGCCCAGGTGGCGGACGGCATCACCTTTGTAGAGGCGGGCGTTCTGTCCATGCTGGAGGGCTACACGGTAGACCGGAACCCCGAACTGGATGTCAACCGCATCGACATCACCACCCCCAACAACGACCCCATGGTGAAGGCCGCCTATCAGATCCGCGAGGAGAGCGGCATGGCCTTCGGCATGCGGAGCGACAACGCAGAGGTGGCGACCCTCTTCCAGCTGCCCGAGGACACCTTTGAGCAGGCCATCTGCTTCACCTCCATGAACACCACCCCTGACATCATGGTGCTGGCCAAGCTGGCCGACGGCGCCGATGAGACCGCCGTGAAGGAGGCCCTGGAGGCCCACCGCCAGTCCCAGCACGACACCTTCTCCTGGTACCTGGCCCAGAACCTGCCCAAGGTGGAGGACGCCCGCATTCTGGTGGAGGACGGCTATGTGTTCTACCTCATCGCCGAGAACGCCGACGCCGGCGAGGCCGCCTTCCACACCTATGTGGAGGCCCAGGCCTAACCTGTCCGTCCATAACAAGTGCCCCGCCGGCTGGCGGGGCACTTGTTTTTTGGCCGGCCGGGCCGTATAATGTTGCCCAAAGGAGGAATCGTTTATGGAATCTGCCGCTCCCCAGACTCCGGTTCAGGCCCTGGAGGCCCTTCAGAACGCCTACAGCCGGTTCCTGGACGCGCTTCCGGAGGCCCGCAGGGCCAGCTTGGGGGAGGCCATCGGCTTCTTCCTCCGCTCGGACGGCAATCCCAAGCTGGGCAGTCTGGTGGACGCCTTCGCTGAAGAGCTGCCCGTCCATGTGGAGGCACTGAAAACCCGGCTGGCGGCCTGCCCGGCGGAGGAGGCCGACCGCCTGGCCGCCCAGGCCCTGGAGCTGATGCTCCTCTATCCCCGGCCCAAAGACGGAGCCACCGAGTTCTCCCTGGCCGCCTTTGAGGGCTTTGCCGCCCCGCTGCTCCCCTTCCTGGCCCCCGCCCGCCGGGCGGAGCTGGCGGAGCGCTACCGGGCGCTCACCCCGCCCCGGAAGATGCTGCCCAACCAGAAGAAGCTCTGGAAGGCCCTGTCCGGGCGCTGAAGTCCAAGCACAGCCGCCCCCCTCTGGCGCGGGGGGCGGCTGATATGTCTGTTATGTCCGGAGCCGCTCCATGAACTCCTCGCCGGTGATCGTCTCCTTCTCCAGGAGGTAGCTGGCCAGCTCCCGGAGCTTGGACTCGTTCTCCCGCAGCAGGCCGAGGGCCTTCTGGTGGGCCGCGCGCACCAGCTCCACCACCTGGCGGTCGACTGCGGCGGCCGTCTCAGCCGAGCAGGACAGGGCGGCGTCGCCCCCCAGGTACTGGTTCTGCACCGTCTCCAGCGCCACCATGTCGAACTCCTCCGTCATACCGTAACGGGTGATCATGGCCCGGGCCAGCTTGGTGGCCTGCTCGATGTCGTTGGAGGCGCCGGTGGTCATGTTGTCCGGGCCGAAGATCAGCTCCCCGGCCGCCGGTGAGGGTGGCCAGCTTGTTCTCCAGCTCGGTGCGGCTCATGAGCATCTTCTCCCCCTCGTCCACCTGCATGGTGTACCCCAGGGCGCCGGAGGTGCGGGGGATGATGGTGATCTTGGTAACGGGGGCAGAGTGGGACTGGAGGGCGGCCACCAGGGCATGGCCCACCTCGTGGTGGGAGACAATCTGCTTCTCCTGGGGGGAGATGACCGCGTTCTTCCGCTGGGCCCCGGCGATGACGGTCTCCACGCTCTCCTCCAAATCGGCCTGGGTGACGGTCTTCCGCCCCAGGCGGACGGCCCGCAGGGCGCCCTCGTTGACGATGTTGGCCAGCTCCGCGCCGGAGGCACCGGCGGTGGCCCGGGCGATGGCGCTTCAGTCCACGTCCCCGTCAATATGAACCCGCTTTCCGTGCACCTTCAGAATGGCGATGCGCCCCTGGAGATCGGGCAGTTCCACCGGCACCCGCCGGTCAAACCGGCCCGGGCGCAGCAGGGCAGGGTCCAGGGACTCCGGCCGGTTGGTGGCGGCCAGGAGGACGACGCCCTTGCTGGAGTCAAAGCCGTCCATCTCGGCCAGCAGCTGGTTGAGGGTCTGCTCCCGCTCGTCGTTGCCGCCCAGGCCGCCGGTGTCCCGCTTCTTGCCGATGGCGTCGATCTCGTCGATGAACACGATGCAGGGGGCCTTCTCCCCCGCCTGCTTGAACAGATCCCGCACCTTGGCCGCGCCCATGCCCACGAACATCTCCACAAATTCCGAGCCGGAGATGGAGAAGAAGGGCACCTTGGCCTCCCCGGCCACTGCCTTGGCCAGCAGGGTCTTGCCGGTGCCCGGCGGCCCTACCAGCAGCACGCCCTTGGGCAGATGGGCACCGATGGCGGCGTACTTCTCCGGCCCGTGGAGGAAGTCCACCACCTCCATCAACGACTCCTTGGCCTCGTCCTGGCCGGCCACGTCGGCAAAGGATACGCCGGTGGACGCCTCCTCCACGTAGACCTTGGCCCCCGACTTGCCGAAGGTCATGGCGTTGCCCATCCCGCCGGGCAGGCCGCCCATGCGCTTCATCATCCAGCGGGAGAGCAGCTCTCCAATGACGATAAAGATCACAATGGGCAGAATCCAGCTCACCAGGAAGGAGAGAATGGGGTTGGCCTGGGTGGGAATCTCCGCAGTAAAGGTGATCCCCTCCTCCGCCTGGAGCTGGGCCAGCAGCCGCTGGCCGTCATCCGGCCAGACGCCGGTCTTGTAATAGCCCTCCCGGCCGCCGTCGTCCTTGGCAATGAATACGATCTCCCGGCTCGTCTCATCCAGGGCCACCTGCTCCACCTGGCCGCCGTCCACCATGGTCAAAAACTGGCTGTACGGCACCTCCACCACCTGGCGCTCCAGCAGGGACGGGAAAAGAAACACGTTCAGCAGCATCAGCACAACCAGCGCCGCCAGATAGTAGAAGATCAGCGGCTTTTTGGGGGGCGAAGTCTTTATCTCACTGTCCTTCAGTTCTTTCAAATCAAAATTCCTCCCCGGTTTGAAACATTATTTTGGGTACGAAGGAATCATAGGCGCTCTCCCTCCAAAAGTCAACGCGCCTACGGCGCTATTTACATATTGTTTACAAAAGAGGCTCCATCCAGCCGGACGGAGCCTCTTTTGTTCAATATTTGTTCACCATACCTGCAATCAGCGGGGTGGGCACCAGCCACATCAACAGGAACACCAGCAGGTTGGCGGCGGACAGGGAGGCGTAGGAGCATACAAAGGTGAGGTAGAAGGCCAGCAGTAGCCCCGCCACAGCACCCAGGCAGGCCAGCACTGCGGCGGTGCGCACCGCCCGGCGCAGCCGGGCCGCCCCCACCACGGCCTCGGAGTAGGGGGCCACCCCCTCGCGGCAGAGGACGGCGGTGAGGATGTCGCTGTGGGGCTGCTCCTCATCGGACAGCTCCCGCCGCCGTTCCACCGCCGGGAACTCCATCTTGTCCACCGGCAGCTTGAAGCGCTGGCGCAGCATGGCGGGGATCAGGTTGAAGTCGCGGGTGGCCATCACCGGCGTGACCCGGTTGCGGATGAGGCTGTTCAGCGACGGCTCCAGCGCCCCGTGGAGCGTGTAGTTGAGGGCGAATATGCCCGCCAGCTCCCCGTCGATGGCGCAGAACACCGCGTTTTTCACGTTGAGCCCCTGGGGCAGGGTGATCTCCATCAGGTGCATGAAGGACGCCGAGCCCACCAGCACCTGCTGGTCGCGGATGACGGCGGACAGGCCGCCCTCATACACGCAGAAGTCGGAGGCGCGGCGGTACACGCACCCCTGGGCGCGGAGCAGGTCGTGGAAGAGCTTGTCCAGCCCGCAGCCCGCGTCCCGGATAAGGGTGGCGGTGTCGGACACCACCTTGTCCACCGGAAATTCCCCAAAGATCTTGATGCCGTTGAGGGACACGCAGCCCGGCGGGAAAAAGTCGGTATCGTTGAGCAGGATGCCGCTGCCGCCGGTGGCAGTGACCCCGTCCCACCCGGCGATGGCGGCCCCCGACTTGCTCAGCCGCTGGGTAAGGCTCAGCCACGGCAGGGCGAAGCACAGCGCCCCGGACAGGGAGGCGCAGGCGGTGAGCATGGCGGACAGGCACCAGAGCAGCCGTTCCGGCGCGCCCCGGCCGATGGAGGCCACCACACTGAGCAGAAGGCACGCGATGAACAGCAGCGGGCAGACCCGGTGGAAGATCCGCTCCGCCCCGTCGGCGGCCTGCATCTGGCGACCGAAGCCGATGGGCTCCCCCGACCACTTGGCGTAGGTGTCCCAGCCATTCCACTTGCCCTCGTCCAGGGTGACCAGATAGGGTTGGGCGGCGGAGGCCGCCGTTCGGCAGGCCATGCGCAGACCACGCCGCTTTCGCCTGGCGCCCCGCAGGAGAAAGAATATCCCCAGCACAATGGCCGCGCAGTAGGGCATCTGACCGTCCCGGGGGTCCAGGCGGTACATGGTCAGCGCGTCGGCCAGGGTGGCCGCGGCGGCGAAGACCAGCAGCGTATCCATGCCCAGCTCCAGCCGCAGCAGTCGGAACAGCCCCCGCATGAGCACGTCCAGCCCCAGCAGCATGGCCGCCCCCTGGATACCCGCCAGGGCAAGCACCCGCAGCTCCGGGGTGAGCACGGCCGGGTAGGGGAACAGCCCCAGGGTCAGGTAGAGGGCGGGCAGAAGCAGCAGGAACACCAGCACCGAGCGTACCCCCATGGACTTGAGGCCCTTGCCGTACCGCCGGGCCAGCTCCGCCGCGGGCAGATCCGGGGCGGGGGGCGGCTGGCGGCGGGGGCGGCGCTCCCGGAAGACCTCCTCCGGCTCCTCCTCGTCGGTGCCGGGGATGTACTCCTCCGCCCGGCGCACCTCCTCGTCGTCCTCCTTGCCCTCCTCCTCAAACATGTGTCCGGCGTAGTCGTCCGCCTTCTGAAACAGGCGGTTGAGACCCTCGGCAATGGGGTTGTCCGATGCCGGCCCCTCCTCACCGGGGAACTCCAACACCTTGTCCCCGTCCTCTGGCGGCTCCTCCGGCTCCGGTTGAGGCGGCGGAGCGGGGGGGGGAGCCTCCCGCCGGCCCGCCGGGAAAGACACCACCTTGCCCGGCCCGGGCGGCCCGGCGGGAGACGGCGCCGTGCGCTGGGAACGGGGCGTCACCGGAAAGGGGATGGTGTCCTCCTTCCACCGCGGCTTGGCCGCGCCGCCGCCGAACTCCGCCAGAATCTCCTCCAGGGAGAACGTCTCCTCGCCGGGCATACCTGTATTCCGTTCGTCGTCCCGGTCCTTGGACATAGTTCTCACCTGCTTTGCATAATTTGGATGCGCGGGCGGCCATAGAGGCCGCCGCCTTTCCGTCCCGCTTATTCCATTCTCTGCCGCACGGCCTCATAGAGCAGGATGGCCGCCGCCGCGGAAGCGTTGAGGGAGTTGAGCTTCCCCCGCATGGGTATGCGCACCTTGAAGTCGCAGGTCTCGGCCACAAGGCGGCCCATGCCGTCCCCCTCGCTGCCGATGACGATGGCGGCCGGGCCCTTCAAATCCGCGTCGTACAGGAGCCGGTCCCCGTCGGCGGCGGTGCCGAACACCCACACGCCCGCCTCCTTGAGCTCCTTGAGCAGGGCGGGCAGGTTGGCCACCCGGGCCACGGGCACGTGGCTCACCGCCCCGGCGGAGGTCTTGGCCACCACGGCGGTCAGGCCGGCGGAGCGGCGTTTGGGAATGATGACGCCGTGAGCCCCCGCGCACTCGGCGGTGCGGATCACCGCCCCCAGGTTGTGGGGGTCGCTCAGCTCGTCGCACACCACGATCAGGGGGGGCTCCCCCTTGGCCCGGGCGGCCTCCAGGATGTCGTCCACGCTGGCGTACTCCCGCACCGCCGCCAGGGCGATCACCCCCTGGTGGGAGTGGGTGCGGCTCATGCCGTCCAGCTTGCGCCGGTCGCACTCCACCACCACAACGCCCTTGGAGCGGGCGGTGGAGGCGATGTGTCCCAGGGCCGCGTCGGTCTCCCCCCGGGCCAGATAGATCTTGTCGATAGGGGTGCCCGCCCGCAGGGCCTCGGTCACGGCGTTGCGGCCCTCGATGATGCCGTCGGCCTCCCCGCTGGGGGCCGGTCTGCGCTCCTTCATGGTCTGTCCTGCCTTTCTCATTGGTCCGATACTGGACAACAGTATACCACAAGACGGCGGATCAAAAAAGCCAAAATTGCCGCATTCCTGCAAAAAGAGCGGTGGGCCTCCCCCCTTGTTTTTCATAGAAAGTTTACAGGTTTCGCCGCGCCGTTCCTTGTTTTTTCAAACTCCTTGTGCTATAACTATAATTACTTTGAATATTGAATGTTTCCCATCAAGGAGGAACGAGACTTGAACTCCAATCAGAACAACAACCGGGGCAAGGGCGGCGGCAACAAGCGCAATATGACGGCCATCGTCTCTATCCTGCTGTGGGCCCTGGTTCTCACCCTGCTGGTCAACCTGGCCACATCCAGGCTGCAGCAGGCCAATTCCGTGGAGGTGTCCTACGGCCAGTTCCGCCAGCTAATCATGCAGGATGCCGTGGAGTCCGTGGTTATGTCAAGCGGCAAGTACACCTTCACGCTGAAGGAGGGCTACTCTCTCTCTGTCGGCGAGGACGGAGAGGTGACCGTCCGCACGCCGGAGGAGGGCGGGCAGGACAGTCAGGCCGCTCAGACGCCCCAGGAGAGCGGGACCACCGGCGGAGTGCTGGACCTGCCCCTGTTGGACGGGACAGCCCCCCAGCAGCAGCCGGTTCAGAGCCAGAATCAGGCCCAGAGCGCCGGCGGCAGGGAGTCCCTGGTCTACTTCTGCGCCCCCCTGACTGATGACATTCCGGAACTCGTATCCCTCATGGAGGCCCACGGCATTACCAACTTCGGCCCCGAATACGTGGAGCCCATCAACCCCATTCTGTCGGTGCTGCTGTCCTGGGTGCTGCCCATGGTGCTCATTATGGTGGTCTTCTCCCTGCTGATGCGTGGGATGGCCGGCAAGATGGGCGGTGGCATCGGCAACCTGGGCAAATCCAACGCCAAGGTCTACGTGGAGCGCAAGACCGGCGTCACCTTCAAGGATGTGGCCGGCCAGGATGAGGCCAAGGAGTCCCTGGTGGAGATCATCGACTTCCTCCACAACCCCCAGAAGTATACGGAAATCGGCGCCAAGCTGCCTAAGGGCGCGCTGCTGGTGGGCCCGCCGGGCACCGGCAAGACCCTGCTGGCCAAGGCCGTGGCCGGAGAGGCCAACGTGCCCTTCTTCTCCATCTCCGGCTCCGACTTCGTGGAGATGTTCGTGGGTATGGGCGCCGCCCGCGTCCGCGACCTGTTCAAGGAGGCCAACAAGATGGCCCCCTGCATCGTGTTCATCGACGAGATCGACACCATCGGCAAGTCCCGCGACAACCGCATGGGCGGCAACGACGAGCGGGAGCAGACCCTCAACCAGCTTCTGGCCGAGATGGACGGCTTTGACCCTACCAAGGGCGTCATCCTGCTGGCCGCCACCAACCGGCCCGAGGTGCTGGACCAGGCCCTGCTCCGCCCCGGCCGCTTCGACCGGCGCATCATCGTGGACCGGCCCAACCTGGCCGGCCGTCTGGCCACCCTCCAGGTGCACACCCGCAATATCCGTCTGGCCGAGGACGTGAACCTCCGCAAGATCGCCATCGCCACCGCGGGCACCGTGGGCGCCGACCTGGCCAACCTGGTCAACGAGGCCGCCCTGCGGGCTGTCCGCCTGGGCCGCAAGGCGGTCAACCAGGAGGATCTGCTGGCCGCCTTCGAGCTGGTCATCGCCGGCGCGGAGAAGAAGGGCAGCGTCCTCAGCGAGTTTGAGAAGAAGCTGGTGGCCTATCACGAGGTGGGCCACGCCATGGTGGCCTACAGGCAGAAGCACGCCGAGCCGGTGAGCAAGATCACCATCGTCCCCCATACCCAGGGCGCCCTTGGCTATACGCTCCACCTGCCGGAGGAGGACAAGCACCTGCACACCAGAGATGAGCTGCTGGCCCAGATCACCGTCTCCATGGGCGGCCGCGTGGCGGAGGAGCTGGTACTGCACACCATGACCAACGGCGCGGCCCAGGATATCCAGGACGCCACCGGCATCGCCCGCAACATGGTGGCCATGTTCGGCATGAGCGACGAGTTCGGCATGATGGCCCTGGCCTCCCGCCGCAGCCAGTACCTGGACGGCGGCTACGGCATCGACTGCGCCCAGGACACCGCCGCCGCCATGGACCGGGCGGTGCGGGATCTCATCGACGCCTGCTACAAGAAGGCAGTGGAGATCCTCTCCCACAGCCGGGAGGACATGGACAAGGTGGTGGAGTACCTGCTGGAGAAGGAGACCATCACCGGCGCGGAGATGGTGGCTATTCTGGAGGGCCGCGACCCTGCCCTGGCGGACAACTTCCCCGACCCGGACGGGAAAGGAACGGTCGGGCCCCCGGCAGAGCCCGTCTCCGACCCCATCCCCCTGAGCGGCGGCGAGCCCCAGCCCCCCAACGGCGGCGGCATGGAGTTCGGCCCCGAGGGCAAGCCCAAGGAATAAGCAAAAAGGAACCCCCGCGAGTCCGCGGGGGTTCCTTTTTGTGCCCGGTCATGGGAACGCCGCCCACTCCAGGCCGGAGGGGCCATCTGAAAAGGCCGCCCCCTCCACTTGGCGGGTACAGGTCCGGCCCAGACTGTCCACCGCCTCCACCAGCAGGAGCACCTCGTCCCCTGCCTCCACTCGGGTTTGACGCTGGAAATCTGATACATCGGCCTCCAGGCGGCCGTGCTCCACCGGAAGGGACTGTTCCCACTCCGGCGCGCCGTTCCGGTACTGGCGAAGGACGGCGCGCTCTACTGTCACTAAGGAGCCCTCGGGGGGCACACAGGCCGCCCAAATACTCCCGTCCCAGGTCCATATCCCGCCGGACAGGGTTCCGCCCTTCCCCTTCCGCGCCGTCAGCTCCAGCGGGGCCAGGGCTTCGGCGGTCACGGTCCACTCTCCCAGCTCCTGCCGGTACTCCGCGCCGGAGGGAGTGCGCGTCCGCAGCGTGAAATGGTACTCCTCACCCAGAGGAAGGCGCAGCTCCGCCTCATAGGCCAGGCCGTCCCGGTCGGCCCGGGCGGTGAATCGCTCTCCGCCCCCCTCCGCCGTCACCGACAGGCCCAACCCCGGCGCCTCCACCTCGGGGACGGCCCGGAGCCGCCAGCAAAAGGTGCCGTCCTCCCCCAGGGCGGCGACTCCCCGCTCCTCCACCTGCCACATCCGGCCGTCCGCCAGGGCGGCGGCCAAAAGCCGGTCGGCCTGGCCGCTTTGAAGGGTGTTCACCCTTAGGACCAGCACGACGCATACAGCGCCCAGCGCCACCGACAGCAGGGGCCACAGCCGCCTTTTCCACCTGGGTACGACGGGCCGGGGCGGTTCGGCGGCCGCCGCCTCCTCTACCCCCAGCAGCACCCCTACCGGGAGGTGAAACAGGCGGCTCAGGGCCACCAGCTTGTCCACCTCCGGCACCGCGCCGTCGGCCTCCCATTTGGAGATGGCCTGCCGGGTGACGCCCAGCGCCTCCCCCAGGCCCTCCTGGGATAGGCCCAGCCGCTTCCGCTCCGCCTGAATACGCTGCCCAAGGGTCACAGAACACCCCTCCCTTCTCTGCCTCCCAGTATAGCCGAACGGGGGCCGCCTTGACAACCAAGCCGCCGTTTCCTTTTGTCAACCGCCGGTTGCCCCTCCGCTCTCCGGGTCAAAGAAGGCCGCCAGCCGGTCTTTCCCGCCGAACAGGTTGTTGTACTGGAGGCGCTGGTAGTCCTCAATCCGGGCGGTGAAATCGTTGGTCTCCAGATGGCTGTAGGCCCGGCCCGTCTGATCCACGTAGCCCACGAAGGTGAGGGCGGGCAACTCCTCCTGGAGCTGCCACAGGAAGTCCCCGTAGGGGGTGCCCGCAATGCCCGCGTACCGCAGGAGGTACTGGCCCAGGAAGTTAAGGCTGGTCGTCTCCGGCCCCGTCCCGGGCAGGGGATAGTTGGCCCAGATGACAAAGGGCACATAGTATTTGCCCATATACTGCTCCATAGTCATCTGCTCCTGGGTGACGCCGTAGGCCAAATCCAGAAAGCCCTGCTCCACCGAGGGCTGGTGATCCCCGAACATAACCACGATGGTGGGCTCGTCAAAGGCCCGGAGATACTCCACCAGGGCGCGGAAGGCCGCGTCGGTCTTGCCCGCCAGGGTGAGGTACTGCTCCGCCATGGGGTACTCCCCCGGCGCGTCGGCTACGGTGATCTGCGCCGGGTAGTCCGGCACGGTATAGCCGCCGTGGTTCTGGATGGTGACGTTGAACAGGAACAGAGGCTTCCCTTCCTCCTTGTGCTCAAGCTCCCAGATAATCTGTTCAAAGTCGGACTGGTCGCTGACGTAGCCGTGCTCGAAGGTCTGGGGCACATCCATGTCGTCGCCGCACTTGTAGGAGTCGAAGCCCAGCCGGGGGTAGGCCCGGTCTCGCTGCCACGAGGCCCGCTCCCCGGGGTGGAAGGCCAGGGTGGAATAGCCCTCCGCCTTCAGAATGGAGGCCAGGGAGGCGGTGGGCCCCAGCACATACTGCTGGTAGGGGATGCTGCCCGAGGGCAGGAAGGCCATGGAGTTGCCGGTGAGGAACTCGAACTCGCTGGCGCTGGTGCCCGCGCCGAACACCGAGGTGTAGGCGTGGCCATACACCGCGTTGTCCAGGGAGCGGATGTAGTTGGTGACGCTGGCGCTGAGGGTCAGGTTTCCGTAGTCCTCAAAGTCGGCCCAGGACTCGTTCATGATGGCCACAATATTGGGCCGCTCCACGGAAACCGCCGCCGGCTCCGGCGGCTCCACGCCGGCCATGATCTGTTCCAGCCGCTCCGGCCCGGCGTCCTCCGGCTCCTCCACCTCGAGGAACTCCGTGTTGCGGAGGAATACCGCCAGGCAGCCGCCAGCACGGTAGGAGCCGGCGGGGTCCCACACATCGGTCTTAACACCGAAACGCTCCAGCCGCCCGGTGGGGAACAGGAGCAGGAGGCAGGCCAGCCCTGCCCCCAGGCACACCAGCCGCAGGGGCCGCCGCGTTCCGGTGAGGCGCAGGCGGGCCTTGTGTTTCTCCGGATGGAGGAACACAACCAGGGCCGCCGCCAGGGCGACGGCCGCCAGCATCTGCCACGTGGGCGTAAAGCGGTAGCTCCCCGCCACATCGGCGGCGGTGCCCAGGGCGGAGAGATCCCAGGGCAGGATGGGGGTGCCCCGGAAGGACTGGACAAAGCAGTTGGCCGCGCCCCACGCACCGGAGGCGATGTGGATGCCGATGCAGCAGGGGGCGATGCGCCCGGTCAGACCACACAGGGGCCAGTACAGCAGGGCGATGCACAGGGCGTTGGCCAGCAGCGCCGGAAAGAGCATGGCCCAGGGCAGGACGCCGTAGGTGAACTGCATGAGCCAGGCGGCGGTGAACGGGGTCAGCAGCAGGAAGCCCGCCTGCCACAGGGCGTCGGTTGGAATCGAAATGCTTCGTTTCATGGGGTATTCTCCTGAATCTAAGGGTATAGTCTGTGATTATACCGCAGAATTTCCCCTCTGTCAAAAAAGGACGGACGGCGCCGAACCGGCGCACGTCCGTCCTTTTGTTCCATCGTAGTAGCGGTAAATTTGGGTAAAACCGTCCTTTATACCTCCCGGGGCGCTTTACCGGAAGACCCAAAAGTCCTTGTGGCTCTAGCATCTTCCTCTCTGCGCTCCTCGATGGCCTCTTTCAGTAACATGTCCTTGACCTTCATGAGGCGGATGGTGTTGGCGCGCTCGTTCTCGTCCAGCTTCATGGTAATATACTGGATGGCCTCCTCCATTTGGGGGATCTTTACATACTCCAGGGCGTTGACCCGGCGGCGGGTCTTCTCGATCTCCTCGGCCAGGAGCTGGGAGGTCTTTTCGATCTCCGCCAGGCGGAGCATATCCTGGAGCACGCCGGACAGGGCCTCCACAGCGCCGTCCAGTTCGCCGGAGGTGGTGGCGAAGCCGTAGGGGTAGATTTCCCCGGCGTCGTCGCTCTTGGTCTTGAAGTGGTACACCGGCACGTTGACGCTCATGATGTTCTGGAAAGTCATATCCAGCTCCACGCTCTGCTTGGGGTAGAGCAGGGCCTGCTCCAGCATCTCGGTGGACATGAGGGCGGAGGCCACGGTGAAGGAGCCGTGGGCGCGCATCAGCCCCTCCTCCACCCTCTTCCGCAGGGCCCGGTTCTCCCGCACCACGTCCATGAACTGCTTCATGAGCTCGTCGCGCTTGTCCTTGAGCAGCTTGTGGCCCCGGATGGAGGTTCTCAGCCGGGTTTTCAGCCGCGTCAGCTCCTGCCGGGTGGGGTTTACGTTAATCGCGGGCATGGATTACCCCTCCTTTTTCGGGAGGTACTTCTCAATGAACTCTGGCTTGATGCGCTTGAGCTCCGCCTTGGGCAGGATGCTCAGCAGCTCCCAGCCCAGATCCAGAGTCTCCTCGATGGAGCGGTTCTCGTCGCTGCCCTGGGCCACGTAGCGCTTTTCGAACTCGTCGGCGAACTTGGCGTACTGGAGGTCGGTGGGGGACAGGGCGGCCTCGCCCAGGATGCTCATGAGCTCCTTGTTCTCCTTGCCGGTGGAATAGGCGGCAAAGAGCTGGTTCATGGTGCCCGCGTGATCCTCCCGCGTCTTGCCGGGGCCCACGCCCTTGTCCTTCAGGCGGGACAGGGAGGGCAGCACGTCCACCGGCGGGATAATGCCCTTGCGGTAGAGCTCCCGGGAGAGGATGATCTGTCCCTCGGTGATATAGCCGGTCAGATCGGGGATGGGGTGGGTCTTGTCGTCCTCGGGCATGGTGAGGATGGGGATGAGGGTGATGGAGCCGCTCTTGCCCAGCTGCCGCCCCGCCCGCTCATAGAGGGTGGCCAGATTGGTGTAGAGGTAGCCGGGGTAGCCCCGGCGTCCGGGCACCTCCTTCTTGGCGGCGGACACCTCGCGCAGGGCCTCGGCGTAGTTGGTGATGTCGGTCATGATGACCAGCACGTGCATGCCCTTCTCGAAGGCCAGGTACTCGGCGGCGGTGAGGGCCATGCGGGGGGTGGCGATGCGCTCCACCGCCGGGTCGTTGGCCAGGTTTGTGAAGAGCACCGTCCGGTCGATGGCGCCGGTGCGGCGGAACTCCTGTACGAAGAAGTCGGACTCCTCGAAGGTGATGCCGATGGCGGCAAAGACCACGGCGAAGTTGCCCGCGTCGTCCCCCAGCACACGGGCCTGCCGGGCGATCTGGGCGGCCAGGGCCGCGTGGGGCAGGCCGGAGCCGGAGAAGATGGGCAGCTTCTGGCCGCGCACCAGGGTATTCAGGCCGTCGATGGTGGAGATGCCCGTCTGGATGAACTCGTTGGGGTAGTCCCGGGCGGCGGGGTTCATGGGCAGGCCGTTGATGTCCCGGTACTCCTCGGCCAGAATCTCCGGGCCGCCGTCGATGGGCTTGCCCATGCCGTTGAACACCCGGCCCAGCATGTCGCCGGACACCCCCAGCTGGAGGGGGTGGCCCAGAAAGCGCACCTTGGACTCGGCCAGGTTGATGCCCGCGGAGGACTCAAAGAGCTGAACCACGGCGTTGTCGCCGTTGACCTCCAGCACCTGGCAGCGGCGCACGGTGCCGTCGGGCAGCTCAATCTCCCCCAGCTCGTCGTAGGTGACGCCGGACACCCGGCGCACCACCATCAGGGGGCCGTTGACCTCCTGTATGGTACGGTATTCCTTGATCATTCCTATAATCCGCCTTTCTGCGAAAGGCACCGACGGGGTTATGAAACGCAGGTGCTTT
>ENA-OWPM01001754-OWPM01001754.1-human-gut-metagenome-genome-assembly--contig:-NODE-1754-length-15733-cov-3.241038_pt1 | contig 15733 bp, 10 predicted proteins | sample MGYA00248267_ERZ651852 | MGnify/ENA primary metagenome ERZ651852 (study PRJEB26924, sample SAMEA4378228) | human gut metagenome | biome: human gut; feature: human-associated habitat; material: faeces...
AATATGATCATCGGTTTATCCAACCATTCCATCCCTTTTACGGCAACCGGTGAAGTGATTATTTTCGACGGTTTTCTGAAAGTATACATGGAATCACATGACGAAGAAACCGATGATGAACAGGCCGGTCTATTACCTGCTTTAGCTCCGGGAGACCAGTTACAACGTCAGTTCATTACAGCTATAGAACAATACACCCTTCATCCGCCGAGATACACCGAAGCCAGTCTGGTAAAGAAAATGGAAGCTTTGGGTATCGGACGTCCTTCTACCTATGCTCCGACGATCACAACTATACAAAACCGGGGCTACATCATCAAAGAATCCCGGGAAGGCGTCGAGCGTAATATCGAACAGATCGAACTGAAGGGCAACGATATTAAAATCAAAACCAACAAAAAGATATTCGGCGCAGAAAAGAAAAAACTTTTCCCTTCCGATATGGGTATGGTAGTTACTGATTTTCTATCGGAGCATTTCACCAATATCATGGACTATAACTTCACCGCTGAAGCGGAAGAAGCCCTCGACGATATTGCCGAAGGGTCTGTCGAATGGCAAAAGATGATCGGAGAATTCTATCATCCTTTCCATGAAACTGTCGAATCTACCCTCAAAAATTCGGAACGGAATAGCGGGCAAAGAATTCTAGGTACGGATCCGGTAAGCGGCGAGACGGTGAGTGTTCGGATCGGCCGGTTCGGTCCGATGGCACAAATCGGGGAAGGAGAGCATGTACGTTATGCAGGCCTTTTAAAAGGACAGCTCATGGAAACCATCACCCTGGAAGAGGCCTTGGGTTTATTCAAATTTCCACGTAAAATCGGCCAGTACGAAGATAAAGACGTCAGTATCGGGATCGGCCGGTTCGGACCTTATATCAAACACAACAATGTGTTCGTATCTTTGAAAAAAGGAGAAGACGATCCGGGGACCATCACTCTCGAGACAGCCATTCAACGCATTGAAGAAAAAAGAGAAAGTGACCGGAATAAACTGATAAAAGTTTTCGATAATGGAGTGCAAATCCTGAACGGCCGCTTCGGACCTTACATTTCTTACAACAAAGCGAACTATAAAATCCCTAAAACATGTAAAGCAGACGAGCTTACATTAGAGAAATGTATGGAATTGATCGAGAAAGAAAGTAGCAAGAAAAAGACAGGCGGAAGCAGCAAAAAAACGCCTGTCCGAAAAGCCCAAACGACCACGAAAAAGAAAAATTAAACCATTTCCTTTATTAAAAGGATGTGTGTCAGGAAATAAACCTGAAATAAAGTGAGGAAAAGCGAGCCCGAAAATTTGCACAACAATGCACTTTTATCTATCTTCGTAGCCTCTAAAAATAATGTAAACCGTAAAAAACATTAAATTTTTAACATAAATGGCAACATTACAAACAATCAGAAATCGCGGCGGACTACTTGTTAGTATTGTGATCGGTCTGGCCCTGATAGCATTCATTGTAGGAGATGCATTAAATTCAGGTTCAAGAATTTTCAATAGCCAACGGAATCAGATTGGCGAGATCGCAGGAGAGGGAGTATCTATCATAGATTTCCAAAACCGCGTCAGTAAAAATGAAGAAATGATCAAAGCGATGAACAATGTATCTTCACTGAATGAAGAACAGCAGACCATGTTGCGGGAAAACACCTGGCAGCAAATGATCATGGAACAATTGATGCAAAGAGAATATGATGAAATCGGTATCGATGTCAGTGGTGATGAATTGTACGATGCATTACTCGGCGAAAATATGAGCCCGGCATTACGCCAGCTTTTTACAAATCCGAATACGGGCGAAATCGATTATGCCGGTGCCAGAGATTATGTAAAAAAAGTAATCTCCGCTCCCAATAATATTCCGCAGAAAGCATATTGGCTGAACATGGAAAAAGAAGTTTCCGACAGCCGGAAAATGGCGAAATACAATGCAATTGTCGCCAAAGCGCTGTATATTACGGATGCCCAGGCACAAGAAGCAGCAGCCAACAGTGCTGATAAAGCCGACATCAGTTATATCGTCAAAAACTATTCTACAATTGAAGATTCTACGATCAACGTAAGCAACGGGGAGATCAAAGAATATTACAACAAACATCAGAAGAGCTTCGAACAACCGGAATCGCGGAAAATTGTTTACGTCAATTTCGATATCGAACCTTCCGGAGAAGATTTCTCCGAAACTGAAGGGGCGGTGAACGACCTGGTAAAAGAATTTGAAGAAAGTGCAGACCCACTGGAGTTTGTAAACCTCTCTTCCGATAAAAAAGCCGACCGAAACTATTTCAAACAAGATGAAATAGCAAACGATAGTATGGCTCAATTCCTATTTAATAATGAGAAAGCCGTATTCGGTCCTTATCTGGAAAATAACGCTTATAAAATCTCCAGAGTAGCTTCTGTCAAAATGTTGCCCGATTCTGTAAGAGCCCGCCACATTCTGATCGCTCCTCAAAATCAGGATTATGCACAAGCAAAAAATATAGCAGACAGCTTAGCCGGTCTGTTAAGAAAAGGAGCTGATTTCGAAGAATTGGCTAAAACCAATTCCGTAGACCAAAATTCAGCAGTCAACGGAGGCGATCTGGGTTGGTTTACGTCGAGAACGATGGTACAGCCTTTCAGCGATTCTGCCTTCTTCGCCAAGAAAAACGATATCAAGGTAGTCTTGACACAATATGGCGCACATGTGCTGCAGGTAACGGACATGGCTAAACCGGTGAAAAAAATCCAGATTGCAACGGTTGAAAAAGAAGTTTCTCCATCTGCTAAAACCACCAATCAGATTTACAACGATGCACGCACTTTTGCTATTGAAGTATCCAATCTCGACAACTTTAACAAAAAAGTCGAAGAAAGCGGTTTAACCAAACGTATCGCTACCATCGGCAAAAACGATAAAACAATCGCCGGTATGGAGAGTGCCCGTGAAATGATCCGCCAGGCTTATATGGCCGAAGAGGTGGACGAAGTTTTAAAAACAAACGACGGTTCGACCATCTTTGAAAACGGGAACAAATTCACCATCGCCGTACTGACAGAAATCGACGAAGAAGGTATCGCTCCGCTCAACAAGGTAGCCGGTAATATCAAACGGATCCTGATACAGAAGAAGAAAGCCGATTTGTTGAAAAAAGAACTGGCATCGGCTAAGAGCGGTAGTGAAAGTTTACTTTCCATTGCCCGGAAAGCCGGTTTGGAAGTCAAAGAAGCCAACGAAATTTCATTCAATTCTTTCCAAATTCCGGGAGCAGGAATCGAACCTAAAGTAATCGCAGCTTCCAGCATAACCGAACAAGGCAAGATTTCCGAACCGATCGCAGGAAATCAGGGGGTATATCTGATCCTGGTCAACAACCGGACAACCGAAGAGGTAACACCGGATATGGTCGCTCAGGGCAAACAAGCCTTACAACAAAGTAATATGTATCGTGCGAACTATCAGGCTATTCAAGCTATCTTGAAAAATGGCGAAATAGTTGACCAGAGATACAAATTCTATTGATAGAAAGCATAAATATGAAAAAAACAGGAGGAGTGAATACGACTCTTCCTGTTTTTTTCTCCTCCTCCCTTTCTCCCCATAGCGGCACGTACTTCACCGACAATCCTTCCGTCCTTATCAGACACCAATCGATAAAATATCAGGCAGGTAGGTGAAAATGTTTTTATTAATCTATTAAAGTTTACAAAGGACTCGAAAAGTTATCCGGCAGACAGGCGTTGGAAAATGCCTGTCTGCCGGACAATGCCCGTTATTCCTGCCGGAACGGTTATTTCGGCATGGCATTCACCCAATTAGGATTCTGCTGCGTACCGAAACCGGCATTGATCTCATCGGCAGGTATCGGAAATACAAAACTCCGGACATTGAAATTCTTATATTTTCCGTCTGCCACTTCGATCTTCTCACCTGTGCGGCGGGCATCGTACCAACGATGTCCTTCCTCGAACAACTCCCGTTGGCGTTCCTCTGCGATAAAGGCAAGAAGCGCCTCCTTCGTACCGGGAAGGTCATCCTCTGTCCGGATTGCCGGATTGCGTTTCGCCGTATTCAAGAGTTCCTTTCGGGCACCGGGTACATCACCCGACTGTGCTGCCGCTTCTGCCATGATAAGGTACATCTCCGATACGCGGAACACCGGAATATTGTTCACCGCATCAGCTCCGGCAATACCGGCAAACTTCATAGGACGTCTCGGATTTTTTCCATCACCGACCAATTGTGCACGGATATCCCCTTTCGCAAACAGACCGACAGCCCGTTTCGTCAATGCGCCACCGTAACTTCCATACAACGTGTTCAGACTGTTTGCTGAAAGATTGTCATCCGAACTCTTGGCTATGGTAAAAATATCCTCGCCCGATATAGCGGTCGACTTCCACATGCCCACGTATGCCTCGTCTTCCACCGGAGCAGCATTCCGCAACTTCAACGCCTCGGCTGCAGCCTCTTTCGCTTTTCCGTATTTGCCCATGTACAGGTTCACCCTTGCCTCTAATGCCTTGACTGCTGCGCCATTAAAATATTTCTGCACATCACTGCCCACCACATTCGGCGTATTCACCGCTTTTTCAACATCACGCAAAATCCACTCGTACGTGGCTTTCACGGAACTGCGCGACACCTTGGCACGCAACTCTATCGGCTTCTCCTCCACGATAACCAGACCGCCATGTTCATTATTGTCCGTTCCGTAAGGAAGCCCAAAAATATTCACCAGTTGGAAAGCCGAAAATGCACGCAAGGCATAACACTGCGCCATCGCCTTATTGAGAGTCGCCACGTCCGCCTCTCCCAATCCGCCGGCAGCTAGCAACGCTTTTGTCCCGTTGATGCTACGGGTAGCCAGATCTATCACCTTGTAGCCGTATTGCCATACATCCTTCAAAACCGCTTCTGTTTCGGAAAACGTGTAAGTGTTGAGAGTCACGAAATGCCCTGATTTCGCATCTGCCACCGCCATATCGGCAGACATATCGCCAATCGCCACCGCATTGCGGCCCATGAAGCGGTAGCTGCCGAAAGCGTAATAAACTCCGTTGAGGGCATTCTCCACATCGGAAACGGTAGCATAGGCATTCTCTTGCGGGATATTCTGGTACAGGTCCTCGTTAAAATACGAATCACAACCTGCCGCCAACAGCCCCCCTGCCACAATCAAACTATATATTCTTTTCATAATACATTCGATTTAAATGTTTAACTTTAAAAACCAATATTCAGCCCAAACATCACATTGCGCGGCGTAGGGTAATTCCACCACTGAACGCCGTTGGGTGCTATACCGGACGGATCAAAACCGCGGAAATCCTTTGCCACGAACGTATGCAAGTTGTCGGAACTTACATAGATACGGACATTGTTCAGGTGGATACGTTGCACCAGATCCTTCGGCAAGGTATAGCCGAGGGTAATATTGCGGATTTTCAGATAATCGCCTTTCATCAGAAAACGGGTAGAGGCGGATCTTGCACCGGATTTGTCACCAAATACGAAACGTGGCACCAATGCCTCATCACCGGGCTTCTGCCAACGGTTTTCATACACATAGCGCGTCGTGTTCTGCACTCCGGCCGCACCGGTCTGCTCATCATAAACGAGGTTGTTACCGAATATCTTGCTGCCAAGCGAATAATTCAACTGGAAAGAAAAGTCAAAACCGTAAAGATTCAACGAAGAGGTTAAACCGCCCTGGAATTTTGGCGACGCCTTACCGACATATTCCTTGGTAGCCTTATTGTAATTGGTGGTCTTCTCGCGAGAGATCTCCTTTCCGTTTTTGTCCCGGTTCACAATCCACCACATCGGACTGCCCGTATCAGGATCGACCCCTGCCCATTCTTTCATCTTCCAGGTATAAATGTCACGTCCCGGTTCCACTATTGTAATACTCCCCTCGATCGGCAAGTCGGTACTCAGTTTCTTAATTTCATTCTTATTCGCGCTTCCCACGAAAGTCAATGTCCAATCCACCTTATCGGTACGCACCGGCGTGACACCAACAGAAAATTCAAAACCCTTGTTCTCCAATTCCCCTACATTGGTGGGAATGGACGACATTCCGCTCGTTAACGACAGAGGAACATTGAACACCATATCTTTAGTCAGGTGACGGTAATAGTCAAACTCTACATTCACCCTACGCTCCCACAATGCGAGATCCACACCGACATTGAACTTGGCGGTCTGCTCCCATTTCAGGTCGGGATTGCCTGCTTGTTGACGGTAGCTTCCCGGCTGGCTGTTATAGTTATACCCGAATCCGTAAAGCCCGCGTGACGCATACCACGAATCGCCCACATCCTGGTTTCCGGAAGTACCGTAGCTTACCCGCAACGTCAGTTCGTCCAGCCAATTGCTTGCCAACTGCATAAAACTTTCTCCCGTCAGGCGATAGCGTGCACCCACGGAATAGAAAGTCGCCCAGCGGTTGTTGGAACCGAAACGGGAGGATCCGTCGGTACGGACGCTTGCCGACAAATAATATTTGTTGGCATAATCATACTGCCCGTTAAAGAAGAAGGACGCAAGAGCCACATTATCCAAAGAAGTGGACGCACTCGAAGGCTTTGCCGCCAAATCGATTTGGCTGAGATATTCCACCGGATAATTGCTTCCTGCCAGATAGGAGGAATTTTCGCGGGTATGCTGCGCTTCCTGCCCCACCATCATATTCACGTGGTGGTCATCGAACGCCTTGACCCAGCTAAGGGTATTTGTGATGCTAAGCAGCGTACGTGTAGTGGTTCCCTGTTCGCCCATACCCCGCATACCCTTGCCTTGTGGCTGCAGGAAAGACCAATAGCCGAATTCTTTTATCGAATATAAATCCAAGCCTCCCCGTGACGTAAACGACCAGGCAGGAGAAAAGCGGATAGTCACATAAGGCGAAAGAATGGCGCGGTAAGTCTTCGCTTCGCTACGGTCACCGTCCTTACTACGTTGGGCCACAGGATTATATTGAGTATTTTCAAAATTCCATTCCCCCAATTTGTTCCTGACAGCAATAAGCGGATTCATCTTACCGTAGGCCGTCGTAATCGGATCGCTGAAATAACCTCCGCCCGCGCCCATGTTCATGATCGAATAAGAGAACGAACTGTTCAAACCGTACTTCACCACCTTGCCCGGCTCCTGTTCAAGATTGAAACGTCCGGAAAAACGTTCCAGGTCCTTGCCGATAATGATAGCCTCATTCTTAAAGTAGTTGAACGAAAGGAAGTACTTCGCAGCGTTTTCCGAAACGCCACCGGAAGAAATGTCTAGATTATAGTCCTGGATCTTGCCAACGCGGGTAACCTCGTCCATCCAGTCCGTATTGGCCCCCTCACCCGGCTTCAAACCGAACGTGTCATACAAATCAGCTAAAGCAGCATCTTTGTTCTCATAATCGTCCGGATAAGCAGCCAACAAGCCGTCTACCATCAGATTTTCATATTGCTCCTGGTTCAGCAGGCGGTAGCGGCTTGTATAATTGGGCATCATTTCCAAACCGAACTTAGCCGTCAGATTGACTTTCAATTTACCGCGCACACCTTGCTTCGTAGTGATGACAATCACACCGTTTGCCGCCCTGGCTCCATAAATGGAAGTCGCCGTGGCATCCTTCAGTACGGTTATACTCACGATGTCTGCGGAATTCAGTGTAGCCAACGGAGACACCGACGCACCTTCGCGCGAGCGCATACCCATAGTACTGCTCTCGATAGGTATACCATCAATCACATACAAAGGTTGCGTACCGGAATTATAGGAATTGCGCCCGCGGATAAAAATGGTCGATGGCGCACCCGGCTGTCCGGATGCCGTATTGAGCTGGACTCCGGAAACGGCACCCTCAAGTGCCTTTACAGGATTTGCATCGGTTTTTTTTGAAATATTGTCAGCTCCCAAAACCGCAGCCGAACCGGTAAACGACCCTTTGGTTGTCGTCCCGTAACCCGTCACAACCACTTCGTCAATACCGATCGATGCCAAACGCATGTTGACATTGACCACAGAACGGTTGTTTACCGGTATCTCCTGTGTCTGCATACCGATAAAGGTAAACACCAAAACAGCCTTTCCATCTATCCGAATGGAATATTTTCCCATCGCATCCGTAGCCGTTCCCAGGTGGGTACCCTTAATTACGACAGATACCCCGGGTAACGGCGAACCGTCGTCCGCATCGGTGACAACACCCGTAATGGTCTTCTCCTGTGCCATTCCCACCTGTACGATACCGACAAGCAAGACAAGCAGTAAATAAAGTTTGTTTCTCATAAATATAAGTTTTAATAAAATACTGCGATTCCCCTCCCCTGACAGAAGTAAAATCAATCTTTTCAAATAGAGACAATCGTCAAACTACTACTTATATCTGCTTGTTTTTCCTCCTAAAATCCAAGTCAACCAATTTAAACGTTCGATAAATTTGGAGAAGCGGAGAACGGAAAACGGAGAACGGAGAGTTGAAAAAGATAGAATTAAAGTTTACTCTTTTTTCCAATAAAAACGAACGTTTTTATTGGTCAGATATTTTTGCTCCGTTTTTTCAGGAATTGCTCCGGTACAATATTAAAGAATATTTTTTATAATACAATAGTTATTTAAGAAAATTTTTAGACTTCCCTTGAAGCAGAAATACCAAATACCAGATATTTTATACACAAGTCCCAAACATACAATACATTAAAAACAATGTATAAAATTTAATAAATATAACATTTTGTCAGATGCAACGATACAAATAGCGATATTTTTCCTTATTCATTTCCGTAAATTTGGAAAACGGAGAATTGTATTTAGAGCCTTATGAAGAACTTATAGTCCGACACTCCATGCAATTGTGCTCTAAAACGCTTGAGTTTGGAATTGAGTGATTCCGCCGCTGCATTAGTAGAGCGATTGTCGAAGTAATTCAAGATGTGCTCCTCTCTATACATAATCAAATCTCTTGCAGACTTAAGCTCTCTTAGAGTGCACTCTGCAACCTTCTTGTACCAACAGTGAAGTTTATCGCTGGCCACCTCCTTCGTCACTTTAGAGCGGAACACGGACCGCAGTGAGTCCGTCAGGTCATAGGCCTCCTTGATTTTAGGGCACAGTTCAAATAGCAACGCGGCACGTTCCTTCTGTTTGTCGCTCCACTTGTCCCTACTCATTGAGAGCAGATGCTTGCTGCTTGTTATGAGTTCTACCTTTGTCTCGCCGTTTGACTACTCATATATTTATATTATTTTTTTATAATATTTCTCTTGCTATCCAAGCACAGGCTTCTGCATCCGCCAATGCGTGGTGATGATTTTCCAACTGATAGCCGCAGGTAGCGGCTACGGTGTGCAGTTGATGGTTCTCCAACTCAGGGAAGGCTTGCCGAGAAGCACAAAGCGTATCATAGAACTCATAATCGGGATAGTCCATTTGATAGACACGAAAGACTGCTTTTAGGCAACTTTCATCAAAGGGCTTGTTATGCGCTACCAATGGCAGTCCCTTAATCAGAGGCTCTATTTGTTTCCAGACTTCGGGAAATATTGGGGCATCAGTTGTATCATTGCTGCACAAGCCATGTACCTGACTGCACCAATAATTATAGTATTCTGGTTCTGGCTTGATGAGAGAGTAAAATGTATCTACAATCTCTTCACCACGTACTATCACGATGCCTATCGAACAAACAGATGAACGCTCGTTGTTGGCAGTTTCAAAGTCTATTGCTGCAAAATTCTGCATAGCCGTTAATTTATTGATTATCTTTGTTTATCAAGTTTACAACCACTTTCACCATTACATCTTTTTCCTCGGTACGGCTCTCTGCTATCATCAAAGTTAATGCGACAAGTGTGTTGTCAGCAATGCGTTTTCCGCCATTAGGTGAATAGAGTATGCCGTTTCTGTCTAAAAACCAAAGGAAGAGCATTGCTGCAATTCGCTTGTTTCCATCACTGAAGGAGTGATTCTTCACCACAAGATATAACAGCATAGCAGCTTTTTCCTCTACGGAAGGATAGAGTTCCACACCATCGAAGGTCTGGTAAATCTGCCCAACACTGCTTTTGAAGGAATCGTCTTTTTCATTGGCAAACCATTTGCTGCCGCCAAACTTGTTCTTCAGTTCGTTAATGGCTTGCATGGCTCCTTCGTAAGTAGCATGGAATTTTTCTTCATTTGTGGTTCGCTCTATAGATAACTCTTGATAATCATATTTGTCCAATGTGTCAAGGGCGTATGTATAATCAGAAATCACTTCAACCAGATTGACAGCATCCTCTGACGATAATGTTTCTTGTGCCCTAATTGTTCTGCTTAATACGGCAACCAGTTGTTTTAATTCGGTATAGTGTCGCTCTGATATGGATTTGTTTACGGCATAACCTTTCACCAAATATTCTTTTAACACCTTATTTGCCCAACGGCGAAAATCGACTCCATTTTTGGACTTTACGCGATAGCCGACTGATATAATTACATCCAGGTTGTAGAAATTCACATCATGAGTCTGACTTTTAGCTTCCATTGCACCATGTTGAGTGGTTGTCGCAAATTTTGCGACAACCACTTCTCCTGCCAGTTCTTCACGAATTGCATTATTGATGTGTTTACGGATGGTTTTTGAATCCCTTCCAAACAATTCTGCCATTTGGTTGGCATTTAACCATACCGTGTCTTTGTCTATCTCAACGCTCAATTGTGTTTCTCCATCAGCAGAACGATAGATTGCGACTTTATTGTTGTGGCGATATTCCTTTTCCATGATAATTTGTAATTAAGCAGTAAAGTCTTTCATAAAATAACCGAATTTTCATGTAAAACAGAGATGATGGATTTCAATTCTTTTATGATGCCATCGGATATGTCTGCAACATTTGTTCCAAACGAACGTAACTAAAAGTTTACTCTTTTATTTATAGAAATTCCGCACGAACATGCCTTTCACCGGTCTTTTCAATATCAAAGCTGCAAAAACGGCATGAATGAAACCTATTCCATAGGCAAATAACTGAATAAAAGCAGCCACAATCGACAAAAACGCGACCTTTATCCTTTTATTCAACCGCCAAGAATCGATAAAAAAGACAAATATTAATAAGAGCAAAGGAAGCAGGCAATACCAAGAAAAAAATATCCCTCCCAACAAGCACAACAAACAACCGATAACAAAACAAGCCGGCAGGAAATGCACCAATTTCAAAGAATGGGGGTGTAAAAGGTACAGATTGATCCGGGCCATACCCGAATTATACACCTGCTTGAAAAACTTTCGGAAAGAGGTGCGGCGTTTATGAAAAACATAGGCCTCGGGCAACAGACAGGTTTTAAATCCGGCAGCCATGATGCGGATACTCATATCGATATCCTCCCCAAAACGCAGACCGGAGAATCCCCCGGTAGCTTTCAGCACCTCCTGGGAAAAACCCATGTTAAAACTCCGGGGATGAAATTTTTCCATCGACTGTTTTTGTCCCCGTATACCTCCCGTAGTAAAAAAGGAGGTCATCGAATAATTAATGGCTTTTTGTATATTCGTAAAAGAATCGTGTGCCCGGTCGGGTCCTCCGAAAGCATCTACACCGGCCTCCTGGCAAGCTTGCCGTACCACCTGAGTATATTGCCGGGGAATAATACAATCCGAATCGAGAAAGACCACATATTTCCCTTCGGCTCTTTCGGCACCATAATTCCGGCTCAGGCCAGGTCCGCTATTTTCTTTAAAAAAATACTTGATATCGATAGCAGACTTATACTGCTCCACGATCCGGTCACAACGTACTGTCGAACCATCTTCGACAATAATGATTTCAAAATCACGGTTATCCTGAGCTGCCAGACTTTCCAACAATTCCTGAACCTCTTGCGGACGATTATATACGGGTACGATCAATGACAAATAAGGCATAAATCCAATTCCTAATTTTTCCAAAGGTAAAGAATATTTTTTCATTTGGAAAATCAGGATTGTAAAGACAAAGAAATATGATATGTATTATTATTATTTTAACTTTGCTACGTCAATATAGAATCGACCCAATGTCTGAATTGAAAAAAGTTTTAATTGTTACTTATTATTGGCCACCAGCTGGAGGACCGGCTATACAGAGGACTCTGAAATTCGTAAAATACATGAGGTTTTTCGGTTGGGAACCTGTTATATTAACTGTTGAAAACGGGGAATATCCGGCTATCGATCCTTCACTGATCCAAGAAATTCCGGATAACATACAGGTATATAAAACAAAAGCTTTCCAACCCTTCCAACTTTACCGGATGTTAACCGGTAAAAAAGGAAATACACATAATAATGCCAATGTTTTTGGCCAAAAGGATACAACTTTCGTCGAACGTTTAGCCAAATGGATACGCCTGAATTTATTCATTCCCGATGCCCGGATCGGATGGTATGCCTATGCAGTTAAAGCAGCAAAAAAAATCATCGAACAAGAGCACATCGATTTGATTTATTCTTCTTCTCCTCCACACAGTTTACAGCTTATAGCACAAAAAATAGCTAAACAGAATAAGATTAAATGGGTTGCAGATTTCAGGGATCCCTGGTCTGAATTGGTTCATTATCAATCTTACAAACGTACCTGGTTGACAAGAAAAATCGACAGTCATTTTGAAAAATCGGTTTTCCGTTCTGCCGACCGACTTGTTGCTGCGGCCAACGACTACGCGACATGTATCAAAACACATGTCGACCGGAAAATCGAAGTCATCTATAACGGTTATGATCCGAGTGATTTCCCAAAGCCAAAGTCCAGGAACACAGAGGATTTCCTGATCACTTACACGGGGGAACTATCCGAGGACAGAATACCCCATGCTTTATTACGTGCTCTCAGCCGCTTAGAACATTCCAATATAAAATTACAATTTATCGGGAATACATGCCCGGAATTGAAACAGGAAATACAGCGGCTGAACCTGGGCAACAAAGTGATGCTCAAACCTTATATGCCTCATATTGCTTCTATTGCAGAATTGCAACAATCCGATCTTTTGTTATTAGTGATCAATCAGGTCGCTAATGGCAAAGGTATTGTCCCCGGTAAAATTTTTGAATATTTAGGAACCCGTAAACCGATTCTTTGCTTAGGGGATCCCACAGGAGAAGCCGGTGAAATTATCAAAACCACGAATTCCGGGTTTTGTATCGCTCACCACAATGAAGAAGAAATTTTCACTTTATTGTCACGTCTTTCCTCAGGTGTTTTACCTGGCTTGAGCTTTCAAACCGAGCAATTCGAACGAAAAAATGAAACCGGACAATTATGTGATATTTTCAATACGTTAGTAAATAAGCCATCCTGAACATATTTTTCATCAATAGAGTAATCGAACAAAAATAGAAATTATGCAGAAGTCAGTATTGTTTATGGGTCTAGGATATATCGGTCTCCCGACAGCAGCACTCGTCGCCGATGCAGGCCTACAAGTGACCGGAGTCGATATCAATGAAAATGTGGTCAATAATATCAATAACTGTGACATCAGCAATCAGGAGCCAGGTTTACAGGAAATTGTAGAGAAAAATATCCGGAACGGCCGTTTAAAAGCTTCTCTCACTCCCAGTCCGAGTGATGTGTTTCTGATCGTAGTTCCGACCCCGTTCAATGAACATCATCAGCCTGACATATCCTATGTCACTGCCGCAACACGTCAGATTATCCCCTACTTAAAGAAAGGAGACCTATATATTCTCGAATCGACCTCTCCCGTCGGTACCACTCAAAAAATGGCACAACTGATTTTCAGTGAACGTCCGGAGTTAGAAGATCAGATCTTTATCGCCTATTGTCCGGAACGCATTCTGCCCGGTAATGCTCTGTACGAACTCAAACACAATGACCGGGTCATCGGTGGTTATACGCCGGAATCGACCCGCGAGGCTATGGCGTTCTATTCCCATTTTGTCAGCGGCTCCTTACATTCCACTAATTCCCCTACAGCAGAAATGTGTAAGTTAGTGGAAAATTCCTCCCGGGATGTACAGATTGCTTTTGCAAACGAGCTCTCTATTATATGCGACAAAGCAGGGATTAATGTATGGGAATTGATCCAACTGGCCAACAAACATCCTCGTGTCAATATTCTTCAACCCGGCGCCGGAGTAGGTGGTCACTGTATTGCAGTCGATCCTTATTTCATCACCTCCGATTTTCCTTTAGAGTCGCAATTGATCGGAAAAGCCCGGGAAATTAATAATTACAAAGCATTCTGGTGTGCAGAAAAAATTAAAAATACGATTCTTACTTACCAGCTTGAAAATAAAAGAAAGCCGAAAGTAGCTTTGATGGGACTTGCTTTCAAGGCAGATATCGATGATTTACGGGAAAGTCCGGCAAAATATATCGCAGAAAAAATAGTGTCTGAATTTCCCGAAGCCTGTCTGATTGTCGAACCTAATATTTCGCAACACCCACAATTTCAATTGTCGGAAACCGGATACGCTTACCGACAGGCCGATATTATCGCTTTTCTGGTTGCTCATAAAGAGTTTAAAACACTTCCTTATGACAACAGTAAGCTTATCCTTGATTTCTGTGGAATATTCAAAAAATAAATTGGATGAAAAAAATCTTATTCATTTTCGGAACGCGTCCTGAAGCGATAAAGATGGCGCCATTAATCAAAGAAACCGGGCAAAGCCGTTCGCTCGGAATCGAAATCTGTGTAACAGGGCAACACCGGGAAATGTTAGATCAGGTTTTAAAACTTTTCGATATATGTCCTGATTACGATTTGAATATCATGCAACCGGGCCAGGATTTATATGATATTACGAGTAGAATTCTTATAAATTTACGGGATATATTGCAGCAGTCCAAGCCGGATCTGGTATTAGTACACGGAGATACGACAACCTCTATGGCTGCCGCTCTGGCTGCTTTTTATCAACAGATTCCTGTGGGACATGTGGAAGCCGGTCTACGTACTTATGACATCTATAGTCCTTGGCCTGAGGAGATGAACCGGCAGATGACGGGACGTATAACGACTTATCATTTTTCTCCGACTTCACTGAGCCGGCAGAATTTGGTAAATGAAGGCGTGAAGGAAGATCATATATTGGTTACGGGTAATACGGTGATAGATGCCTTATATGTGGTGGTTGAAAAAATTAAAAGAGAAGTGGAGTTAGATGAAACATTGAGAGAAAAGTTAAAGGAGGTAGGATATGATGTGACTCGCTTGGAAGATGGTAGGAAAATGGTGTTGATAACAGGACATCGACGTGAGAACTTTGGTGATGGTTTTATTAACATATGTAAGGCTATTAAAACCTTGATAGATAAATATCCTAATGTGGACTTTATTTATCCTATGCATTTGAATCCTAATGTACGTAAGCCGATTCATGAAGTTTTTGGAGAAGATTTATCATGTCTTGGAAATATGTTCTTTATTGAACCGTTGGAATATTTGAGTTTTGTCTATTTAATGGAGAAGTCTACTATTGTTCTTACTGATAGTGGTGGCATACAAGAAGAAGCTCCGGGGTTAGGAAAACCAGTTTTAGTTATGCGAGAGACGACAGAACGTCCTGAAGCATTGGAAGCGGGGACTGTGAAACTTGTTGGAACTGATTATAATAAAATAGTAAATGAGGTATCTTCTCTTCTTGTAGATAGTATCGCATATGAAAAGATGAGTAAAGCCGTTAATCCTTATGGAGATGGACAAGGGTGTAAAAGGATAGTAAATAGACTTATTAAAGAAGTAGTAAAAGGGTAATAT
>ENA-OWPM01001774-OWPM01001774.1-human-gut-metagenome-genome-assembly--contig:-NODE-1774-length-15549-cov-5.830321_pt1 | contig 15549 bp, 18 predicted proteins | sample MGYA00248267_ERZ651852 | MGnify/ENA primary metagenome ERZ651852 (study PRJEB26924, sample SAMEA4378228) | human gut metagenome | biome: human gut; feature: human-associated habitat; material: faeces...
CGCAGCTGATGGGCGCTCTGGGTGCTGCCGAGTACGCTCGCCAGAAGGGTCTCGCCAAGAAGTAAGGAGACGATTACATGAAACTGTTGAAGAAGCTTCTCACCATCCTGCTGGCTACCTCCGGCGCTCTGTTCACTGTGTACCAGTTCAATCTGGATATGAAGCTCGTTGGCTGGCTGTACAATGTCCTCCATGAGTTCCATACCCGCAAACCGGTTACGACCGAGTTCTAAGTAAATCCCGCAAGCGGCCGCTGAGCGATCAGCGGCCGCTTTTTTCTGCGCCGTGCGCAGAAAAAAGCAAACGATCCCATTCGAGGCGGGCGCTTCGCCCCCTCGAGCTCCTCCGCTGCTCAGAAGTTTTCCACGGGAGTGGGGGTGTCTATTGGAAGTTACCGCCGATTGCCGACGGGCTTCCATTTTGCGCCGTGCGCAGAAAAAAGCAAACGATCCTATTCGAGGCGGGTGCTTCGCCCCCTCGAGCTCCCCCGCTGCTCAGAAGTTTTCCGCGGGAGTGGGGGGCCTATTGGAAGTTACCGCCGATTGCCGGCGGGCTTCCACTTTGCGCCGTGCGCAGAAAAAAGCGAACGATCCTATTCGAGGCGGGTGCCGACTGCCAGCGGCTTTCCGGCTTGCGGAGCATAGACAAAAGCAAACGATCCCATTCGAGATGGGTGCGCTTATCCCCAGTAGCCGGAGATGCCGTCCGGCGCGTGCGCCTTGCTCGGCGGGATGGCGTCGTTTTTCCGGTTGCCGTGCGGGACGCTGTGGTCGCGCGCCGCCGCGCGCTGATCGTGCCCGGTCGGCACAGGCGCGGGCTTGCGCCCGCCGCGTTTATCTTCTTTCATGTGTTCCTCCTTGTCAGACCAGTCCGAAGACGGCCAGGATCAGCCCGTAGATCACGCTTGCGCTGATGCCGTAGACGATCACCGGGCCTGCAATCGTGAAGATCTTGACCGCCGTGCCCGTGACGAAGCCCTCGGTCTTGAATTCCAGCGCTGGGGACACCACGGAGTTTGCAAACCCCGTGATCGGCACCAGAGATCCCGCCCCGGCGAACCGCGCCAGATCGTCGTAAACGCCCAGCCCCGTCAGCAGCGCGCCGAGAAACACCAGTGTGATCGAGCACCACGTTGCCGCTGTGGCCGCCGATGCGCCCCAGTGTTCATACAGGTTCACCAGTGCCTGACCGACCACGCAGATCGCGCCGCCGACCAGCCCCGCGCGCAGCAGGTCGCCCCAGATGGGCGAGCGCGGCGAGAGCGAATCGACAAACGCCGCATATTCTTCGTTGCTCATGCGCATTGTCCTCATCTCCTGCGCACAGTATGGCCGCGCGCGCGCAAAACTATGCAACAAGCGCCTCCGCACGGCATGCACGGAGACGCTTGTTGTTTTTAAATGTATGCTTGTGTTTATGACGCATCGGCGAAGCGGCTGGCGTCGAGATACCGGATGACCTGCGCCGGATTGCCGACTGCATGCCTGACGAATGAGAGACGCAAGGCATGGTCTGCGGGTGAGAATTCTATGCCCCTGGCCAAAACAGATTTACCAATTAAAACCATTTTTGGAGTTTGGCTGTTGACAAAAGCGGCGTCTCAACGCATACGCATAATATATGTGAGTTCCCGGCGGGCATTGCTTGTGCTCCCGGCAATATCTTACGATATGAGGTAAAAATATGCTTTCTTCTGTCAGTCAGTTTATCGATTATATGGACCAAAAGGGGCTGAAGTACGACAATCACGGCTCGGTTGGTGACAAAGGACGCGAGGTCGTCGATGTGAGCTTCGGCGGTGAGAATATAAACACCATTAAGACGCGGTTCTACTTTGAAGATGATGCTGAAAGTGTAGCCATTCGTGTGTTCGATATCGTCAAAGTCCCGGCAGATAAGGTCGATGTGATGTATCCCGCTATCAATGCTGTCAATAAGCGGTTCCGTTTTGCCAAGTTTGTTCTGGATACCGATGACAATACCATTCAGGCCGAGATGGATGCTGCTTTCCGTTCCAATGACGTGGGCGAGATCTGCAATGAGCTGCTGATTCGCATGGTAGATATCTGCGACAAGGCTTATCCCGATCTGATGAAGGCCCTGTGGGCTTGATCCATTTCTCTGTCTGAATACCAGAGCCGGTACATAGTTTCATCATAGTCATGCCGGGAGGGATCCCTCCGGTTGATTTGATGTACTATGTACCGGTTTTTTGTATGTCGAAAACCGCTCGTTCGGTATGCGAGCCAAAGAAGTCCGATGGCGCTTGTGAAGAAAAAAGCGGCAGAGATAAAACACGGGACTGCTCGCGGGGCGCAGCAAAGAGTCTTGCCGGCGGTCATTTTTCCATATGTCGCTTATTTTAAAATGGTGATCCCCTCGAGCGCCAGCAGCTTTCGCTTAATCTCCAGCCCGCCGGCATAGCCGGTGAGTGTGCCGTTCGCGCCGATGACGCGGTGGCAGGGGATGACGATCGGGATCGGGTTGTGGTGGTTGGCCATGCCGACGGCGCGGCTGGCACTCGGGCTGCCGATGGCGGCGGCGAGCTCGCCATACGTGCGCGTCTCGCCGTAGGGGATGGCGCGCAGCGCCGCCCAGACCCGCTGCTGAAACGCGGTGCCGCGCGGGGCGAGCGGCAGGTCGAATGTCCACCGCGTGCCCGCAAAGTATTCCCGCAGCTGCGCCTCGGCCGCGTCGAGCAGGGGCGAGGCGTCCTGCGCGCCGTCCGCGCCGAAGCGGATGGCCGTGACGGCGGCTTCGTCCGCCTGGAGCGTCAGCGGGCCGATAGGCGTTTCGATGGTGCGTGTGCTCATGTCTCCAGCACCAGATTTTCCACGCCGGACTTTTCAAATTCGTCCATGTATTCATCCATGCGGGCGTTGAGCTCGGTATAGTCGGCGGGCTCGCTGTCGAGACAGCCCAGGTCGCGCCGCGCCAGCTCCTCGGCCAGAATGTCGAAAAACACGGCGTCCTCATAGTCGGCGATGGCCTCGTGAATGCCGCCGTTTTCGTAGGCGGGCGAGGGGAAAATGTGCCCCTGCCAGCGGGAAATGAGCGCGTTCATGCCGTTTTTGGCGCACTGCGCAAAGAGCTTTTCCTGCAAAATATCGTAATCCTCAAACCGGTCTTTCTCGCGTGTGGAGTTGAGGATCCAGTTGCCGATGTAGACGAGATCCAGCAGCCGCCGGAACTCCTTGTCGGTGAGTTCTATGTTCATCCGGTCATCCCTCCCGACGGGAGCCTGCGCCCCCGAAAAATGGCTGGCATCCGCAGCGGTCGGCGGCGGATGCGCTTGTGCTACCATTATAGCAAACGGCGGCGGGAAATTCTACACCATTTTTCTGTTGCGAAGTTGGACAAAACAGTATATGATAATAGAATCGCACTGTTATGCAAAGGAGGCGGCGTATGCAGGTCGTCATCACGATCGAGGGCTCCCAGGCCGACGTTTTCGAGCAGGAGCCGGACGAGCTGGTGCAGTTTTCGACCGACGGGGAGTATACCTGCGTCGACGGCTGCGGGGTGCTCACCTATCCCGAGAGCGAGCTGACCGGCATGGCCGGCACGCTCACGACCATCACCTTCACGCCGTCGAGCGCCGTGCTCAAGCGCACCGGCACCGTCACGAGCCGGATGGTCTTTGCCCCCGGCGCGCGCAACACGTTTTTGTACCAGACGCCGTATGGCACCAGCACGGTCGGGCTGGAGACGCAGCGCTACCGTTCCACGCTGGGCGAGCGCGGCGGGGTGCTGGATCTGTTGTATGTCGTGGATTTTGACCATGCCTGCGCCAACCGCAACCAGCTGAAGATCACCGTCCGAGAACAATAAGATTATAGAATAGAGGGTAACTGATTATGGCCAATCGAATCGAACAGGCACGCGCCGCCGTGGATGCGTGCATCCGGGAAGCATATCTGCGCGCCGCCGCGGCGCTTGATCTGCCCGAGGGCGCGGACGTGCGCGGCTCCGTCGAGCAGCCGAAGGACACCGCCAACGGCGACTTTGCCGCCAACCACGCCATGGCGTCGGCCAAGACCATGCACATGGCCCCACGCAAGATCGCCGAGGCGCTCATCGCGCACATGGAGTTGGACGGCACGTGGTTTGCCTCCGTTGAGGCGGCAGGGCCGGGCTTTTTGAACTTCCGCCTGTCCGACAAGTGGTATCAGGACGTGCTGACTGCCGTGGACGAAGCCGGCGCGGACTATGGCCGTGTGGACGACGGCCACGGGGAAAAGGTCATGGTGGAGTTCGTATCCGCCAACCCGACCGGGCCCATGACGATCGGCAACGCGCGCGGCGGCGTGCTCGGCGACGCGCTCGCGTCCGTGCTCGACCGCGCGGGCTACAATGTCTGGCGCGAGTTTTACGTCAACGACGCCGGCAATCAGGTCGACCTGTTCGGCAAGTCCATCGAGGCGCGCTATCTTCAGCTCATCCAGGGCGAGGACGCCGTGGAATTCCCGGACAACGGCTACCACGGCGACGACATCCGGGAGCTTGCCAAACTGATCTACGAGCGTGACGGCGACAAGTACCTCACCATGCCGAGCGCCGAGCGCTGCGCGGCGTTCGTGGCCTTCGGCCTGCCGTACAACATTGCGCGTATGCAGCGCGACCTCGAGCGCTACCGCATCCATTTTGACCAGTGGTTTCTTGAGAGCAGCCTGCACAGCTCCGGCTACGTGGCCGAGACGGTGCAGCTGCTTGTGGACGCCGGCCTGACGTATGAAAAGGACGGCGCGCTCTGGCTGCGCAACACCGACCTCGGCGCCGATAAGGACGAGGTCCTGCGCCGCTCGAACGGGTTTTATACGTACTACGCGGTCGACATCGCCTATCACCGCAACAAATTCATCGAGCGCGGCTTTGACCGCGTCATCGACGTCTGGGGCGCGGATCACCACGGCCACGCCATTCGCTTCGCCGCGACCATGCGCGCGCCCGCGCTGGGGCTCGAGGGCCGCAAGCTCGACTTCCTCATCATGCAGATGGTGCGCCTCATGCGCGGCGACGAGATCGTCAAGGTCTCCAAGCGCACGGGTAAGGCGCTCTCGCTCGCTGACCTCATGGACGAGATCGGCGTGGATGCCTGCCGCTTCTTCTTCAACGCCAAGCCGGACTCGCATCTGGAGTTTGACCTCGATCTCGCCATCCGGCAGGACAGCGAAAACCCCGTCTACTACGTCCAGTATGCGCACGCGCGCATCTGCACGCTGCTCGCCGCCATGGCCGAGGCCGGCTGCGCCGTGCCCGCTGCGGCGGATGTGGACGTGGCCCTGCTCACGACGCCGCAGGAGCACGAGCTCATCAAGCAGATCGCCATGCTCCCGGAGGAGATCCACCTTGCCGCGCGCGATTACGATCCCAGCCGTATCAACCGCTACGTGACGGAGCTGGCCGCGCGCTTCCACCGGTTCTACAATGTCTGCCGCATCAAGGACGCGGAGCCCGCCGTGCGCGACGCGCGCCTGAAGCTGGCCGACACGACGCGCCGCGTGCTCGAGATCGGTCTGGATATCATCGGCGTGACCGCACCGGAAAAAATGTGACCGGAATTTTGAGACAAGCAAATGCCCTCCCACCGCGCACGCGGGGGAGGGCATTTTTGCGCTTCCGGACAGAAACGGCAACAGCGTGCCGCCGGAGAGTGGCGACACGCTGCTGTCGAGAGAGCAAAAATAAGAAGAGAAAAGAAAGAAATCGGAAGAACGTTGAGTTAATTTATTAACTAACGTGATTATTTTATAACACATTCGTGCGGCGTTGTAAAGTGAAAAGTGCGAATTTTTGCAAAATAGGCGTTTCGTCAAGAAAATATCAGTCCAGATGGGCGCTTTTGTGCAATTTGTCGGCGGCGCTATGCGCCCCAGATCCAGCGCACGAGCGCGGCGGCCACGAGAAAGCCGGTCAGGTCGGCGGCGATGGCGGCAGGGATCGCCCAGCGGCTGCGCCGGACGCCGCAGGCGCCGAAATACACGGCCAGCACGTAGAACGTCGTCTCGGTCGAGCCGAGCATGACGGCGGCGGTGCGGCCGATGCGGGAATCGGGCCCGTAGGCGCCGATGATGTCGCTGGCCGCGGCCAGCGCGCCGCTGCCGCTGACCGGCCGCACGACCATGAGGATCGCCGTCTCCGGCGGGATGCCGAGCCACGCCAGCACCGGCGCGCACAGGCGCGTGAGCGCATCGAGCGCCCCGGAAGCGCGCAGCATGCTCACAGCCGCCAGCAGCGCCACCAGGGCGGGGAAGATGCGCACCACGGTCCGCAGCCCGTCGAGCGCTCCGGCCGTCAGCGCAGAAAAGACGTCCGTCCCCGTCAGCGCGCCGTAGAGCCCCACACCGGCCAGCAGCGCCGGGACGGTCAGCGCCAACACGTCGCTCACCGCCATACGCGCGACAGGCACTTCCCGGTCAGCAGTCCGACCGTGACCGAGCACAGGGAGGTCACCCACACGGCCGGCAGAATATCGAACGGCACGGCCGCGCCCGCCGCCTCGCGCACCGCGGCGATCGTGACCGGCAGCAGCTGGATCGACGCCGTGTTGAGCACCACCAGCAGGCACAGCTCGTCGCTGGCTTTGCTGCCCCGGAGCTCGCGCGCCATCGCCTGTGCGGCGCGTACGCCGGCCGGCGTCGCCGCGTTGCCGAGCCCGAGCAGGTTCGCGCTCACGTTCATGCTCAGCGCGTCGAGCGTCTGTGCATCGCGCGACGCTCGCGGGAACAACCGCAGCAGCACCGGCTGCAGCAGTCTGGACAGCCCGGCCGCGATGCCGCTGCGCCGCATGACCTCCATCACGCCGGACCACAGGCAGATCATGCCGCCCACCGTCAGGCAAAACGTCACCGCCTGCTGCACACCCTGCGCCGCCGCCGCGCCGACGGCTGCGCTCTGCCCGGTCGCCGCGCCGTAGATCAGCGCCACGCACACCATGCCTACCCAGACCCAGGTCAATGCCATGCCTTTGCGTCCTTTCCTGAAAACTGCGGTTGTCCGCGGCGCTGCGTCCGGCTGTGTGCGGCCGGCACCGGCACGGGCAACCAGTGCAGTATATGTTTTGCCGCACGACATTAGGACGATTTGGCGTGGTCGCTGAAGATTAAAAAATTTTATGTTTTCGGTGATTATTCACAAAACAGATGAATTTGAAGCATGCAAAAATATACAAATGGTAGAAAAACGCAATTCATCGGACAAGTTGCCGCGAATTCGTTGACTTTTTGTCAACGTTTGGTATAATGCAGGTGTTGAAATGAATGATCGAATCTTTCTCAATTTATTCCATTCGTATTGGAGGCATTTACTATGAAGTCCACAGGCATTGTGAGAAAAGTTGACGAGCTCGGCCGTATCGTGCTCCCCATCGAGCTGAGAAGAACCCTCGGCATTGAGGAAAAAGACCGCATCGAGATCTTCGTGGATGGTGAGTCCATCATCCTGCGCAAGTATCAGCCGGCCTGCATCTTCTGTGATAACGCGAAAGACATCATCAACTACAAAGGCAAGAACATTTGCCCCGACTGCATCCGCGCCATGAACGAGAAGCTCTGAGCACGGAGCAAAAAAGTCCCCTGACCGTCGGTCAGGGGACTTTTTTTATCGTCTGCGTGGGCTCAGGCATTGAGCGCCATCTGATACAGCTCATTTTTGCCGAAGCCGGTGTCTGCCGCGGCGAGCTTGCACGCCTCTTTGAGCGCGCGGCCCTCGCTGCGGTAGCGTGCCACGATCTCGAGCGCCTGCTCGGCCGTGACGACCGGCTCCGAGCGCTCGGGTGCGCCGCGCAGCACGAGCACGAATTCGCCCTTCGGCGGCGTCTCGGTGAAGTAGGCCACCGCACCGTCGAGCGTCGTGCGCAGCTTTTGCTCATGGAGCTTGGTCAGCTCGCGCGCGAGCGTGATCTCCCGCGCGCCGCCGAACGTGTCGCGCAGGTCGCAGAGCGTGCGCAGCAGCTTGTGCGGCGCTTCGTAGAAGATCATCGTGCGCGTCTCGCCGCGCAGGCGCTCAAGATGCTCGCGCCGGGTCTTGCCGCTCACGGCGAGGAAGCCCTCGAAGCAAAACTGCTGCGTCGGCAGGCCGGACACGGCCAGCGCCGCGATGGCCGCGCACGGGCCGGGGATGACCTGCACGTCGATGCCCTGCTCGGCGCACTGGCGCACGATGTCCTCACCGGGGTCGGAGATGGCGGGCATGCCGGCGTCGGTCACGAGCGCGCACGTCTCACCGGCGAGCAGCCGGGCGACGATCTTCTCACCGCTGGCGTATTTGTTGTGCTCATAGTAGCTCACGCACGGTTTTTTGATCTCAAAATGGTTGAGGAGCTTCGCCGTCACGCGCGTGTCCTCGGCGGCGATGAAGTCGGCGCTGCGCAGCGTCTCGAGTGCACGCACGGACAGGTCGCCGAGGTTGCCGATCGGCGTGCCGACCAGATACAGTGTTCCGCTCATAGTCACGTCCTCCTGTGATAAATTCTGCGGATCTCTTCCGAGTCCGTGCCGTCGGGGGCGCACAGTGCCAGCGGCGGCAGGAGCTTGAGCCCCGGCTTTCCGCCGCGGCGTGCCTCGACCAGCACGAGGCTGGGCGCCGCATGCGCCGTGTGCGCCACGGTGCGCAGGCGCTTGGGCTCGAGCCCGGCGTCCGTGAGCGCGCACAGCAGCTCGCTCAGCCGCTCCGGCCGGTGCACGAGCGCGGCCGAGCCGCCCCAGCGCGTGAGATAGGCCATGGCGGCGCAGATGTCCTGCATGGTGCAGGTGCGCTCGTCGCGCGCGTGCGCGCGCATGGGGTCGGGCGAGGTATAGCCGCTGCCCGCGGCGAAGTACGGCGGGTTTGCCACGACGAGGTCAAAGCTGCCGGCCGGGAGCACCGCGCGGTGCTCGCGCAGGTCGGCGCAGAGGATCTGCGCCCGGCCGGTCAGGCCGTTGGCCTCGAGATTGTTCCGGCAGAGCTGCGCCGCGTCCGGCTGCAGCTCCACGCCGACGGCCGCCGCTTGCGGCAGCGCGTGCAGCAGCAGCACCGTCAGCACGCCGGCGCCGCAGCCGAGGTCGGCAAAGCGGCGCACGCGGCGGTCAGCCGCGAAATCGGCCAGCAGCACGCTGTCCGTGCCGAGGGCGAACCCGGCGCCGGAGCGCGCAAACCGCGGCCCGCCCGGCCACAGATCGTCATATTGTACGCAGGGGGGCATGGCATCCGCTCCTTCCGCGAAAATCATCTGAAATAGATAGAGGCGATATGCCTGGAGCATATCGCCTCATCCGTTTGCGTTGTTCTCGGTCGAATTAGTCGACAGAGATCGCGCCCACCGGGCAGTTTGCAGCGCAGGTGCCGCACTCCATGCAGCTGTCCGCGTTGATGACGTACTTGCCATTGCCCTCGGAAATCGCCTCAGCCGGGCAGTTCGCAGCACAGGTGCCGCACATGACGCAATCGTCGCCAATAACAAATGCCATTGTAATTACCTCCTATAATTTTGACCAGACTTCTCTTCCTCTGGTATGGAGTCATTGTAGCACAAAAATCCGAAAAATCAACCGTCATTTTCGAAATTCGGAAAAGCATGTTGATTAAAATACAGGAAGGGGTGGAAATAATAAAAATCAGCTTCCCGGATTCGGCAGTTTCCTTGTGCCGGCCGGGGGATAATAGAGGCGTATGACCAGCGAAGGAGGCAAACGATCTATGCGCGGCAGCGAACGGTTTACACAGCGGGCATCCACGGCGATCACGAAGGCGCACGACGCAGCCCTGGGCATGGGGCACAGTTATGTGGGCACGGAGCATCTCCTGCTCGGCATCATCCGGGAGGGGGAGGGGCTCGGCGCCCGCATCCTGACCGATAACGCGCTGACGGACGCCGTGCTCACGCGCATGGTCACGGAGACGGTCGGCCGCGGCGTGCCCGGCGCGCCCGAGCAGGGGCTCAGCCCCCGGGCGCGGCACGTCATCGAGCTGGCCGCCGAGGACGCCAACCGGCTCGGTCACTGTTACGTCGGTACGGAGCACATCCTCATGGGCATCCTCCGCGAGGCGGACAGCGCCGGTGCGCGCATCATCGTGGCGGCCGGCGGCGACCTGAACAAGATCTACACGGACATCATGGACGTGTTCGGCCGGCCGGAGTATAAGCCCCGGCCGCAGCAGTCGGCTCCGCGGTCCCAGACGCGCCGCGCCGCCGACACGAAAACGCTCGACCAGTACGGCCGCGACCTCACGGAGCTGGCAGCCGTCGGGAAGATGGACCCGGTCATCGGCCGCGACCGGGAGATCGAGCGCGCCATCCAGATCCTCTCGCGCCGCAGCAAGAATAACCCCGTGCTCATCGGCGAGCCCGGCGTCGGCAAGACGGCGGTGGCCGAGGGGCTGGCGCAGCGCATTTCGGACGGCAACGTGCCCGAGGACCTGCGCAACAAGCGTATTGTGAGTGTGGACCTGACGGCCATGCTCGCGGGCACAAAGTACCGCGGCGACTTTGAAGAGCGCGTCAAGTGCGTCCTGCACGAGGTGCAGCGAGCGGGGAATGTGATTCTCTTCATCGACGAGCTGCACACGATCGTCGGCGCGGGCTCGGCCGAGGGCGCGATCGACGCGGCGAACATTCTCAAGCCCGCGCTCGGGCGCGACGAGCTGCAGATCATCGGCGCGACGACGCTCGAGGAGTACCGCAAGTATATCGAAAAGGACGCGGCGCTCGAGCGGCGCTTTCAGCCCGTGCGCATTGCAGAGCCCACGCCGGAGCAGAGCCTGCTGATCCTGCGCGGTCTGCGCGAACGGCTCGAGGCGCACCACCGCCTGCACATCACGGACGATGCGCTGCGCAAGGCCATCACGCTCTCCGTGCGCTATATCGGCGACCGCTGGCTGCCGGACAAGGCCATCGACCTCGTGGACGAGGCGGCCTCGCGCGTGCGCATGCAGGCGCTCGTGCAGCCGGAGCGGGTGCACGCGCTGGAGATGCAGCTGACGAACACGACCGCGGATATGGAAAACGCCGTGCGCGCGCAGAATTTCGAGCGCGCGGCCCGCCTGCGCGACCGCGAGCAGAAGCTGCGCACGGAGCTCGAGCAGCTGCGCAGTCAGTGGGAGCAGACGCACGCCGGCCCCGTGCGCGCCGTGACGGGCGAGGACGTGGCCGAGATCGTTTCGCTCTGGACGGGTATCCCCGTCGCGGGCATCACCTCGAGCGAGAGCAAGCAGCTGCTGCAGATGGAGGCGTCGCTGCGCCGCCGCGTCGTCGGGCAGGAGGAGGCCGTGCACGCGGTCTCGAACGCGATCCGCCGCAGCCGCGTCGGTCTCGGCGACCCGAACCGCCCGATCGGCAGCTTTCTGTTCCTCGGCCCGACCGGCGTCGGGAAGACGGAGCTCTGCCGCGCGCTGGCCGAGGCGCTCTTCGGCGACGAGAAGGCGCTCATCCGCGTGGACATGTCGGAATATATGGAGCGGCACAGCGTCTCGCGGCTCATCGGCTCGCCCCCCGGCTATATCGGCCACGAGGAGGGCGGCCAGCTCACGGAAAAGGTGCGCCGCAAGCCGTATTCCGTTGTGCTGTTCGACGAGATCGAAAAGGCGCACGAGGACGTGTTCAACCTCCTGCTGCAGGTCATGGAGGACGGCTTCCTGACGGATTCCGGCGGGCGGCGCATCGACTTCCGCAACACGATGCTCGTGATGACCTCGAACCTCGGCGCGCGCACCGGCGGGGGCCTCGGCTTCGGCGCGCAGGCGGAGGACGGCGCTCTGCGCAGCCTGCGGGAACATTTTTCGCCGGAATTCCTCGGGCGCATCGACTGCGTGGCGCGCTTTCAGCCGCTTGATGCAGCAGCGCTTGAGCAGATCGCACAGCAGCAGCTCACAGCCCTGCAGCAGCGCGCGGAGCGCCTGCACGTCCGGCTGGAGCTGCCGGACGGCCTTGCCCGCAGCTTTGCCCTGCGCAGCCGGGACGGCCGGGGCGGCGCGCGCGAGATCCGCCGCCTTGTCCGCCACGAGATGGAGGCCCCGCTTGCGGCCCTGCTGCTTGGAGCACGCGCGCCGGAGCGGGTACGCGTGGACCTGCGGGATGACCGCCCGGTCTTCCCCGTCTCCTGAGAAAACCATGCCGGAGAGAACCGCTTGGGTCCTCTCCGGCACAGTTTTTATTGTTCCGTTTCCTCCGTTTCGCGGCGGCCGAGCTTATGCTTCGTGCCGTCCGGCTCCACGATATAGGTGTTCTCCAGCTGCGCCGTCAGATTACGGCGAACGGCTGCGATATACTGCTGGCGCAGCAGGTCGCGCTCCGCCGTTGCCTCCGGTGTGAGGCCGGTCGTCTTTGCCTTCCGGGCAAGCTCATTGATACGCTTGACAAGCTCTTCCATATGATTTGCTCCCTTCTCAGCCCACGGCGAACGACAGCAGCGCGTCCACGCTTCCGCTCGTCAGCGAAACAGCGCTGACCTCGTCCGGCGCGCAGGCATACAGATAATCGCCCTCAAAGAAGAAGGCCGTTCCAGAATGCACGCTGATCTCCGGGCGCGAGACCTCGGTGATCGCGTCGCCCAGCCGGAACAGGTGGGACGTGTGGTCATAGCACACGAGCGCCCACGCGGCATCCTGCGACACGGCGGCGTAGACCGCGCCGCCCGCATAGGTCCCCAGCTCCTTCACAAGGCCCGTGGCCGAGACGCTCCCGCCGCCCATCGCCATGGTGGAGATGGCAAGGCTCATACCGTTCGCGCCGTTCGCGCCGCTCAGATCCATCAGCATGCCTTCGGCCGGGAGCAGCACATTGAACAGTTCGCTCAGGCCGGAGACCTCCGCCAAGGCGGGCTTCGTCGGGTTGGAGAGGTCGATGGCCGCAAGCGGTGTGTCCGCATCGAACATTGCGAGCAGGCAGTAATTGCCGCTGAAGCGCGCCGCGCTGAGCGAGGCATCCGGCAGCAGATCGCTGCCGTCTGCGATCTGCTGCAGGGAGAGGTCCAGCACGTTCAGCGCTGTACCGCCATTCTGGCTCTGATCGAGGCGGTTCGTCCAGCCGTAGGTCTTGTCCTCAAAGAGCTGATACTGCGACGAGGACAGAGATCTCACGACATACAGTGCGTTTGCCTGTGCATTGAGTTCCCAGGCCGCGACCTCGCCCGCCAGCGGCTTCGAGGCCAGCATCGTCAGATCGGCGTCCGCCGTCAGGCGCAGGAGCTCCGTTGCGGCATTGATGGCGTGGTTCGTGACGGAATAGTGGTCTTTCTTATAGGCGTCGCCGTGCGACTCCATGCGGATGCTGCGGGCAAGATACACGCCCTGCTCCGAAACGCAGACATGGTCGATCGTTCCCGTGAAGGCGCGCACGCCGCTGCGCTGCACATCGGCCAGCGAAATGGCAGACACGATGCTGAACGTCGGCGCATCGAGCACGGAGGAGAGATAGAACTGCGCAGCGGGCACAGCCTCGCTTTCGGCATTGTCGCCGATCTGCGGCATGGAGGCTGCGCTCCCGCTTGCCTCATCGAGGTCCGCCGTGCCCGAGGAGACGAGGAACAGCAGGCCGTTTGCCGTGCCGATGCCCTCGTAAAGGCCGTCCTGCGAGAACGTGCGCAGCAGGGTCGGCGTCGACGGCTCGGAGATGTCATACAGCCGCAGATGGCACACCTCGCTGCCGCTCAGGTCACTGTCCATCGACGAAGCCGTCGTCACAACGGCAAGCCGGTCGCCCTCCACGAGCAGGGCGTTGGCGAATTCATAGGAATCCTCCGAGGACGTTCCCGATGAAATATCCAGCGTATTGAGCTGCGTCGTGCTGGCCCCGGCGGCGCGCAGGATGCGCAGCTCGCTGTTGCTCAGCACATAGATATAGCCGTCCTGCAGGACCGTCGTGGCGCTTGCATCGCCCGCAAACTGCACTGCGGCCATTTCGCCGTCCGCGGAATCCGGCGCAGCCTCCGAGATGCCGGTGTAATTGCCGAGTGCCGTGCGGACCTCCATTTCATTGTGGGCTGCGACCGGAGCGGTGATGCTGTCAAGCGAAAGCTCCGGCATATCCTCGCTGCCGCAGCCTGCCAGAACCCCAATGGGCAGAACGGCGGCAAGCAGCAGCGCGATCCAACGTTTCTTCATGATATTACCTCCAATTGGCCTGCGGCGGTCTGCCGCCGCAATGACAACATCATACCTTTTTCGCGCCCGTCTGTCAAGAATACACTTGTCATGCGGGGGTATATGGCATATAATGAACATAGAAAACAGGGAGGAACGAGCATGAAAGTACTGGTGATCGGCGGCGGTGCATCCGGCCTGACGGCGGCGCTGACCGCCTCGGAGGACCCGCACAGCGACGTCCATCTCGCCGAACGGCAGGCGCGCGTCGCGCGCAAGCTGCTGGCGACCGGAAACGGCCGCTGCAATCTCACGAATCGGGACATGGATCTGTCGCACTACCACGGCACGGCGCCGCAGTTCTGTCTGCCCGCGCTGGAAGCCTTCGGCGTGGAGCAGACGCTGGCGTGGTTCCGCTCCATGGGCCTTCTGACCGTAACGGAGCCGGGCGGCCGCGTCTATCCCGCAAGCGACAGCGCCAACAGCGTGGCCGATGTTCTGCGGCTGACGCTGGCCGGGCGGCAGAACGTCACGCTGCACGCGGGCTGCGAGATCACGGAGCTGCGCCGCACGAAGGGCGGCTTTTCCGTCCGCCTCGGGGACGAAAGCTGCCTGTTTGACCGCGTTATCGTCTGCGCAGGCGGCGCGGCGGGCGGCAAGCTGGGCGGAACGGACCTCGGCTACCGCCTGCTGACGGCCCTCGGCCACAGCCGGACGAAGCTGCAGCCCTCCCTTGTGCAGCTGCGCACGGAGCCGACGTGGGTGCGCTCGCTCAAGGGCGTGCGCTGCGAGGTGCGCGCCGTGCTCAAGACGGACGGCGGCCGAACGGAGCGCGCAGGCGAGCTGCAGTTCACGGACTACGGCGTGAGCGGCCCCGTGATCTTCGAGCTCTCCCGCGCGGCCGCGCAGGGCGGGCTCCTGCTGCTCGACCTGCTGCCGGACGTCCCCGCCGGAGAGCTGACGCAGCTCCTGCAGGCGCGGCAGGCGGCCCTGCCGCAGCTTGCGCTGGAGGACCTGCTGACCGGTATGCTCCACAACCGCCTCGGGCGGACGGTGCTGCGCCGCTGCGGTCTCTCGCTCGAAGCGCCGTGCGGCTCGCTCCAGGCGGACAGGCTGCCGGAGATCTGCCGGACCGTCAAGGCCTTTGCTCTGCCCGTGCTCGGCCCGATGGGCTTTGACGCCGCGCAGGTGACGGCGGGCGGCATCCGCACGGACGAATTTTCCGCGCAGACGCTGGAGAGCGAGGTGCTGGACATCGACGGCGACTGCGGCGGCTATAATCTGCAGTGGGCCTGGTCCTCCGGCCGTCTGGCCGGACAGCTGCTTACCGGGAGGGAACGCCATGCTTCGCATTCGTGACCTGATCCTGCCGGAGACGCACGATGTCTCCGAGCTGTATTATCATGCGGCGCAGGCCCTGCATGTCCGCGCATCGGACATCGCTGCGCTGCACATTTTCCGCCGCTCCCTTGACGCCCGCAAAAAGCCGGACCT
>ENA-OWPM01001776-OWPM01001776.1-human-gut-metagenome-genome-assembly--contig:-NODE-1776-length-15548-cov-6.226231_pt1 | contig 15548 bp, 19 predicted proteins | sample MGYA00248267_ERZ651852 | MGnify/ENA primary metagenome ERZ651852 (study PRJEB26924, sample SAMEA4378228) | human gut metagenome | biome: human gut; feature: human-associated habitat; material: faeces...
TAGAATTCCATTTGCATTATTATTAATTAAACCTTTTGGTATAAATGGAATATGGTTAAGTATTTCACTTTCAAGTATTCTTAAAGGTATTTTTTCTTATTTACTATATGAAATTAAAGTAAGAAGAAAGTATGTAGACATTGTAAAATAAATATAGTGAAATTAATGAAGAGGCATAACAAAATGATAAGACTGGTTAAAGTAGTTTTGTAATTGAAAATAAATCATTTCAATTATAAATAAATAAATAAATAAATAAATAAATAAATAAATAAATGGATACTTAGAAAATAAAAAATGTATCCATTTATTTTTTTGATTAAATAGTTGTATATTACAACTATTTTGCAATATTATATAAGTATAGTAATTATTTAGAAGGAGGGTTTATAATGGAATATAAAATAATAAATATGCAAAAAGAACATTGGGAACAAGTAAAACAAATCTACTGGGAAGGTATTGAAACAGGAATAGCAACATTTCAAACAGAAATACCTAGCTATGAACAATGGGATAATTCTCATCTAAAATTTGGTAGATTTGTAGCATGTAATGAAGAAAAAGTTTTAGGATGGGTTGCTTTAAGTTCAACATCAAGCAGATGTGTATATTCTGGAGTAGTAGAAATAAGCCTTTATATTGGAAAAGATTTTAGAGGAAATGGTATTGGCAAAGCGCTTATGAAAGAGGCAATTAAGCAAGGAGAAGAAAAGGGTATATGGAGTTTCTACTCTGCAATAATAGAAGAAAATATTGCAAGTATAGAATTACATAAAAAATGTGGATTTAGAGAAATAGGTACACGTGAAAAAATAGCTAAATTAAGTAATGGAAAATGGTCAGATACAGTATTAATGGAATTTAGAAGTAAAACAGTTGGTATTGGCTAACTATAGGGTAACATTATTATGAATAGAAGTAATGAATTTAGAGAATTAATACGGAATTTAGAAAGAAAGCTAGGATTACTTAATAAAGAAGGTGGAGGATGCTATTATAATGTATCTTTAGCACAATGTCATGCTTTGGTAGAAATAGGACGAGCTAATAGTATATCAATAAAATCTTTATCACAATTGTTAAATTTAGATATAAGCACAATGAGCAGAACTGTAGATAATTTAATTGCAAAGAATTATGCTATTAAGATGAAATCAGATAAAGATAAACGTATATTCATAGTTAAACTTACAGATGAGGGGAAGCGACTATTCAATTCAGTTGAAAATAAAATGAATGATAAGTTTGAGAAAGTTTATGAAAAAATAAACATTGATGATAGGGATGATATTTTAAATTCATTGAGAATATTAATAGAGGTATTTAATAATAATTTTATTGAGTAAATTATTATGTAGGCAGACACAAATTTGCTGACAATTTGCCGACAATGCAGAAGTTAGATTAAAATATAATACAAATATACTTTAATATGTAGTATTATCACATATCATTCAAATCCCCTATTTTCAAGGGTTGAGATGATGTATAATGATTTAATGTAATATATTTGGAGGTTATACTGTACGAATACGCCTCATGCAGAAATTATAATGAGTTTAGAAATATATAAGAAGTATAAATTAAAGGGTGGCAAATATAAATGTGCCACCCTTTTGCCACCCATGCACAAGTTTTATGAAATTATAAAGTAATACATATAATTTTAAGAGAAGATTGTATTTCTCTTAAAGCTCGCATTTTAGAGGGTTACAATGATATAAATTAATTTAGTGTAATATATCAGAAGATATTATATCTACAAACTCCGCATGCTGAGACAGTTGTGAAGCTGGCATTGAACGCTTAGTGAAGTGGAGCTTGTCGACATCTGAACTTAGGGTTCAAGCCCGCATTTTGAAGCTTGTCTGAAGAATGTGTTCATTAAAATAAATAGCCATTTATAAAGGATTTTATAAGGCGATAATTTATCGCCTGCCGCCCATTTGCCGACGGAATTGTTACCTTGTCGACAAGTGGGCATTTTATTTTTAATAAGATGTTTGAAGTTGTGCTAGGAAGAATTTAAAAATGAATTGGTTTTAGAAAATACAAAGATATTAGTTCTTTTTTTCTGCTATTTTGAGGTGAAAAATGATTAATGAAAATACAATAAAATATGTTACTGCAACAATTGGAACTACTCTTACTTGGGTGTTTGGTGCTTGGGATACGGCTTTAACTGTACTTGTATGTTTTTAGATTATATAACAGGAGTTGTAAGAACTTTTGTAAAGAAAGAAGTAAGTTCAAATGTTTGACTTATTGGAATAGCAAGAAAGTCATTAATATTAGTAGTTTTAATAGTTGGAGTTTTATTAGATAGGTTATTAAATGCAGGAACTTGAGTGTTTCGAACTTTAATAGCCTATTTTTATATTGCAAATGAAGGAATCAGCTTACTTGAAAATTGTGTGGGATTGGGACTTCCAGTTCCACAAAAATTACAAGATACATTAATTTAATTAAAAGAAGGAAATAAGAAAGAATTATAGGAGGAAACAAAATATGAAAATAGGACTAAGAGGTGGACATTCAAAGAATTGTATAGGAGCAGTAGGAATTGTAGATGAATATAGCCAGATGCAGAAGTTTTATACTCATGTAAGTGAATTATTAACTAATAATTCATATTATTATACAGATTGAAATTTTAATTAAAAATTATATATAATTCGCTTGATCCAATTATTTGAGGCTTTAGATAATACTATTTGTTATAGTATTATCTAAAGCCTTCTTTCTTTATTTTTATGCTTTTTGACCATCTTTTTTCAACTTATAAAGTATACTAAATATGTATATTATTTCGTGTAAGACAAATAATAAAATGAAAAAAATTTATTTTTTGGAGGTATTGAAAGTGTTTGAACACAAAAAGCAATTATTACATGAAGTAAAAGTTGAAAGGCCTAATCCACAATATGCAGTTCTTATGCAAGAGCAATTAGGCGGAGGAAATGGTGAACTTAAGGCAGCAATGCAATATATTTCTCAAAGTTTTAGAATAAAAGATCCAGAAATAAAAGATTTATTTTTGGATATTGGGGCAGAAGAACTTAGCCATATGGAAATGGTAGCACAAACAATAAATTTATTAAACGGTCATGAGGTTGCAAATGAAAAAGTTACTAGTGGTGAAATACAAACACATGTACAATGTGGATTATCACCTGTATTAATTAATTCATCAGGAGCACCTTGGACAGCTGATTATGTAACAGTTACTGGAGATTTAGTTGCAGACTTATTATCTAATATAGCATCAGAACAAAGAGCAAAAGTAGTATACGAATACCTTTATCGACAAATTGAAGATAAAGAAGTGAGGGCTACAATTGATTTTCTACTTAACAGAGAAGAAGCACATAATGCTTTATTTAGAGAAGCTTTAAACAAAGTTCAAAAGACTGGATCAAATAAAGATTTTGGAGTTACTGAAGATTCAAAGTTATATTTTAATTTATCTAATCCAGGACCATCTCATGAAGCACCTAATCCAACTGCACCATCATTCGAAAATCCAAGAAAATAGGATTTATAACTAAAAATACTACAAGATTTTACTAAAGCGCCTGTACCAACTGTACATGTTATGCCAAGAACAGAGGTTCAACAATTTGATGATAGAGAAATGGCAACAGCATATCTTTTAACATTAAAAAGGGCTGGAAGAGAATATGCTTGGAGTGCAATGGAAGTAAGTAATCCAGAATTAAGAGAATTTTTAAAGGATGTATTCACAATGAGTTGTAATCATGCATATGAAGTTTGGCAATGGATGGTCAAGAAAGGTTTTTATTCATTAAGTCCAGCTAAACCAGAATAAATTAATTCTGCTGGTTCAATATTTAATGAAGTACAACAATAAATATATTTGTATATAAATCCCATATAAGGTGAAAATAAATATGATTATTTCGAGAAAAAGTGCACATAATATATAAGTAAAATATTATAGGTGGTGATTAAATGAGAGCACTTTCAGATGTTGAAAATATATCTTTAGCAGCAATCTTAAAAATGGAAAGCGATGGAGTAATTATGCAAAGAGCAATAAATACTCTAATATCAGATGAAGATTTAAAGAGACAATCAGAAGCTAGTATTTTAGCAACAGAAGGTAGAATTAAAGGGATACAACAATTTATAAGTGAAAATAATGTATCAGTTGCTAAGGAGGAATAAGGTTATGACAAATATGATTGGAAATTTAATTAAGAATAGTGTTGATATAGATGATAAAATGATAGCAATCAGCATGCTATCAGCAGCAAAAGAATCAGCAGATCTGTATCTTAATTCAGCATTAACAAGTAGTACCCCAGAGTTAAGAGCAATTTATTCGGCAGCACTAGTACAAATGGTTGAAGGGCACACAGCGCTTACAGAATTGAGTATTAATAAAGGATGGCTTAAACCATATAGTACACCTACTGAACAATTAACATGTTCTTATAATGAATCAAAAAATGCTATTAATGAAACTAAGTAGAAACTTATAGAGAACTCTAGAAATAGGGTTCTTTTTTGTGCAATAAAGCAGAAAAAGTAAGGTGGGGAAACTATGTAATAGTGTAACAGTAATCATAATATAAAAGTTCCTATTGAAATAAGGTTTTTTAGCGATATTAAAAATATTACAATAATAACTAATCTTGATATGAAGATAGTTCTAGCAATATATTTCAGTTTCATTAATTGCCATATGAAAATTACATGTAAAAAAAGCAAAAATAAGTAGAAGATATAATTTATTTCTGATAACATCTATAAATAAATCTTTTAATGAAGAATTTTCTGTTTTTTTCTGTCAGCAAACACAAATTTGTCGACGATTTGCCGACAATGCACAAGTTATATTAAGATAAAATACAAATATATTTTAATCTGTATTATTATTACATATCATTCGAGTGCCCTATTTTCAAGGCTTGAGATGATATATAATGATTTTATGTAATATATTTGGAGGTTATAATGTACGAATACGCCTCATGCGGAGTACAACGAAAAACTATATAGAAATCCTTAATTTTAGACACTTCTTCAACCATTTTGTTTTTACAAATGAGGGTGATAAAATCCGCAATAAACAGTTAAAAAAATATATTAACGTTTCTGTAGTTATTGATATGGAGTGTGGGAACACAATAAAATAAAGATTTAGATTTTAAGGAGTACCGTATAAATGGTACTTTTTTTCTGTGTCAAAGATAGGAGAAAATTGGATTGACTGTTAATACTGTTATCCAATTAATTGATAAAGTATTGTATAATATTTAATATAGTAAATATAAAGAGGATAATTTGTAAAAATTTCAATGTCTTTTATTAAAGCTATAGGAATATTAAGAATGTTAGTGTTTTTCTTTTATAATTAGCAGTATCTCAGAGATGCATTGTGTAAGAAAAACAAGGATGATACAATAAATAACAGCATTTAAGGATGGAGGAACTATGATAGAATACTTACAAAAGAATGTTATCTCAATATTTTCATTAATCATATCAATCTTTCCTCTATCGTTTAGTCGGAAAACTGCAAAACTAAATAGCTATAACCAGGTGCTATAATATCTTCTTTATGCCGAGAGGGTTCTTTGCTAAATTGAAGGAAAAGTATAATTTTAATGTAAAAATATACAATTCGGTACAATCGAAAGTTATTCCTTTTGAGCATGAACCTATTATCACTCCTAAAATTGGAGGGATTTATGAAGCACAAATGTTTTCTATATTTGATGATGAATTATCTTTAGGTATTAACAAAACACTTCCTATACATATTAACTATGTAGATAGAGAAAATTTCAATTTAGATACAGATCAAGAATTAAAGAATTTAGGTACTATGGAGGGTAGTGTTCATAATGTTTTAGCAACTAGAATAAAAGGACATGGTTTATCTTGGTCTATGACCGGAGCAAATGCAATGGCTAAATTACTGTGTTTAAAACATAGCCAATGCGATTTGTTAAGTGAAATTGAGGAAATAACCAAAAGAAAAATTAATGTAGATTTTGAATATAATATTAAAAATGAACTTGACAATGAACTGAAGAAAGCTAAGAAAGATATAAATGACGCTGTAAGAGACATTTTATATGAAAAGACTAGTAAATTTTCTAATAAAGAATCTCACATAAAAGTTTTTTTAGAGCATTACGTGGTTTACTATAAAATTTTTAAAATTAGTTTAAATAATTTGAGGATATTTTGTGATAAAATTCAGATTCCATGCATTGGAATAAAAATAAAAAGTTTTGCCCCACATTTCTTTTACAGTAACTGGGCATTGATAGGTGCTTTTAAATAACTGTAAATGTTGCTATACTAATTGATAAGGAGCAAGAATTTATAGTATAGATGAATATAACAAAGATAGGTCATATTTTATATTTAATAAAGAAGTTTTCCATAATTAGTATGGAAATTATCTGAATGGAGTTTTAATTTCCTCATTTTATAATTAATGTATGGGGAGTGGTAAAATGAAGGATTATCGTGAAAGAAATTACTTAAATTTTTTATCAGAGGACGAGTATATTTCTTCTGAAGATATTGCATTAAAATTAGACATAAGTGGAAGAACAGTGCGAAATGAATTAAAGGAACTTAATAAAGTATTGGAAATGCACGGGGCAAAGATTGTAACTAAAACAAAATGTGGAAATATTTTAATTGTAGATAATAGAGAAGTATATCAAGATTATTTATCTGAAATAAATAATAAAACCTCTCATAAAATACCTAAAACTTCTCAAGAGAGAGTAGAATTTCTTATGGAATATTTGCTGCAATCGTATTCTTATGTGAAAATCGAAAATTTATGTAATTTGTTGTATGTTAGTAAAACAAGTCTTTCTTTAGATTTAAAGAAAGTCAGAGAGCAGTTACAAGTATATAACTTGAAATTAAATACTAAACCCAATCACGGTATAAAAGTTGAAGGTAGTGAATTTGATTTAAGATTATGTATGGCGAATTATGCAATGGACAATACAGGAGTTTTACAATCAGATTTAGAAAAAAGTAAACGTATTGAATGTCTTAAAATGATTGCAGATATACTAACGTCTTCATTTGAAGACGAGAAGTACTTAATCTCAGATACAGCATTCCAAAATTTAATTATTCATATTTATACAGCATTAAAAAGAGTTCAAGATAGCAATTATGTGCCAATAAATCATCAAATAAAAGAATTAGTAAAAGAGAAAAATCTCAATTTAGCAAGAGATATATTTGAAAAGCTAGAAAGTAGTTTTAATATTGTTATTCCAGATGATGAAGTTTACTATATAGCAATTCACTTAGCAGCCAAAGAGACAATATATGAAAGTAAATCGAACAAAAATATGGTGATAAGTGAAGAGATAAATAATATAGTGCTAAATATGTTGAAAGAAGTAAATGAAACGTATAAGATTAAATTCTTTGATGATTTAGAATTGAGAATGTTATTAGCATTGCATCTTATTCCATTCCAAGTTAGAATGGAATGTAGCATGATTGCTCATAATCCTATTATTAAAGATATAAAAACAAGAGCTACTTTAGCTTATAATATAGCAGTAAGTGCTTGTAATGTTTTAGAAAAAATATATAAAAAGCCAGTGTCTGATAGTGAAATTGGCTATTTTGCATTACATTTTAATCTTGCATTAGAAAGAAAAAAGAAAATAATAAATAAGAAGAATATTGTGATTGTTTGCAGCTCTGGAAGAGGAACAGCAAAATTGTTAGCCTATAGGTTTCAAGAAGAGTTTGATAAATATTTAAATAAGGTGATAACTACTGACATTTTAAATTTAAGAAACATAGACTTTAAGAATATTGATTATGTGATCACAACTGTACCTATTGATTTTCAAATTCCTGTACCTATTCTTGAAATTACATGTTTTTTAGAAGATTTGGAACTAGAAACAATTAAAGATTTCTTCAAAAAGAATAATAATCAATCATTATTAGACTTTTTAGATCCAGAGCTATATATTACAGATGTTGACTTTAGCAGTAAAGAAGAAGTTATTAATTATATGGTAAAGCAAATTAAGCAAGTAAAGCCACGTGTACCAGATAACTTTTATGAAGCAATTATGAAAAGAGAAAAACTTTCTCCGACGGAATTTGGTAACATGGTAGCTTTACCACATCCGTATAAAGTTATTACTGAAGATACTTTTATTTGCTTAGTGATATTGAAGAAACCGATTGTTTGGAATAAAAAGAAAGTTCAGTTGATTTATCTTATGTCAGTAACAAATCAAGAAAATCGAGATCTACAATATATTTATAAAGTAACAAGTAAATTATTTACAAATAAAAAGTATATTAAAGATTTAATACAAAATAAAGATTACAATATGTTTTGTTCAATAATAAAAGAAATAGAAAAAAATATATAGGGAGGCTCTTATGAATATACTGTTAAGTTGTTGTGCAGGTATGTCTACAAGTATTCTTGTAGAATGTATTTTACAAGAATGTGAAAAACAAGGGAAAGATTATAATATTAAAACTGTTGATCAAGGGATTTTAAAAGATGAAATTAATGGAGTTGACGTTATTTTATTAGCACCACAAGTTCGGCATATTTTGAAAAGAGTTGAAAAAATGACAAAGGGGCAAATACCAATAGGTGTTATTAAAGTAAAAGATTATGGTAAATTAGATGCAGCTGCTATTTTAAAATATGCAGAAGAATTATTTGAAAACCATTCAGCTCAAAAGTTAATTAAGTAGAATAATAATAAAAAAGCTTTATATTATTAATTTTGATCTAAAAAAAGAGACAATAGAAATCAAATTAATGCTTTAGGAGAGTGTAATTAATACACTTTCTTTTTTTATACTTAATGACTCATTAATATTAAGCTGAGTTGACCTTTAAGAGAGTGATTTTTTCATTACGTTGTTAACTATAACAATAGATAGAGCTATTATGTTTTATTAGAGTATATGTTCTTTTATGGTTTATAAATATTCTATAATCAGTAGTCGGAGGATAAATCATTTTAAATATAATTTTTCCATAATTAAAGTGGAAATAAAACTGGTGGAGAAATACTTTGAAAAGGTTTATATTTTAAATATAAAATATCAAGTGCACTAGATAAATAAAATAGAGGAGAAGATACATGGAAAATAAATACGAAAGTTCATTTGAACTAATTTTAAATGCAGGAAACTCAAAATCAAAATCTTTAATGGCAATTGAAAGTGCAAGAGAATTTAATTTTGAAGAAGCAGAATCTTTAATTAAAGAAGCAGCAGAGGATTTAAAAGCTGCTCATAATTCACAAACTGAGATGATTCAAGGTGAAGCAAGAGGAGAAAAACAAGATATTAATGTTATTCTCATTCATGCCCAAGATCATTTAACAACAGCAATGATTATGCTTGAACAAGCTAAAGAATTTACTAATATATATAGGATTTTAAAAGATTTAAAGGAAAGAGGGTAACAATATGAGAATTATGTTAGCATGTAATGCAGGAATGTCTACTAGTCTTGTGGTAAGTAAAATGCAAGAAGCAGCAACACAACAAGGTAAAGAATATAAAATTTGGGCTGTAGAAGAAGGGGAAATAGCTGAAGAGTTGGGGGACTTTGACGTGTTACTTTTAGGACCACAAGTTCGTCATATCTTAAGAAGGGTTACTAAATTAGTGGGGGGTAAAGCAAAAGTTGCTGTTATAGATGCACCTTCATATGGAAAATGTGATGGTGAGGCAGTATTGGCTCAAGCTGAAAAATTATATCAGGAGGGATAAATATGAAAAATTTTTCTAAAATTGAAGATGGATTATTATTGCTTGCTGAAAAAATAGATGGAAACAAATATTTAGGAAGTATAAAAAATGCATTTACAGATTTTGTACCATTTATTATTGTAGGATCTTTTGGAACATTATTAAATTCATTAATTGCAAATCAGAAAACTGGTCTTGCACAATGGATTCCGTTGTTAGCGAATTTAAAGCCAGCTTTTGATGTACTAAGTTTTGCAACTGTTTCGTGTATGACGATTCCAATTGTATTTTTAATTGCAATGCATTTAGCAAAAGATAATGAAATGCCACAATTTACAACTGGTGTATTAAGTTTATGTGCTTATTTAACTGTTGTCCCATCAACAGTGACTGTTATTAAAGAAGAATTAAAAGGAACAGCAGCTGGCCTTGGAACTTCTTCTTTAGGAGCACAAGGGTTGTTTGTTGGAATGTTAATAGCCGTTGTTGTCGCTCAATCATTTAATAAATTAATGAAGATTGAAAAAATAAAAATTAAGATGCCATCTTCAGTTCCAAAAGGGATTGCAATATCATTTAATACATTAATTCCAATTTTCATTATTCTCGTTTTATCTGCAGTGTTTGGAAACTTATTCAAATTAGGAACAGGTTATTACTTAAATGAATGGATTTATTCTGTTGCGCAAGCACCTTTAGAAGTGATTTTCCAAAGTTCGTTAGGGATTATATTTATGGCTATTCTTAGCCAATTGTTCTGGTTCTTAGGTATTCATGGTGGATTGATTATTGAACCAATCCGTAGCCCATTATCTGCTTCAGCTATTGCTGCCAATATTGCAGCAATAAATGCAGGAGGAGTTCCTTCAATGCCTATTACAAGAGGATTCTGGACAATTTTTGTTGTTTGTGGTGGAGCTGGAATTACTTTATCATTAATTTTTGTAATTCTAAAATTCTCTAAGAGAGAGGATCATAGAATGATTGCTAAAATGTCATTATTACCAGGAATCTGTGGAATTGGAGAACCAATTGTATTTGGATTACCACTTGTTTTAAATCCTGTGTTTGCAATTCCATTCATTATTAACTCTGGTATTGCAGCTGGAATTGCTTTAAGTGCAATAAAATTAGGATTTTTAACATGTAATACTGTTGATGCTCCCTTCGGTTTACCTATCTTTATTAATGCTATGTTATCATATGGATGGAAAGGAATAATTATACAAATTATTATTTTGGCTGTATGCACCATTATTTGGATTCCATTTGTATTAATGTCAAATAGAGCAAAGGAAAACGTATAACTAATGTTTTTAGAAAGGAGAATATAAATGGGATTTCCTGAAGGTTTTTTATGGGGAGGAGCGACTGCTGCTAACCAATTTGAAGGAGGCTTTAAAGAAGGAGGTCGTGGAATTGCTGTTTCTGATTTAATTACAGATGGCAATCAAGAATCACCTCGAAAAATATTTTATGAATTTAATGATGGAATACAAGGGAGTATTAGGTTAGGAGAATGTATTCCTATAGGTGCACATGGAATTCTTAAAGAAGGATATTATTATCCAAGCCACAGAGCAACTGATTTTTATCATCATTATAAAGAAGATATTGCTTTAATGGCTGAAATGGGATTCAAAGTTTACAGATTTTCTATATCTTGGACGCGTATCTTTCCTAATGGAGATGATGCAATTCCAAATGAAGATGGATTGAAGTTTTATGATAATGTTATTGATGAGTTATTGAAATATGGTATTGAGCCATTAGTAACAATATTACATTTTGATATGCCATTACATCTTGCAAATAAATATAATGGTTGGGAGAATAGAAAACTTATTGATTTCTATCTCAGATATGCAGAAGTTTTATTTAAGAGATGGAAGGATAAAGTTAAATATTGGGTTACTGTTAATGAAATTAATGTATTGGGTGGTTATTGGACTTTGGGATTAGCGTCAAATAATAGACTTGAAGGAAATAATTCTAATCAAGGGGAAACATCTTTTAAAGATGCAGGTGCTAAAATTCAAGCGATTCATCATTTATTAGTTGCTTCTTCATATGCAAATAAAATCGCACGTGAAATTAATCCTAAATTTAAGTTAGGATGTATGTTAGCACTATCTGGTATTTATCCTGCAACTTGTCATCCTAAAGATGTGTTTGGTGCTTATGATTTTAGACGTCGCGCCCTTATGTTTTCAGATGTTGTATGTAGAGGAGCTTATCCTAATTATGCTCAAGCTATTTTTGATGAATATAATTTTCAATTAAAGATGGAATCAGGAGATGAAGAAATATTAAAAGAACATCCAACTGATTTCTTAGCTTTCTCTTATTATCGTACAACAGTATTTGATAGGAATTCACCAAATACAACAACTACAGGAGGACAACAAGGATCTGCTAATCCATATTTAGAAAAGACACCTTGGGGTTGGCCAATTGATCCGGAAGGATTAAGATTTGTCTTAAATGAATTATATGATCGTTATCAAAAGCCTTTATTCATTGTTGAAAATGGAATGGGAAATATTGATGCTGTAGAGAAAGATGGTTCAATTAATGATGATTATCGTATTGATTATTTAAGAAGACATATTGAAGAAATGAAAAAAGCCGTTGAAATTGATCATGTAGATTTATTAGGATATACACCATGGGGCTGTATTGATGTTGTTTCAGCAGGTACAGGTGAAATGAAAAAACGTTATGGATTAGTATATGTAGATATGGATGATAAAGGTAATGGAACACTTAAGCGCTCTAAGAAAAAATCATTTTATTGGTACAAAAATGTTATTAAGACAAATGGTGAAGAGTTAGATTAAAATTTTTATTACTTAGTATTTAACAAGGATTGCTTTTTTATGGTCTTTTGTCTGTTGAACTCTAATATGAATTGATCTTAAATTAATAGATAAATTAGAAGAAGAGTAAAGAAAATGATATTTGAATTAATAATAGTGATTAATTATATAGAGTAATATCTTATATAAAGAAAAAAGTTTAAAGAATATTTTAATATTTTCAACGAATTAAAGATAGACAAATAATTAATTTTAAAAGAACAATTAAATTAATGCTGAAATTGTTTGTTTAGAGTTGATATTAAAACTAATAAATAAGTGTTTGAAATGGGGCTGTCGCATTAGCAGTTAAAAACTGCTAGCGGCAAGCTCCGTTTTTTATAAATTTAACAAGCTTTATTTTTTAAAATAAGTCATCCCTAAAATAAGTCGACTTTAATAAGCCCTATTATTTTAGGGATTTTTTTATGTAGATTTTTAGGAAAAATAAGTTAAGCACATCGATTTAATTTAAATAAATGAGTTCCTGTTTTCTCTAATTTTTTAGTTCTTTCTTCTAATGGAATTTTGCAATTATGTCCTTTTATACAGTTTTTCTTAAATTTACAGTTAGCACAATCTTCACAGACATAAAGTGTTTTTTTGCTCTCATATCCAGTTTTTGATTTTCTTATATATGTATTGGTTGCATATAATTTTTTGTTATTGGTGTTAGTGAATAAATGTTAATATATAAATGATTTTAAGGGAGAGATGAATGATGAAGATAGATCATTTTTCACATCTAAGAAATTGTTTGAGATGATAAAAGCCTAGTGAATATAGAAGTAAAGGTAGAAACATAAAAAAAGCTGCCATAAAAATGACAGCTTTTTTAATGTTTAAACTTAAGCAACTTCATACTTAGTAACAACTCTTTGAGTAAGCTTAGCAGAATTTTTGCTTATTAAGCTTCCAGAGTCAACTAAGAAGATGTTTTTTTCAATTATAAGGTTCATAAGGGCTAAAACTTGAGCTTCTTTGATGTCATTTTTAACACCAGTGATACTCATATTTGTAGTCTTACCACCTTCAGTATTGAAAGTCATTGATAAGATGTATTCCATAGAAAATATCCTCCTTTCGTAGATTTTTAATAAATGATGCTATTAAGCCTGAGTTAAGCTTGAAGTAACATTTATTAAAGTGTCACGTGTTTCACCATCCATGATGTTTTTGATTGCATCAGCAACATCATATACAGCTTGAAGATCTGAATCTTCTTTAACATTTGAAAAAGTCTTTTTAGCAAATGTTGGGTCGCCGGCTTTATCTTGTCCGTTTTGTACTTCTATGCTTATAGAAGTTGATTCTACAGCTTTATTTACTGCCATCTTAAATTCCCCCTTTCATTTTTGATCACATAATATATATGACTTTAAAATGAAGATTACAGAAATTACTTATATTTTTATATAAATATTATTAGTAAATTTAAATTATAAAAAGCTTGTAGCATTGCCATAAGACATAAAAATTGGGCCACGTAGGTGAGTTTAATTTAGCTACTTTTTTATAATTTCAATAATGTGTAATAGTCAGAAAGTATGTAGTAATTAATAAAATTGATCTTTGAAAACTGAATAATTCGATATTGGAAAGTATGATATAATTAGCTCATAATAAACAGATAAATTAGAATTTGGAGGTTAATCATGAAAAAATGGTATGATGAGGAGTACGAATGGGAAATTGAGGTGATAGGGTTTCTTCGGAGTGACCACACAGAGCGGTATTGCCGAAACGGCGAGGAAGTTGGAGATAAGTATACCTGCACCTATGGCTGTCCTGTAAATACGGATGGACAGGGTATTTGCTCCAAAGTAATGATGATTATGTTCCCAATCATGGAGGCTGTCAGAAGTGATGGAAATTTAGAGAATATTGGTGGAAATGGCAAATATAGCAAAGATATTGTATGTCCAGATGGCTGCGTTATGTTTAGGATGACGGCCAAGAAACTTGGAAATGAGAATTTTTATAAGGGGAAGTTTTTCGATTAGCTTTAATTTTTATTGTGTTTAGTTTGAAGATAGACCAAAATGTATAAATTTCAGTCTAGATATGAGCTTATTATTACTTAAAAAATAAATAACACCATGTTGTGTGGAATAATGTTTATGGAGTTTTAGCTGATAACAATGCTCTCAACTGGTCTTATTGGGATAAGTGGCTTTGGTTTATTTCAACGACTAGTTTTATCATTTTTATAATTAATTTAATCATAGTTGCATCAAATAAAAAAATAAATAGAATTAAGTTATGAACAGTTTTAAACAACTATTATATTAAAAAAGTAATGGAAGGAGAGAAAATATAAATGATTAATAAAATTTTTTTAATAAAAGTAATTGGATTAAGATAATACATGTCATTCTATTTATTATTACAGGAATGTATATACTAGAATCTATATTTATTAGAGGACTATTTAGTAATGTTATTTTAGCTTGTATTAATATTATATTAAGTATTGTTGCATTTATAATAGCATTTATAAAGAAAGAGTATAAATTAATCATTATTGATTTTGTTATTCTTAGCATAACTTTATTAATATTTATATATCTAATTTATATTTAAAACATATATTTTTAGTAATAACAACTTTAAATTTATTAAAATACCGTATTATTCAAAATGAATATGCGGTATTTGGGGTACGCAATTCTAAAATAGTATATATATTTTAATTATAAAAATTAAAATAAAAAGAGCACTAAACAATTATAAAACTGTTTAGTGCTTTTCCTCATGCAACATGATCAGAATCACCAGTATCAATAACTATGCCAAGCTTAGTAGAAATAATTGTGTTTAGTTTATTAATTGAACTTGAAAGGCTTCTCATCTGTTTTTCCAATCTTATTAGTAATAATGATAGGTAAACCTTTGAAGCAATCTCCGGTTTTTCCCCCATTCCAC
>ENA-OWPM01001788-OWPM01001788.1-human-gut-metagenome-genome-assembly--contig:-NODE-1788-length-15454-cov-3.296578_pt1 | contig 15454 bp, 10 predicted proteins | sample MGYA00248267_ERZ651852 | MGnify/ENA primary metagenome ERZ651852 (study PRJEB26924, sample SAMEA4378228) | human gut metagenome | biome: human gut; feature: human-associated habitat; material: faeces...
AATATCGCCAAGTATTAAAGAAAAAAGAGATCGGTGCCAATGGACAAATCTCTATCGACTGGATCAACGACAGTTTGATTACATTCGTAAAAGACCGTCTGGGCCATGATCAACGATACGCCATCGACCCGACGAAGATTACCAACGAATTAGGCTGGACACCAGAGACCTGCTTCGAGGTCGGTATCGTAAAAACCATCCGTTGGTATCTTGAGAACCAAAAATGGGTAGAGGATATCACCGGTGGAGATTACATGAAATATTACGAGCAAATGTATGGATCACGTTGATTCCTCAACGTGACCGTGTGTATGTGGATGAATCTCAGAGAGGCTGTTTCCTAATTCGGGAGCGGCCTCTCTTATTTGTTTCCGGATCGTCTCGCGTATCTCCTCACGCACATTCCTGCGGGTACTATCCAGTTCCGCTTGCTTGGCAGGTTTCAAGAAATCTTTATATTTACATTTCACTATCTTGAACTTGAAATCATCCAGATTCCCTTTTATATCGATACCCAACTTAAACGGTACCGGCGATTTTAAAACCGAGAGATGGTAATCGAACGTCATATCCAAATTATGCGTTCCTCCTACGGCTACTTTATACCGGTCCATCTCCACCAAGAATGGGAATACCTCGATCTTGTTATCATGGATCGCTAAATCTACCGCTATACTATCGATCATATTCCGTTTTTTATTCTTGAACATCAGCGTCTTCGATATCTCGGTAAATGTCTCACCATCCAGCAGCACCATATTCTTTCCGCTCAGGTAGCAAGAGGCATTTACAGACGGCAGCAACACGGACATCGTAGAATCCGCCTTGCAAGTCGCCGTCATCTGGCAATCTACCATGCCTTCGAACGAACGAAGCATAGGTACCAATGTATCGATATCCGGGAACAAACTGATTAACCGTTCCACTAAAATATCATTTAAGGACAACTCAAATCCCATAGTCGCCTCTTGATCTGTTTTGGTCGTATAAATCATCGTCAAATCTCCGGAACCGATATTCGAACTCATACATAAATCGCTCAGATTGATACTTTGATCCCGGATTACAACCTCACCTTTCACATCCTCCAACTTCAGATCCTTAAAATCTATTTTTTTAGCATTTGTATGAAGCGTCAGATCCAAGAATTTCGGAACGACAAATAGTTGAGAGATCGAATCCGTAGCGACACTATCCACGGTATTCGCTAATAGATGATCCGTCTCCAGTACGGAGATACTGTCTTCCGAGAAGGCCCTAACCGAGTTGGATGCCAATTGATCAGAAAACTGCAAACCTTTACCTATAGCTAGCATCAACTGGTTACAATCGATCAGATCGGATTCCAACTCGAAATTCGCTTTCAGCTTTCCTCCCCGTAGCATGGCCCGCCGGATGCCGCTAAGCTCTCCGCTCAAAGTAAGATCGCTCTTTCCTAAATGCAGGCGGGCACCACTCAACGTCATATTGTTAGTATTGAAATTCACGCTTGTCTCATCAATATACATCGGAATGGGGAATAAGCGGCTAAAGCCCCTCAATTGCTTAAACCTCACTTGTCCCCGAGCCTCCCATTGGCGTAAGACACTGTTTGAGGAAGCGACCGAATCCACTTGCGACCGCTGTCTATTCGCCCTTCGGGTGGTCTGCGTGCGCCTGCGCAAGGTATCACCGGCGGCGATACGGCGTTCACGTTGTTGACGAATCGCTTGCCGATAAGGTAATGCTTCCAAAGAGAACTGGCTTTCCGTCAGAACCATACCCGTCCGTAAAGGGATAAGAATATATTTTAAGGTGTCCACCGAGATCGTAGCTCCCGCCATAGGGATCCGCTTATCTGTAGAAGAAGCCTTGATGCCCCCTTTCAACACGGTCTTACCGGCCACCATCCAGGTAGAATCCGGCAACTTGGTGCGCAAATGATCAAATTCCAACCCTGCAGTCATAGGGATAACAGCCGTTGTATCAATAACCGGCGTCGTATTGGCTACCATCTTCAATCCACCGATATTCGTACTGATCTCATCCTTATACTTTATATTCAAGGTATCCACCGATAGATTAGCGCTCAACAATCCTTTCGCATTCAGATATTTACTTTCATTTTCCGTAGATCCTACAAACAGATTCGCCCCAGCGATATACATATCCACGCCTAACGGCTTACTAAACGCCTTGAAGCGATCAACCGTCAAATTGCCGGATGATTTGACCTTGGCGAAGCGGCTATTCACGATATCATCCACCTTAAACACCGTAGATAAATCAGCCATCACGGTACCCTCCAGCAGCAGTGTGTCGGGATTCAAGAACTCTTTAGCCAAACGGGTAAAATCGACCTGCCCTTTCATCTCCGCCCGAATCGCGGGATTCCTCCAGATATCCCTAACCTCGCCACTCATGGTCAGCGAGGTATTCAACCCGATCAATGTCAGCTCCTCCAAAGAGACATACGAAGAATCCGGGTAAGCGCCATTCAAATGTAAATCCACGTCCATGCGCAAGGTATCAATCCCCTGTTCAATACCTTTTACATGATAAGAACCATCCTCTATCTTGCAGCATAAGTTCACGGTCGGAACGATACTATCCCCTAATTCTCCACGGATATCCCCTTCCAAAATAATACGTCCCTCAGCAAGTGTTTTATCCCGATCCTTAAAATATTCATCCGGAATAAAATGTAAGAGATCATTCATATCGGAAACCTTCAACCCGAAAGTCATATCGATCCGTGACGGATTATCCTCGGTAGCCGGCACCATAAAGCCATCCGCCGTAAAAGGCAGGTTATTCACCAGCAACTCCGCGTCCCTCAACCCAATCCGGTGAAGTCCGTCAGCCAACAACAAACGTCCCTTGAAGCGTAACGCTAACTTATTCGCCAAAGAATAAGACGGGCTACGGAATACGATCGAGGAAGAACCGGTCTCCACATCCAACTTATTTCCTCGTTGGGTCAAAAGGCCGTCTATATGTAAAAAGAAACCATCGATCGCCGTATATAAATCCTGCTGCCGGTCATCATAGACAAAATGCCCATTCGTAATATGCACTTGCTGCAAATCTATTTTAGGCAATGGAGATGACGATGATTCATCTACCGAATCCATCTCACTTTGATAAATCTCCCAATTCGCCTTTCCCTCCTCATTCACATAACCATAAAAACGGATACTATCCATGATAACCCGAGGAATCGTCACTTTCCCGCTAAACAGATAATCCGTAGGGTTAAATACGACGATCGCTTTTTTGAAAGACAGCAAAGAATCCGAAGGAATCATCAAATCCTCCTGATGTTCTATAGAATCCTCAGCCTGATGTGAGATCAAACGCCCATTTGTCAACTTCACTCCCAGATAAGGATACGTCTCGAAATAAGTCAACTCCACCCGCTCACATTCCAAGTGCGCCTCTATGAATTCGTTTGTTTTTTCTACGACCAGCGGTGTCAGCTTCTCCGGAGGTAAGACCGCCCATTTCAGTATACCAACCCCGATCAAGGGAAGTATGAAAAAGATCCCGACCAACGCAGACACAACAACCAGCAATATCTTTCTTATTCGTACCATACTCATTCCTTCATCTTATCACAAACAACACTAATTAAATTGTATGAGCAAAAATACGAAATACTATCCCAAAGACAACGCTTATATCATAAAAAAAGGCCCCCCGCAATGAGAGACCTTCTTTTTACATCTTATTTATTTTTCTACAATTTATTTATCCAGAACCTCGTATTTAGAATGCTGGCTCTTGAACTCAGGAACAATCTCCTTCATCCGCTTCACGATCTGCATATCCCCCTCCACGGCACACGCCTGCACCAAGGCATCGATCCGCAGATTGGCGTCAGCGTAGTCATACGCACGGACTTGGGCGATCTTGATTTTCGGATGAAAAGTAGGCTTGGTAGTCTCCTCCTCATTGAGTACCTCCTCATACAACTTCTCCCCGTCCCGCAATCCCGTGAACCGGATCTCGATTCCCTTCACGCCGCTCAGACGGATCATACGCTCAGCCAGATCCACGATCCGTACAGGTTTACCCATATCGAACACGAAGATCTCGCCCCCATTACCCATCGTACCGGCCTCAAGGACTAGCTTACAAGCCTCCGGTATCAACATGAAGAAACGAATGATATCCTTGTGCGTCACCGTCACCGGACCGCCCCGCTTGATCTGCTCCTTGAATAACGGGATCACGGAACCGTTCGATCCCAGCACATTACCGAAACGAGTCGTCACGAATTGCGTACGCCCCCTCACCTTCCCATCCTTGATGGCTTGATCCAAGCTCTGCACGTAGATCTCGCAAATACGTTTCGAGCAGCCCATCACGTTCGTGGGATTCACCGCCTTGTCAGTCGATACCATCACGAACTTCCTCGTACCGTATTTCACCGACAAGTCTGCGATCACCCGGGTACCGTCCACGTTGTTGCGGACACTCTCCTCCGGATTATCCTCCATCATAGGCACATGCTTGTAAGCCGCGGCATGAAACACGTAATCCGGACGATGCTCCTCGAACAATTCCTCCATGCGTTCACGTACACAAATATCGCTCACAACCGTATAGGATTCTATATCCGGCCACCCACGAGCCATCATCAAGCGGACATCGTGTAAGGGAGTCTCCGCCTGATCTATCAAGACCATACGTTCCGGGGCGAACTGGGCTACCTGCCGCACGATCTCGCTGCCGATACTCCCGGCGGCTCCTGTTATCAGAATCCGCTTACCGGTAAGCTGCTTCCTCACAGCCTCCAAGTCTATCTCGATCTTATCACGGGGCAGTAAATCCTCTATATTCACCTCCCTCAGCTGGGTATGGCTCAAGTCGCTCCTCCCGTCCCACTCTTGGGCGGCAGGAGTCATATAGATCTTTATATTCGCCTTGATCAGCCTGTCCACCATCTCCTGATTATTCCGGATCGCCTCAACTTTCAATGGAGACACCAGCAAGACATTAGACCGTTTTTTCCTCATCACAGAAACCAATTCCTCATCATTCGGATAAACCTTGACTCCCATTAAATACCGATTCCCAATCTCAGCCATGTCCGAGATAAATCCAGCCAGCACAAACCGGGCCGGATCCTGATTCTGGATACTCTTCGCCAAACTCACCCCACCTTGCTTCACGCCATAGATAAACGCACGCTCCGCCTTAGCCACCCGGAAAGTACTCACATAAAAGAATTTAACGAACACACGCATCATCCACATCAGACTCATCGCCAACAACGCGGAGAGGATCAGATCCCGTTTACGGATATACACCAAATAAGGAGAAAAGTCCGTCAACGCCTGAAACACGACTACGCAAATCAAGCCAAACAAGACGGCGAATCCCACCTTTTGCAAGTCCACGAAAGAGGAATAACGTATAATCCCCGAATAGGTATGGAACAGGCGAAAGCCTACCAGATAAGGAATCAGGCATACCAACAGCGTGACCAATAGATGTCCTAAGATATCCAAGGTCGACAACACACCATTATTCAAGGCATACACCAATAAGCCGGAAAATAAGATCAAGCAGCAATCCAGCAAGATAATACCCCAATAGGGTAAGGATTTCTTGGAAAAGTACCAGGTAGATAGTCGAGAAAAAGGATCCCTCATATCAATTCTTGTTTATGTAGTTACACGAATAATCTATAGAATAAAAGCTCTTTTGGGCTATTCCGATACAATAGCTCTAAATGTTTGAAATATCAATCTTATATCGAAAGTAAAGGAATGTCTGGCAACATATTCCAGATTAATACGCAATTTATCTGGCATTATTACTTCAACATAATACTTATCAGGATCATTAACCCGCTCAAGAAGTTCATTCTCATTTCGATACCGAATAGAAGCCAAATCTGTAATGCCCGGCCTAACATCCAACACATGCATTTGTTCTTCCGTATACATATCAACATACTTACGAACTTCCGGACGAGGACCAACCAAACTCATATCCCCTTTAAACACATTAATCAATTGAGGAAATTCATCCAATTTGTATTTACGGATATAATAGCCGGACCGAGTAATCCGAGGATCATGTCCACCCACTGTAATAAGCCCTTTCTTATCTGAACCCACACGCATGCTACGGAATTTAAATAGCTGAAAATCCATATTATTACGCCCTACACGAACTTGCTTATAAAAGACAGGACCGATAGAATCACACTTAATCCAAATTGCCAAAATGACAAATAGAGGACTAAGCAAGATAAGCCCTATCCCGCTCGCTACAATATCAAATATACGTTTCAAATCGTTTGGATTATTTTATTGGGAAATAATATCAACAAAATTAGAAATCACATACTCCACATCCTCATCCGTAAGACTGGTGTGTAAGGGTAAAGTAATCTCATTATGGTATTGGTTGTAAGCATTCGGATAATCTGCGATATCAAAGCCTAACGCCTTATAAGCAGTCATCATGGGTAACGGTTTATAATGTACATTACAAGCGATTCCCCGTTCTGCCATTTTGATGATAATCTCATTCCTTTGTTCGATACTCTTATCCAATAACCGCACCAAATACAAATGTCCGCTGGAAATATGGTCCCCATTCAAATGATTCAGTGTTTGCGTACGATAAGTAGCTAACGCCTCATTATAACGGCGGATGATCTCCTGTCGTCTGGAAAGCATTCCCGCATAACGCTCGAATTGAGCCATACCGATAGCGGCCATGATATCCGTCATATTACATTTATAATAAGGAGCCACGATATCATATTCCCAAGCACCCAGCCGAGTCTTCGCTAAAGCGTCCTTATTTTGACCATGCAATGACAATAGCTGAAATTGCTTATACAAAGTCTCATCATCCACACCTAAAACCGTACGCCAAGTCAAAGCCCCCCCTTCCGCCGTTGTTAAATTCTTTACTGCATGAAAGGAAAAAGAGGTAAAATCTGCCACCCCACCACACATCTTTCCATGCCATTGAGCACCAAAGGCATGTGCCGAATCCGCTAATACAATGACCCTACCAAACGCTTTCTGGATCTCATTCGCAGATTTGAATAAATGCCGTTTACTCTCTACTGCCTCATAAATCCGGTCATAATCACACATAACCCCGCCAAGATCCACAGGGATCACTACTTTTGTATTAGGGGTTATAGCCTTCGCCAATTTATCATAATCCATCTCAAAAGAATCCGGAGCTGTATCCACCATCACCACCTTCGCCCCGACATGGCAAGTCACGCTAGCAGTGGCCGTATAGGTATAAGCACTAGTGATCACCTCATCGCCCGCCCCAACTCCTAATACCCGCAATATTGATTCCATGCAAGCCGTAGCCGAATTCAAGCATACAGCTCTATTCGTATGGCAATAAGTGGCTATCTTACGCTCAAACTCTTTAGTACGAGGTCCTGTCGTGATCCAACCGGAATTCAAGGCATCGCACACTCCATTAATTTCAGCCTCCGACATATCTGGAGGCGAGAAAAGTATCTTTTTCATAAAATGAATGATTAATAAATACAATCTCAATAAGACCCAATCATTGTCGTTGCGCATTAATGCGCCTCACATACGACTTAGCAGTAAATAAAGAAACAAGCATTCCACAGCCATTCGATAGATGCAACGTAGCAAACCCCAACAATAAATATAATATATTAAGATGTTTCCGTATTGCTATACAGAAACTTACCCCACCTATCATTAGCAAATAGGCCAATAAAGACAAACCTCCAATACCCATAAAAGGCCCCCAAAGTAAAGAAGCAAACAGAGGAACTATCAATGACAACACAAAAATCATAGGAATATAATGCCGTAACGCTAAAGAGTTGCTATTCCCTGTAAACAGAACCGTACGAATACCCCATAAGCCATTCTTATAATTTTGAATCCACAATTTTTTGAATGATTCGCGAGCATAATACGTACAATTACTATCAGGAACGATAAATATACGTCCACTACCTTTTCTTATACGATAATTTAGCTCAAAGTCTTGATTACGAATTAATCGTTCATCATACATTCCAAATCGCTCAAATGTATCTCGTCGATAGCAACCAAATGGAACAGTATCCACCTTCATCACTTTATCAACACCTGTACGGAACACAGAATTTCCCACACCAAACTTGTTGCTTAAGACTTCACGTATAGCCAATGTCTTTGGGGTTTTATTCAACACGTCTGTTTTGCAAACCACCCCTACATTATCAGCGTCTAATTCTACAATTCGCCCAATCAACGCCGAGAAATAATTTGTCGGATAACTAGCGTGGGCATCCAAACGGATAATAATATCCCCCTTCGATGCCTTTATGCCTATATTCATGGCGCAAGGTACTATCCGCTTCGGGTTGTCAAACAATTTGATGAATGGATATTCATTGGAATAGTTAACTACAATACAACGAGTATCATCTGTACTCATTCCATCCACAAACAATATCTCCAAATCATCCTTTGGATAATCCTGTGCAAGAATCGACTCAACACACTGGCCGATATACTTCTCTTCGTTGTATATAGGACAAATTACTGATAACATATCTTACAATCTCCCGTCAATAAACTCTTTCGGCAAAATACCTTTCACATCATAAAGCACGCTGTTCGCTTTACCCAAAGAAGTCATATCCATCTCCAAAAACTCATTGTGAGCAACAGCGAGGATAACAGCGTCATAACTATCTGAAGGTAACATATTTACCACTGTCACACCATATTCGTGTTTCACAGCTTCCACGTTGGCGTGCGGATCAAACACAGTGATATTGTCCGTGTACTCATGCAATGTCGTGTAAATATCCACTACCTTTGTGTTACGGATATCAGGGCAGTTTTCCTTAAAAGTAATACCTAGGATCAAAATCTTCGCATCCTTCACCATCACCCCCTTCAAGTTCATATGCTTGATAACTTGATGCGCCACATATTCTCCCATACCATCGTTTAAACGGCGAGCGGATGACATCACACGTGGTAATACTCCGTAAACTTGTGCTTTCTGTATCAAATAATAAGGATCCACACTGATGCAATGACCACCCACTAAACCAGGTTTCAATTTAATAAAGTTCCACTTAGACGCAGCAGCCTCAATCACCTCGTTAGTATCAATACCCATAGCATTAAAAATCTTCGCCAATTCATTCATGAAAGCTATATTCACGTCTCGTTGTGAATTCTCAATGATCTTAGAGGCTTCTGCCACTTTGATAGAGGAAGCTTTATGAGTACCATTCACCAGCACTGCATTATAAACTCCATCTACAATATCAGCTATTTCAGGAGTAGATCCTGATGTAACCTTTTTAATTTTCTCAACCGTATGAAGCTTATCGCCCGGGTTAATTCGCTCCGGCGAGTATCCCGCGAAAAAATCCTTATTAAACTTTAAACCACTCACTTTCTCCACAACAGGCAAGCACTCCTCCTCGGTCACACCCGGATAAACCGTAGACTCATAGACCACAATGTCACCTTTCGAAATCACTTTACCAACCGTCTCGCTAGCGCCCCAAAGCGGTTTCAAGTCCGGACGATTATTCTCATCCACCGGTGTAGGCACAGCCACCACATAAAAATTGCAGTCTTCAACTTTCTTCAGATCGGTAGTACAAATAAAATCATGATTCCGGATAGCGTCTTGAAGCAGTTCGTCACTCACCTCAAATGTGGCATCATGTCCTGCCATGAGCGCATCTACACGGGCTTGGTTCATGTCAAAACCAACAGTCTCAAACTTAGTGGAAAACAAGCGTGCCAACGGCAAGCCAACATAACCGAGTCCGATTACGCAAATCTTTCTTTTCATTATTCTATGAAACTTTATATGGATTAGAGAATACGACAAAAGCCAGACACCAAGCCCACATAGCCAGTGCCTACAATCGCAATATTCATAAAATTAGAAGATTATAAAATTTATTGAGAGACAATCCCATAAATAAAATTGCCATCTATTCGAAAAAAACTTCCGCAGATAGACAATGAGGAAGAATTAAAAACTACTTTTTAATCAACTCGGACAATAAAGGCAATTTTTTGTGTATCATGATATACTTAAACTCCTCCAGTTTTTTCACCTCGCTAGGATAGGTCACATCATCAATGATTACATTTTTCCCACAATGATAAGCTTGATTAAGGACTGTTGTATATAAACCAATAGCCGTATCCATATTGGAAATGGAATCAAGGATTGATACCTTCTCTGGATATTCCACATTTTCCTTACCTACTATCTGTTTTACCAATTCCCTATCACTATAGCGAGGATGAAGACGATACTTCACCTTTCGCCCATGCATTAGTAAGGATTGCAAGCTATTCGAAATACTGACTAATTGTTCTTTTGTCTGAGAGGTAAGAAAATACTTGTAATATGCATAACAGCCTTCATTCACATGTTTCGCACAATTAATTTTCATAGAAGGAGGAAGAGCAATGATGAATTGGGAGGGAGCAGCGTTCATTGAGATAAAAAGATCTCTATAATACGCATCCCACACATAACAACGATCATAGCGAAAATAAGAATCTCTTATATAATACATCTTTTCACCATGCATAACATTAATATGCAATACATTTCTCGTCTCACAATAGGCTGTCAGAATGGAACTAGTGAAAGAATACTCGTTATGGACAACAATTGCTTTCGATTGATACTTAGTAATCATAAAGCTGTAACCAGCCACCTTTATAGTTACTTTCAATAAAAAATAGCAGTATAACGGATATCGAAGAAAAACATGTAGCAGAAAACAAATATCCGCAAAAGATAGGCACGAACCTAACAACCATACATCATTAGAGATTCTAAATTCGGAGTTTAGTTCATCAGGCACTATTTCCTCAAATCTCTTAAAATCCCCCAATGCTTCTAAGTTTGAAGAACAAGAAGTATAAAAAAAAGATTTCAACCACAAATAAAAAACACTAAAAGGGATCAGAAAAGCCGCAACGATATTTAATAATACCGTTTTCCAGCATGGCGAAAAGAATGATTGACAACGATATTGTAAATAAGAACGATCGATATCATCGTTGGGGATTGGTAACGACGATAAATAACGATTTTGATTTTCAACAGACAAATCAAATAGGACTTTATCTAGTTTAGAAAATTCGCCCAACAAAAAAATAAGTATTTTATTCATTATTATGTCACATAAATTGTCAAACCACTAACTATTTGTTTAGGCTAGATCCTTTTAATACATATTTGATTAACATATATGTACCAAACAAATAGACTAAAGAGGTAAATCCAAAAAAATATGATAAGAAACAACCAGAAGTACTATTCAACCAACCCAAACACAAGGATGTAAAAAAAACAGAAACTATAACATTTTTAAGAAGATAGTCTTTTTTTCTTGTTTTAAAAACCCAAATCGATATTTTGTATAACACAAATGCGAATATCAAAGATGCTATAAAATAAAATTTACGACCAAACCAATAGACAGCCTCTCCAAAAGAGGTAATAGTCAAATTCACTACTCCATCAATTGCACCTTGCGCATTTCCATAATATAAATAAGTAATATAACGAGGTAAAGAGAACTTCAAAAATTCTACACTATGCCTATCTACATCAAATAAGAAAGAGATAATTCTTTCGCCTAATCCAATTAAAAGGGACATATAGGCTTGAGGATCTCCAGTTGGAAATTTATCCCATACACAAAGAGTCCCCATATTCGACAAAGAAGTAGCCCTATAGATATTATAACTAACTGATTGCGCAAACGACATATTCATCTGAAACATTCCCACAATAACTATAGACAAAGCCCCGAAAAGAACAAAAGTAACTAAATACCTTTTTTTCAAGAATCCGCCACATTGTAAAATTACAGGCAGAAACATCATTACAATATTTGCTTTTCCCCCCGCCATAATTGCGACCAAAATACCACAAATAACAACTATAACATATTGTCTGTTTATTTTTTTAGAATGATCATAAATATAGAAATACAAAACTGTAGAAAGAGACAAGAGAGCTGGCATCCCAAATCTACCTACATAAGTAGTTAATGGCCCCCAAACTCCTATAGAAGACCGTACAATACCTCTATCCACACCGCTAAGAATCATATGACCTTGAAAACTAAACTGAAAAAGCACAAATAAAACAGCTACACAAGCAACTTTTTCGAACAACTTTTCAGGAATATACAAATCACCGTTATTAACTTTTTCCCAAAAATATCCTTTTTGCTTAATTTTCATGTAAGCAAGTAAAAGACCTACATACATAATACAAATATGAATAAGATTTGCATTTTTCAGATGCTCTAAACCATATATCGAATTTTGATCTTCAACCAATATGCCTACAACAGGAAGGAATGTAAACATAAAAATCATTAGAAAGTATATCAAGAATTGCATAATATATTATATAATTTAGTCAAACCGAATTCCATTTTTTATCCAGATTACAAACAAACACACTAACAATCAGCTGAATAAAATACTGTAACCCCTGTGCATAAAAAAAGGAGTTGAGCATATCAAACGAAAAATACAAAAAGGCATAAAATGAAATCAGGAAGAAGAAAGAACTTAAAATCGTCATATAGAACATTACGGTTTGATATTCCCTAATCATCATATGCAACTTGAATAAAACCGAATATAGGCTGAACAACAAAACAAATAAAGAGATGACATATGACTGATAATATGATATATAAACCTCATTAAATATTCCTAATATAAACTTTCCGGTTAGTACTAAGACAACAAATAAGACTACAAACACTAAAGCTAAAGCAATGGACACTTTTTTAAATTTATTAAAATACTCCCTATACTCACCTTTCATATTCAACAAAGTCACAATAGGCGTAAACGCTTGGTAAAAATAAGTAGGAAGTACCTGAATTGCATATCTGATAGTCAAAATCACAGATAGTCCTCCAACCAAAGCATAAGAACCACGCTTAGCAATTTCCGCTTGTGCAAACCAGAGAAGAGGAGCCTCTACAAACGACATCAAGAAAACAGGAATAATTATTTTCTTTAAGCAGGCTTTCTGACTCGTTAGTTCCTCTACTTTCACTAAATAATGAACACTCTTATTATATTTAGAAACCACCAATAACCCTATTACCGAAAAGAATAAATAATATATGAGTAAAGCATAGATTGCCCCATTACTTCTACCCCAATAAGTACCCGCTATTATCACCACGAAATAAAATGCACTCAACAATAACTCGTACTCCCCTACTAGCCTAAATTGTTTAAATCCCCTCAGCATCGCACTCAACAAGGGTTGAAGCATAAATACCGGAAGAAACAAACCTGTAAGCTTTATGAAATAGGTTACATTCCCACTTCCACCAACAACAGATCGTATAGCATTAGTTGGAGAAATTAAAATTGAGGCACCGATCAAAAGACTTATTCCTACTGTGAAAAGGAAAAGAATATAGAGCTTTTTAAGAGATTCCTTTGAAAGCATTGCTTCTGCCGCAAATTTGACAGCCAACCCCGAGAAATTAGTTGCGCAGATCAACAAAACAGTGCTTAATGTATTTCTTATGAAACTAAACTCGCCAAATTCATCTTGAGTTAGCACATTTGAACAGTATAAAGTTGTCAATACAATTAACAATTTAGAAAGAGCACTCCAAAATGTTGTTGTAGCAAAGCCTTTGAGCAACTCTGAAGCTCGGACTCTATTTGCTATACTTAGTAGATACATAAAAACAACTAATTACATAATATGTATGGGTCAAAACTTCACTATAAGTTTATAAATATCCATAATCAAAAAAACTTCAAGAACTCTCCATTTCCTTTCAGGAGAATAATCGACAGTCTTAATTTACTTTTGACTTGTATTCAGAACCTCATACAAAAATAAACATCTAACTTTTCACCCTTTCATATGTCTTACCAAATCTTTCGCCTTCTGATACTCTTGCGGATTTCCTATATCGATCCACGTACCATTTATCGGGTAGCGGATAATGGATTTACCTATACGAACGAGATCATCAATAAGATCGGTGGCATTATAAAAAGTATCCTCGGGAATAAGTTCTAGCAGTTCACGCTTAATCAAATAAATACCCGCATTCGCATAGTAATTATAAGTCGGCTTCTCTATCATGCCTTTCAACGCTCGTCCTTCCAGATCCATGATACCATACGGAACGCTCACCGTATAAGGTACAGCAGCTACACTCATATCCGCATTATTCTGCTTGAAATGTAAATAGAAATCCTCGTAGTCTATATCTGTAAAGAGATCGCTATTCATCACTAAGATAGTATCATTATGGAACTGTTCTACAAACCGAATAGATCCCATCGTTCCCAAATATTTGGGTTCGCAAACTGTATTCACCTTCACACCTTGAATAGGTTCGGCAAAATGATCTTCCAATTGTTCTTTTAGATAATTCACAGTAACATAAATATGTTCCAGTCCAAAAGAGATGAGCCTTTCTATATTACGGTCTATAATAGCTTTATTACCAACAGGAAGTAAAGGCTTCGGTATTTTCTCAGTCAAAGGACGCAAACGTTCACCCTTTCCACCTGCCATAAGAACAGCATCAATAGGTAAAATCGAATGTATCTCCCTAAGATTGTATATCTTAACAAGATGATTATTCTCATCCAAAAGAGGAACAACCGTGATATTACGTTTACGATATGCATTAATTGTTAATGTGTGGTCGTTTTCGTCAGTTTTCAGGAAAGCAAACTCTGTTTTCATAACATCACATACATTAGCAGAAGGCTCCAGACCACGTAATAAAGCACGACGAATATCACCATCTGTTAATGTTCCGATGACTTGTTCTTTGCGATTTTGTACAAAGACAACCATAGCCTGCCCAGATAGTTTATCAAGCTTAGCAAGTGCTGACAAAATAGTGTCGTCTTGTTTTACACATTGATGTTCGAAAAAGGTCATTCTAGTACTACTATTTTATTTTTAATCATATATTCTGCCATCATCCAATCCATCATGGTATCTAAGTCTATTGAGTGCTCTCTATCCATAACATATTTCACTCTCTTTGTGAATTTATTGAGAGGCATTGCTTTTAGGCTAGCAGTATTGATAATATAAATTGCACCATTGTATTCATATACAGGAGGACAGTCTTGACGACGAGTATAAAGCCCATCACCCTTACTTATATGGAGCATACCTTGAGCATCATCTTCAAAGCAAAGATAATAAGGATTCGAATCCGTTTCTTTCACGCTAACTACCATGTCAAGATTCTTTGTATATAGTTTAAACGCCTCTTCAATATGTTTACTCATACGAAATGGAGATGTTACCTGCAATAACAAAACTACATCAAAAATCTCACCTCTTTTCTCATAAAAATTGAGAGCATGAAGCAGTACTTCATATGTTCCGGCTGTATCTGTCGCAAGTTCCGCTGGACGTTTAAACG
>ENA-OWPM01001803-OWPM01001803.1-human-gut-metagenome-genome-assembly--contig:-NODE-1803-length-15334-cov-11.154853_pt1 | contig 15334 bp, 13 predicted proteins | sample MGYA00248267_ERZ651852 | MGnify/ENA primary metagenome ERZ651852 (study PRJEB26924, sample SAMEA4378228) | human gut metagenome | biome: human gut; feature: human-associated habitat; material: faeces...
AACCCGCGACCCTAACCTTGGCAAGGTTATGCTCTACCAACTGAGCTACTTCCGCATTGTTGCATTGTTTTCGTTTGCGAGTGCAAAGGTAGATGAAATTTTTGTTTCTGCAAATATTTAGAATAAAAAAATGCAGGGCAACGCATTTTTTTAGTTTCTCACAACCCATTCCTGTCTGTCGGACGATACTGGAGTCATGTAATATTTTCTTAATGGAAATTGCGATACGCCCTTTGTCGGTGCTCCGGTCCCATAGCCGATATCATATTCAGTTCCGCATTCCGGGCAAATTGCTTTTCCTGCATTGTCGGCTTCTATGATGATATTCTTTTTGGCTTCGTGGGGACAGCACAGATCAAATGCATAGTAGGTCGCATTTCCGTAATTGTCGATTCCGCATACAACCAAAACACCGGAAAAGCCCGTCTTTTCTCCGGCAGTACGGGCTTTAGTGATGGATTTGTGATTGTATATGCCTACCAGATCTTTGTCGCCGAAGCGCAGGTCTATTTCCAAATAGACCGGTGCATAAGGAATGTCCGATTCTTCGAATTTGGAACACGAACAAACTAATGATATAAGTAAGCAAAATAAAAACCGTTTCATCGTTTATTAGGATAACAGCTGTTGCTCAGCCTCGTTTACTCTATTAAACGCGAAACCGTCCATGATATTTTGCATCAAGGCGGAAATCTGGTCATTGCATAAATTTCCGATACTTCCTTCGTGCGTATGGTGAACTTTCTTGACAGGGACGAATTTACCAGCTTCGATGTTTAATCCTACCTGCTTGTAAGCGTCACGGAAAGGCATACCTTCCAAAACGAGGCGGTTTACCTCTTCCACACTAAAGAGGAGTGCATATTTGTCATCGTCTAAGATCTGCTCGTTCACCTTTACTTCCCGCATCATGTGCGTAACCATGCGAAGGCAATCCTTCAACTCGTCGAAAGAGGGAAGGAATACTTCCTTTATGATCTGCAGGTCGCGGAAATAACCTGATGGAAGGTTGTTGCTGATCAGTGTGATCTGCTGGGGCAATCCTTGCAGCTTGTTGCATTTGGCACGCGTCAGCTCGAATACGTCCGGATTCTTTTTATGCGGCATGATACTGGATCCTGTTGTGAACTGGTCCGGCAACTTGATGAAACCGAAGTTCTGGCTGTTGAACATACAAGCATCGAAAGCTAGTTTGGAAAGGGTTGCCGCAATGCCGGCCATGGCAAAAGCTACGGTACGTTCCATTTTGCCACGTCCCATCTGGGCGTAAACGACATTATAATCGAGCGAGTCGAAGCCGAGCAGATCTGTTGTCATCTGGCGTCTCAGCGGGAAAGAAGAGCCATATCCGGCCGCAGAGCCCAACGGGTTGCGGTTGCAAACTTTATAAGCAGCCTGCATCATCTGCAAATCATCGGTCAGGCTTTCGGCATAGGCGCCGAACCAAAGTCCGAATGATGACGGCATGGCAATCTGTAAATGTGTATATCCGGGAAGCAGCACGTCCTTATAACGGTTACTCTGCGAGATCAACACCTCGAACAGGTCGGATACCAACTCTACGATTTCCTGAATCTGTGCGCGGGTGAACAGCTTCAGATCCAGCAGCACTTGGTCGTTACGTGAACGTCCGCTGTGTATCTTTTTTCCTGTGTCACCCAGGCTGCGTGTCAGCATCAGTTCCACCTGCGAGTGGACGTCTTCCACGCCCTCTTCAATTACAAACCGGCCACAGTCGGCAACGGCATAGATATTTTTCAGTTCGGCAAGCAAGATCGTCAGTTCCTCTTTGGTAAGCAGCCCGATGCTTTCCAGCATGGTGATGTGAGCCATCGAGCCGAGCACGTCGTACTTGGCGAGATAGAGATCCATCTCACGGTCTTTGCCTACCGTAAAGGTATCCACTTCCTGGTCTACCTGAACATTCTTTTCCCAAAGTTTCTGAGCCATCAAAAAAACATTTAATAAGGCAGGGATGCCAACATGGTCGATATTTTATCGATCGCATCCTGCAATGGTTTTGATACCATTGGTTTGATAAACGGATTCAGTTCGGCGCGGACGGTTATTTTCATCCGTGTGTCGTTCTCTTCTACCTGTTTTAGCTGAATCCAAAGGAACAGGGGAACAGGCGAGTTCGTGGTCGTGAATTTGATCGTCTTGTTCGGTTCACGTTCCACGATCTGGAAGGTTATCTTGCCTACCGGTGCGACGGAAAAACTGCAAGAGTCTTTATCGAACTCGAAATCTTGAATCTTATCTTGAGGTATGCGGTCCTGCACCTTTCCTAAGTTGGATAGGTCGGACAGCATATTAAAAATACGATCCTCGTTAAAGGGGATCGTTTTCACTTCGCTAACAAATTCAGTCATTTTCACTTACTTTGTTTCGGGATTCCAGTTTGCCGGATCTTTGCGCCATTCCTGAAGGACTGCGATTTCGGATTCGTCAATGTAATCTGTACGCAATGCTTCTTCCAGCACGGCATCATAGTTACTTAGAGTCGTCAATGTAACTTTTGCCTCTTTGAAAGCCTCTACTGCAACAGGGAAACCATACGTGAAAATGGCAACCATACCGGCAACGTCACAACCGAAATTACGGACAGCCTGTACGGCTTTCAAACTACTACCACCTGTAGAAACCAAATCTTCTACAATCACTACTTTTGAACCCGGTTTCAGTTCGCCTTCAATCAGGTTTTCCAATCCATGATCTTTAGGAGTTGAACGGATGTACACGAACGGCAGACCCAGTAGGTCGGCAACTAATGCACCCTGGGCGATTGCTCCGGTTGCAACACCAGCAATAGCATCGGCATTTTCATACTTTTCGCTGATTGTGCGAGCCAGCTCCAGTTTAATGAAACTTCTGATTTCCGGATAGGAAAGTGTCTTTCTGTTGTCGTTGTAGATTGGTGATTTCCAACCGGATGCCCATGTGAAAGGATTGGCCGGCTGCAATTTGACCGCCTTAATCTTTAATAATCTCTCTGCTACTAATCTTTCCAGTGTTTTCATACAACCTAATAAAAATGTTTATATCAGTCTGCAAAGGTAGACAAAGGGAATGAGATAACCTTGTAGTTCTTCAAAAAAATAAGCTATACATATTGTATAGCAGGTTTAAGGAGAGTTTATGCCACAGCTATGCCTAAAATACTGATCCGGATGCCGGATATGGCTTTCATGGCTTCTGCACAGGCGTTCATGGTGGAACCGGTCGTAATAACATCGTCCACCAGTAGAATGTGTTTGTTTTTCAACGTGTCGGTGTTCTCTACACGGAAGATGTCCTCTACATTTTCCGATCGTTCGAATATCTGCTTGCGGGTTTGGCTTTCGGTCTTTTTTATGCGGGACAAGGATGAGATGTCGACCGCGATTCCAGTGGCGGAACGGATGCCGTATGCGATCCATTCCGACTGGTTATAACCTCTTTGCCTCATTCTTTTCGGGTGGAGCGGGACCGGCAAAAGGAGATCGACGGTGTCGAACAGCCCTGTCTCCCGGTAGGTGGTAGCAGCCATGTGTCCCAGTTCGTATCCGAGTTTTTTGTTTCCATGATATTTTAAGGAATGGATCAGCTTTTGCCCGCTTCCCCCTTTCGTGAAGTGGAGCAGAGCGGTGGCGGCGACGAAAGATGTTTTTCCCTGTAAAAGCAGACAGACCGGATTCGTCTCCATATCCGTAAAATGCGTGTAGGGCAAATGATTCGAACAATGCAGGCAAATATGCTCTTCCCCTTCCATCAAAGACCTCTGGCAAAGCAGGCAGAGGCGAGGATAGAAAAGGTTGAGGAGGTCATTCAAAATCATCCTCGTAGTCATTCCCGTTGAACAGTTGTTTCAGGCAGCGGCTTGTTTCCCTTGTTTCGAAACCGCGTCCGGCGGCGAAGCGGAGCAGTTTGGCGTAAACCTCCCGATCGTCCTTACCACGGGTTACTTTCTTTTTGCTTTTCAGGAGAGAAAGGAGGATGGAGCGATATTCTTGTTCGTCGATACCTTCCAGTGCTTCCGAGCGGATACTGGATGGAATGCCTTTCCGCTGCATCTCGTAGTTGATCTTGACACGTCCCCATTTGTTGAAGCGCAATTTGTCGTTTACGAAATAGCGTGCAAAACGGCTTTCGTCGATGAAACGTTCTTGTAGCAGGCGGGAGACGATCCGGTCGCTTTCTTCCCCGGCCAATCCCGCCGCTTTGATTTTCTTTTCGACATCCTGGATGCAGCGTTCGCTGGCAGAACAGTAGGCGGCTGCCCGGTGAAGCATTTCAGATTCACTGACTTGTTTCATTTGCGTGCTTTTATGATCCGGTCCTTGCCGGACAGGTCTTGGATCAATTCGATATTCTTGTAGCCTTCTTCCTCCAGCATCTCAACAACCATATTGCCGCATGCCGCATTGATTTCGAAGTAGAGACGGCCGTTTCTTCTCAGTTTTTTCTTTCCGAAATGGGCGATATGCCAATAATAGAGCAGCGGGTCGTTGTCAGGGACGAAAAGAGCCAGGTGTGGTTCGTAGTCCAGCACGTTCCGCTCCATGTCTTTTTTTTCTTCCTCCTTGATGTAGGGCGGATTGCTGACGATGACGTCCAGAATGAACGGAATGTCCATTTCCGCTTTCTCCGGGTCTAGGATATCTGTCTGGATGAAAGTGACCGTTGTGTTGTTGCGTTTGGCATTCCGGCGGGCGGTCGCGAGCGCTTCCGCCGAAATGTCCGTCGCAATCACGCTTGCTTTTTTCAGATGCTTCCGGAGTGTGACAGCTATGCAGCCGCTTCCCGTTCCGATATCCAATATCTTGATCTTTTTATCTGCATTGTCGAGGATGACCTGCTCGACCAGTTCTTCGGTTTCCGGGCGCGGTATCAGGACGGACGGGTCCACTTCGAACTGAAGGCTGTAGAAATCGGCCGTCCCTAATATGTATTGGATAGGCTCCATCTGCTTCAAACGTTCGACTATGTCATGAATCCGGCTTTTTTCGCTTTCTGGCAGTTCTTTGTCTTTACAAAATAAAAAATGATGCGGCTGAATATTACAAACCCGCTCCATAATTAAACGAACTAGGCTGCTGACCTCGGAGGATGGGTATAGATCCCTCAATGATTCCTTAATGTATGCGATGGTTTCAGTCATATTTTGTTTTTGGGCAAAAGTAAGCATAAGATAAATTGCAACCAAACAAAGAAAGAATTTTCCGATATCGAAACAAAGGTTTCCAAACAGTGAAACAAAAATTTTTCTACGGTGAAAATATATTTTCCCGCTGGTTTTTCATAATCTTTGTACCTTTGTCCCGAGAACATCGCAAGGTATGTTTTGGGTTGCCCGAAACGATTCGAGTAACTCTAAACGCCTTGTCCTTGCAGGGAGCAGGATTATCCTCCAAAGTCGGATAATTCCAAAATCAACGATACCTTGTGGTGAATATAGGGTTACACATAATAAACTCTCTCTTTTCTCTTATACTGTTTATTCAAATGCGCAAGGAAAAACCGATAAAAATTGCTACCTTTGCACTCATTATCGGACTGCTAATGACCTGAGAAAGCAATTAAAACAACATATGAAACTCCTTCGTTGTCTTATAGGCTTTGGTCAGCCTCGCAGGGATAGCGAAGGAGTTTTCGCTTTAATATAAACCATGGCTGTACAAAGTGAAGCCGCACTTGAAAATGCTCTGATTCATGCCCTTGAACAAATGAGCTATGAATACGTGAAGATTGAAGAAGAAAGCAATCTCCGCGATAATTTCAAATGCCAGCTCGAAAAACATAACCGCAAACAACTTGCGGAAATAGGGCGTGAACATTTCACCGAATCGGAGTTTGAAAAGATTTTGCTTCATTTGGAGGGCTGCTCACGCTTTGAAAAATCCAAGAAACTGCGCGACCTCTATCCACTCGAAACCGAAAATGGGGAACGTGTGTGGGTGGAATTTCTCAATAAGAAACAATGGTGTCAGAATGAGTTTCAGGTATCAAACCAAATCACCATTGAGGGCAGGAAGAAATGCCGCTATGATATGACGATATTGGTAAATGGTTTGCCGTTGGTGCAAATCGAATTAAAAAAGCGAGGGGTGGAACTGCGCCAAGCCTACGACCAAGTGCAACGCTACCATAAGACATCGTTTCATGGCTTGTTCGACTATATACAGGTTTTCGTTATCTCCAACGGTGTAAACACCCGCTATTTCGCCAACAACCCCAATCAAGGCTACAAGTTTACTTTCAATTGGACGGACAAGGATAACAATCCCTTCAACGACCTCAGTCTGTTTGCAGCAATGTTCTTTGATAAATGTACCCTTGGTAAGATGATTAGCAAATACATCGTGCTTCATGAGGGTGACAAATGTCTGATGGTGTTGCGCCCCTATCAGTTCTATGCCGTGGAGGAGATTTTGGATAAGGTGCAGAACTCTACCGACAACGGCTTCATTTGGCACACTACGGGAGCTGGCAAGACTCTTACTTCTTTTAAGGCGGCACAACTCGTTTCGGAGTTGGATGGCGTGGATAAGGTGATGTTTGTGGTGGACCGTCACGACCTTGACACGCAGACGCAATCGGAATATGAAGCGTTCGAACCCGGTGCAGTGGATAGCACGGACAACACCGATGAACTGACGAAGAAACTTTCAAGCGATTCGAAAATCATTATCACTACCATTCAGAAACTCAATGCAGCCGTTACGAAGCAATGGTACAGCAAGCGTTTGGATGAAGTGAGGAAGTTGCGCATCATCATGATTTTCGATGAGTGTCATCGTAGCCATTTCGGTGAGAGCCACAAAAATATTGTCAACTTCTTTACCAATACGCAAATATTCGGCTTCACGGGGACACCTATATTCAAGGAGAACTCTAAGAACGACCGTACCACCGAAGAAATCTTCGACAAGTGTCTGCACAAGTACCTGATTAAAGATGCCATTGCTGATGAGAATGTACTTGGCTTTTTGGTGGAATACTACCACGGCAACGAGGAGGTATCACCGGGACAGGAAAGCCGTATGCACGAGATTGCCAAATTCATTCTCAACAATTTCAGCAAATCCACCTTTGACGGTGAGTTTGACGCGCTATTTGCCGTGCAGAATGTGCCGATGCTCATTCGTTACTATAAGATTTTCAAGGAACTGAATCCTAAAATCTCAATCGGTGCAATCTTCACCTATTCATCTAACCCTAACGAGGACGATGAACTGACGGGCATGAACAGCGGTTTTGTCAACGAATCCGTGCCGGAGGCTGACGATATGCAGGAAATCATCAACGACTACAACCAAATGTTTGGTACGAATTTCTCCATCGAGAATTTCCGTGCTTACTACGATGATGTCAATCTGCGGTTGAAAAAGAAGAAAACCGACATGAAACCGCTCGACCTTTGTTTGGTCGTGGGTATGTTCCTCACAGGCTTCGATTCCAAGAAGCTGAACACGCTGTATGTGGATAAGAATTTGGAATACCACGGATTGTTGCAAGCGTTCTCACGTACCAACCGTGTACTCAACGAGCGCAAACGTTTTGGTAAGATTGTCTGTTTCCGCGACCTCAAGAGCAATGTGGACGAATCCATAAAACTGTTCAGCAACGGGGGTACGGGCACTATCATCCGCGAGGCTTTCGAGGTGGTGAAAAAGGAATATGCCGACATCGCCAAAGATTTCCTTGCCAAATATCCCGACACTGCGGCTGTCGATGCGTTGAAGACCGAACCCGAAAAGCGCGACTTCATTCTCGCTTTCCGTGAGTTGATAAAGAAACATGCGGAGATACAAATCTACGAGGACTATTCGGAGGATGACCCCGAATTGGGCATATCCGAACAACTGTACAACGACTTCCGAAGTAAGTACCTCGACATTCACGACACGTTCCTTGACAGCACTACCGTAGGCGGCACTTCCGTTGAGGATAATTCCACCGAAGACGAAATAGGACTTGAAGACATCGACTTCTGTCTTGAACTGTTGCACAGCGACATTATCAATGTGGCTTATATCCTCGAGCTGATTGCAGAACTCAATCCGTTCAGTGAAAACTATGAGGAACAACGCCGCCATATCATCGACACAATGATTAAAGATGCCGAGCTGCGCAGCAAGTCTCAACTGATTGACGGCTTTATCCGCCAGAATGTAGATGAAGACAAGGAGGGCTTCGTGGAGCGCAAGAAGAAAGCGGATGGTTCTGTTGACCTCGAAGAACGGCTCAACCAATATATCCGTCAGGAAAAAGGCAAAGCCATTGACCGCCTTGCGGAAGATGAGCAGTTGCCTACCGAACTGCTGAACCGTTTCCTCTCGGAGTATGACTTCTCACAAAAAGTGCAACCCGAAATCATTCAAACGGCAGTCAAGGAGAAGCACCTCGGCTTGCTAAAGACGCGCAGAACCGTGAACCGTATTCTCGACCGTCTGCGCAATATTATCAGAACATTCTCTTGGGACTAAAAGATGGCGTATGAAAACAAATGACCCCGGCTATGTTTATATACTGACCAATCCCAGTTTTCGAGAGGATTGGGTGAAAATAGGTAAAAGTACTCGTCCCGTTGACATTCGTTCAAAGGAGTTGGACAATACCGCTGTGCCGTTGCCTTTTGAAATCTTTGCCACGATGAAGACTTCTAAATTCAATGAGGTTGAAAGACTTGTGCATAAGACAATAGACCGATTGACAGACTTGCGTATTCGGCAAAATAGGGAATTCTTTAATGTTGACCCCAAAGTGGCTCTTGATATTTTCAGAGACATCGCTTTGACAATTGACGATGCGGTCATAACTGAATATGAGGACAATAAACCTATTATAGCGCACCCCGAAAAGAAAGAAAAGAAATCAGAATTTTCTCGACCGAAAAAACGGGAGCGATTCAAATTCAGCATGGTACATATCAAGATAGGTGAATATATTACTTTTATCCCTACCAATCTGAAAGTGAAAGTTGCAAGTGATGATTCCATCGAATATGACGGACGAATTTACAAATTGTCTCCTTTTGTCGGTACGTTTCTTCCGGAAGAAAAGAGAACACCTTCAAATGCCTATCAGGGGAGCAAGTATTTCTCGTACAACGGAAAAATATTAGATGACTTAAGGACAGCCTTTGAAAAAGAAGCTGATAATGAAATAAACATTGTAGAAAACAAAACTGTTTAAGAACATGAGTGAAGAACTCCAACAAAAACTCCGCGCCCAGCTTTGGGAGGTTGCCAACAACCTGCGCGGCAATATGTCAGCCAACGAATTTATGTACTTCTCGTTGGGCTTTATCTTTTATAAGTACCTTTCTGAAAAAATAGAGAACTATGCTGACCGTGCGCTTGAAGATGACGAAATCACTTTCAAACAGTTGTGGCAGTCAGGCGAAGAAGATGCCCTTGAACTTCAAGAGGAAGTCAAGAAGCAGTGTTTGGAAAATATCGGTTATTTTGTAGAGCCGCAATATCTCTTCACCTCTATCATTGACGCAATTAAGCGCAAGGAGAATATTATTCCCTCTCTCGAACGTTCGCTGAAGCGCATTGAGGACAGTACGCTCGGACAAGAGAGTGAGGACGATTTTGGAGGTTTGTTTTCAGACATAGACCTTGCTTCGCCCAAGCTCGGCAAAACTACCGATGACAAGAATACGCTCATATCCAATGTACTGATTGCTTTGAACGGCATTGACTTCGGAGCGGATGAAGCTACGCAGATAGATATTCTCGGCGATGCTTATGAATATATGATTTCTCAGTTTGCCGCTGGAGCGGGCAAGAAAGCCGGAGAATTTTACACACCGCAAGAAGTGAGCCAGATTCTTGCCGAGATAGTGACTATCGGACATACTCGCTTACGCAATGTATATGACCCTACTTGCGGTTCGGGTTCACTGCTTATTCGTGCAGCTCATACGGGACGGGCATACGAGATATTCGGGCAGGAGAAAAACCCCACTACTTACAACTTGTGCCGTATGAATATGTTGCTGCATGGTATCAAGTTCAGTAATTTCCAGATAGAGAATGGCGACACCTTGGAGGCGGACGCTTTCGGTGACACCCAGTTCGATGCCGTGGTTGCCAATCCTCCTTTCTCCGCAGAGTGGAGTGCCGCCGACAAGTTCAACAATGATGACCGTTTCAGCCGTGCCGGTCGCCTTGCTCCGCGCAAGACAGCTGACTATGCCTTTATACTGCACATGCTCTATCATCTTGTGGATGGTGGTACAATGGCTTGCGTTGTACCGCACGGCGTATTGTTCCGTGGTAATGCCGAGGGCGTTATCCGCCGTTTCCTTATCGAGAAGAAGAACTGCATTGACGCAATTATCGGCTTGCCAGCCAATATCTTCTACGGCACTTCCATTCCCACTTGTATTCTCGTGATGAAGAAATGCCGCAAGGAGGACGATAATATTTTGTTTATTGACGCAAGCAAGGAGTTTGAAAAGGTCAAGACCCAAAACAAACTACGCAAGGAGCATATCGACAAGATTGTAGATACTTACCGCAATCGCACCGAGATAGAAAAGTACAGCCACCTCGCCACCTTGCAGGAAGTAGCCGATAACGACTACAATTTGAACATTCCCCGTTATGTGGATACCTTTGAAGAGGAAGAGCCTATCGACATTAAGGCTGTCATGGCTGAAATCAAGGAATTGGAAGCCAAACGTGCTGACCTTGACAAAGAGATTGAAGGCTACCTTCGTGAACTGGGAATTGTAGAATAAAACGAAGAGGGTAAGATTATGGCTAAAAAGTTCGAGATAAGAAACAGCACAGCGGAGTTCTTGATATTTACTGTCGCAGACAAAGAGCAAGGGGTTGAAGTGTTGTATAAAGATGAAAGCATTTGGGCGACACAAAAAGTTATTGCCACTCTTTTTGATGTGGATAGAACGGTTGTCACCAAGCACTTGAAGAATATTTTCGACACTTGTGAATTGGATAAGGAAGTGGTATGTGCAAAAATTGCACATACCACCGAGCATGGGGCTATAGACGGAAAAACGCAGACTAAAGAAGTACAATACTATAATCTTGATGCTATCATCTCTGTGGGCTACCGTGTCAATTCCATTCGTGCTACCCAATTCCGCCAATGGTGTACCTATGTGTTGCGCCAATTTGCCATCCGTGGTTATGTCATAGACAAGAAACGCATGGAAAACGGTTCTTTTATCGGTGAGGATTATTTTGAACACTTGTTGGCTGAAGTCCGTGAGATACGATTGAGTGAACGCCGTTTCTACCAAAAACTCACCGATATTTACGCCACTGCCATTGACTACAATCGCGATGCGCCCACTACACGGCTGTTCTTCAAAAAGGTTCAGAACAAAATGCACTATGCCGTACATGGGCATACGGCTGCCGAACTTATCGTGCAACGTGCAAACTCCGAGAAAGAACACATGGGGCTTACCTCTTGGGAAAATGCTCCTGACGGAAAGATAGTGAAGCCCGATGTGGTTATAGCAAAAAACTATCTGAAAGAAAACGAGTTGGAAAATATGGCGCAATTAGTCAATGCTGTTCTTGATTTAGCAGAACGAATGGCGAAACGTCACATTCCGATGACTATGGAAGATTGGGCAAAACGTATTGACATCATCCTCGAAGCTGGAGGTGATGCGATATTAGCCGATGCAGGAAAGATTACGGCAGAGTTCGCCAAGGAATTTGCCGAATCGGAATTCGAGAAATACCGTATCGTTCAAGACCGTTTGTTTAGCTCCGATTTCGACCGTTTCAATAATGGTGACAACTTGTTGTCCTTTGATATTAACCCCGATAAAGAGTAAGGATAAGACTTAAACGCATATTGAAACTGCTACATATCGTAGCAGTTTTTCTTGCAGCATAACGAAATTTGATTAGAGATTAAAAATAACTATGGCAAATAATAACGACAATAAAGTCCTTAATGTTCCACATTTGAGATTTCCGGAGTTCAGTGGAGAGTGGAAAATGTGTACTATAGGCGAACTAACTACAAAAGTGGGTAGTGGTGTAACGCCAAGAGGTGGGGAAGCTGTATATAAGACAGAAGGACATCCTTTTGTACGTAGTCAAAACGTTGGTTTAGGAAATCTTCTGCTGGATGATATTGCTTTCATTGATGAAGAAACGCATCTACGCCAAAAGAGCACAGAGCTACAATTCAATGACGTATTGCTTAATATTACAGGAGCATCTATTGGGCGTAGCGCATTAGTAGACAAACAAATAGTCGGTGGCAATGTAAATCAACATGTTTGTATTATTCGTACTAAAGAAAATCTTGTTCCTTCATTTATCTGTAGCTTTTTATTGTCTAATTATGGTCAGAGACAAATAGATAGTTTTCAAGCAGGAGGAAATAGACAAGGGCTAAATTTTGAGCAGATTAAATCTATCAAGATTACAATACCCTCAAAAGACGAGCAAATAAAAATCGCTAAGTTATTGCGTGCCATTGACGAGCGCATCGCTACTCAAAACAAAATCATTGACAAGTTACAGTCCTTAATCAAGGGAATTGCACAGAATGTAGCTCGCAACAATAAACCCAATATTCGCTTATCGGAATGCTTGGAATGTAGTTCTTCAACGCTACAAGAGAGCGATGTTTGTAAAAACGGTACATACCCTGTGTATGGTGCAAATGGCATCGTTGGCTATCTCGATAATTATAACACAGAGAAGGAAGCCGTCTATATTATTAAAGATGGTTCAGGTGTTGGAACCGTTTCTTATGTTACTGGAAAATGCTCTGCAACAGGGACATTGAACACCTTACAAGCAAAAGAAGGTTATTCACTTCAATACCTTTACTATATGCTAAAAGTGTTCAACTTTGAACCTTATAAAACAGGCATGGCTATACCTCACATATATTTCAAGGATTATGGTAAAGCTAAAATATTTTGCCCATCATATACAGAACAACTTAAATATGTGGAGTTACTGTCGGCAATAGATAACAAACTATCAGCAGAACAGAGTATTTTAACCAATCTTAGTTTGCAGAAGCAATACTTGCTCCGCCAAATGTTTATATAAACATCTGGCGGAGCAGATGCTGCTTTTGATCTTGTAAAAGCGAAATAAAATATCTCTCTGCTTCCAATTTTGTATATAATGTTTGGAACAATTCGCATATTCTGTTCTGGTTCATTAAGTTTGGAATCCGAACAATCGTTTTTCCCAATTCTGTTTGATTTATGCTTGCTTGTGATACCGCTTTGTTACAGACTGTCTTAAAGTGATTGAGTAACCGATTAGTATTCAGTACTAAGTACAGGTAGAATGGCATAACTAACTCTTTTTTAGGTATTAATCTAAGTAAATTCATTCCATGATACAAGTTATAATCTTTATCAATGAATGCAGTATTCCCAATGTATTCAACGCTATTTATATTGCTGAACAAAATGTCTCCAATTTGCAGTCTGTAATTTTCTGAAGATTCAAAAGGAGCGACATATCCTACACGTTCCATGTTGACCTTATGTCCTGAGATTGTTTCAATACGAGATACCTTTAAACCATTTTTTAACGTAAGTTGATTACCTGAGTAGCCGCTTCTAATTTCACAAATTTCACCTAATTTGTAATTGATACCTGTATTTGTGAATGCATATTGATTAATTCCCCTGATTAAGGACTCATATCTCTCAATGATTTTGTTTTGGGTGTCAATACGATCATCAAGAAGTGATAATAATTTGGCTATTTTTTGTTGTTCGGGTAAAGTTGGATTGTAGGTTTTAATTGCTTTTAAATGATCTCCGTATAGATGAACAACAGATACGCCTTGAGCTACTCTTGCAATATCATATTTACGCTTACCATTCAACTGATAGCTCATAAATGCGCCATCATATTTATGCAAGCTAATGACATTCAAATCACCTCCGAATAGAATATTATCAAATGGGACACATCGTGCAGTGGCAATATCAACGGCGGTTTCACCAGAACAAGGAATGATTACATCATTTGCTTTGCTCCTTTTGAGTTTTGAACAGTCTATATCAGTCTTACTTTCAATTTGCTTGATGATTTCAGATTTGTACTTAGTATATAATTCACCATATAGGATACATGGCTCGCCCACCTCAGAAAGTTGTTCTTTAGATATCCCAACCCCTTTTGACAAAGTAGCAATGCTATCTAATTGCTCTTCTTTCCACTCCCCACTAAACTCCGGAAATCTCAAAGGCGGCACATTACGGATTGCATTTCCCTTATCTGTTGAAGGGGGAACTAATCACATTATCTTTCTCTAATTATAAGAACCAATTATTTAGAAATCATGATTTATAAAACAGTTAGAGAAATTGCAGGAGCTTGGAAAAAATACAAGCGTCCTTATGTGAAGCAGTCCACGATGGCAGCTTATGTGTTGATTTTGGAAAACCACATTCTTCCGTGTTTGGGAGATAAGGATTCCCTTTACGAACAAGAGGTACAAGCTTTTGTCTTGCAAAAGTTGGAAAAAGGTTTGAGTATTAAAACGATTAAGGACATTCTGATTGTCCTTAAAATGGTGATGAAGTTCGGGGTCAAGAATGAGTGGATGAACTATTACGAATGGGACATAAAATATCCTACGACTACCGTCAATAAAGAACTGGAAGTGCTATCTGTAGCTAATCACAGAAAGATTCTGAGCTATATCCAAAGCCATTTTACATTTACCGGGCTTGGCATTTATATTAGTCTTAGCACCGGATTACGTATCGGAGAAATATGTGCCTTAAAATGGAGCGACATCAATGTTGTTGACGGTACCATAACGGTCAGCCGCACTATCGAACGTATTTATATCATTGAAGGCGAGAAAAAACACACAGAACTTGTTATCAACACACCTAAAACCAAGAACTCCTGCCGGGAAATACCTATGAGCAAAGAATTACTTGCAATGATAAAGCCATTGAAAAAGGTACTTAATGACGATTTTTATGTGCTTACTAATAACGAACGTCCGACAGAGCCACGCACGTATCGTAATTACTATAATAATCTGATGGTGAAGCTTAACATACCCAAATTGAAGTATCATGGTCTGCGTCATAGCTTCGCTACACGTTGCATTGAAGCTGGGTGTGACTATAAAACCGTAAGTGTATTGTTGGGGCACTCAAATATCTCAACCACGCTTGACCTTTATGTCCATCCAAACATGGAACAGAAAAAGCGTTGCATCACCAAAATGTTCAAGTCATTGGGGAAATAGTACGTTTGTATGTATATAGTGGATAAGTGAAACATCAGGCTTCCCGACTTTGTACTGCACCCCAAAAGTTAGACACAAAACTTTTGGGGTGTTTTTTATGAAG
>ENA-OWPM01001807-OWPM01001807.1-human-gut-metagenome-genome-assembly--contig:-NODE-1807-length-15286-cov-5.259405_pt1 | contig 15286 bp, 10 predicted proteins | sample MGYA00248267_ERZ651852 | MGnify/ENA primary metagenome ERZ651852 (study PRJEB26924, sample SAMEA4378228) | human gut metagenome | biome: human gut; feature: human-associated habitat; material: faeces...
TGCGGTGCTTTTCAACACTCTTGCGCCAGACAAAAGTATATTTGTTGGCTTTGGATTCAATCTTAGTGCCGTCGATATACTCCACCTCAAGACTGATGAAACCTTTGTCGGCAAGGACAAGAACTAACTGGGTGAATACATTATTTATCTCCTCCTTTACACGGTTACGAAAACGATTGATGGTGATAAAATCCGGATGCTCATTACCGGCAAGCCAGATATAATGAATGTCACGCAAGAGAAGCTTCTCTATTTTACGGCACGAATAGATATTATTCATGTAGGCGTAGATAATTACCTTAAGCATCATTTTAGGATGATAAGGACAGCGGCCGGTTTCTTTATAAAGTTTATTGAAACCTTCAAGATGGAGAGTATCAACAACTGTGTTAACTATGCGAACCGGGTCGTTCGACGCAATGTTTTCATCAATTCTTTGAGGAAAAAGAACGGTTTGGTTGGGAATGTAAGGACGAAAATGTAACTTTGCCATAACGAAATACTTTATGCCTAAAGATACAAAAACTTTGGGTAATAGCAAAGCCCGGGCTTGCGAAAGTCTGGGCTTTGTGCATAAAAAAGGTTGTGCCAGAGTTTTGACACAACCTCTTTTTCTTTTCAAAGTCAGAACTATCTTTTCCTTATCTTACCTACTAACTTTTTGATGGAGCCAAAACCTATCGTAGGAGCATGTGCATGGCAAGTATCAAAAACAACAAATTGTCCGGGTTGCACTTCGATAAGTTCACTAATAGGATCGTCAAAAAACTGAATATCTTTTATTGTATCCAACGGAGCTTTCGGAAATTTGCACTCGCTACGCAATTTGTAACCATAGTTTTCAGCTACTGAAACAGGCATCTGTAAATCAAGATAATTATCATGTATTTCAAGCAATGCTTTCTCCTGTTCTTTCATATCACACTCCATTATAATCACCCAAGCATTATCATCATCCAAGATATAAGTACCTGGTTTTACATTGATTAGATCAGTAGTATCTATGAAATGGAAAACTGTTGCAAATGATGGATTCAAGGCTTCCCAGAAGGCTCTGGCTTCAGCGTCAGCATTTTGTACAATCGGTTGCATCAACATCTGTTTTCTTGTACAACTATACACTGTAATAGACACGCAGAGCACAATAAATGCCCTTTGTATAATCAATAAAAGTCTCTGTAACTTCATTTTATAAGATTATTTTCACATTATATTCTAAATACGGGATTCCCAACTGAATCTCGTATTTTAAACTATAATCCCAACGCAGTTAATGGAACACGTGTAATCGCCATATCCTCTTTGCCCACAGAATATAAAGTATACAGCCATCCATTTAATATTATAGAACTGGGATAAGCATAGCCTAAATTTCGCCCTTTGATACCCGCAAATCGATATTTCTTAGGAGCATCAATACGTAAAGCATATACACAATCGAATTTATATCCGTCCTTACTGACTGACACAGTTATCGGATCCCGGTCTAAATATAACGCTTGATCAAAACTATATGCATTTTGGTTGCCTATCAGCAACACAGTCCCGTCTCCTGATGAAATAGCCTGCGCTCTGCTTGGTGAATCCGGAATATCTGTCGGATAAGGAATTCCCCACCCACCTGCTCCATCATTGAAGCTCACATACATTCTATTATCATGTACCGGATTCTGTGAGGTTCCCCAGTCACGTAACATGAGTACCAGCCCTCCATCTTTAGCCCGATAGATAAAACTTTCTATTAGTTTATGACTGTCAATCGCCGTACGCAATACTCCCCATGTGTCTGCCGCCCACCAACTGATTTGATCGTTCTCCCGATACCAATTGCGTAGCCGGATACCTATAGGTGGAGCCGTAGCTGAAGCAAGATCTTGCATGTATACAGGCAATTTTCCACCATCAGGTAAGTTTTCAACCAGGAATGGTTGTCCGAATTCCCCTTTTTCGTTCACAGTACGAGCAATCGGATATACTTTGGCACCATGCACGTAGGTAATGGCATATAGCACATCATCAATAACCGCCCATCTGTCGGGTTTCAGATGAATGCCTTTCTCTGTACGAGGCAAGACCGGACCGGGAGCAGGAAACAATTCTTTTGCCTCCGACCACTTTCCCCACGCATCAGAAGTGGCATATAACACACGTTGCCCGGGAGCATCTTCACCTAAAGGATGATTTCCCCACATTGCATAAAACTTACCTTTATGATTAATCAGACAAGCATAATGATTATAAGCACCATCTTCCCGAGTAGGTGGTTGCCACACTACTGCATGTTCAGCCTTGGATAATACTGGGAATCCCGCACCAGCAGAAAGGTCAACAGTTGGCATTTGAGCATTCCACATTGGTACAACCGGTGTCCCCTGCTTAGTAACCTTATTCGTTTTAAAGTTTTTTGTTCCTACTTTCACTTCAATCTCACCTTGATTGTCACCACCCGGAGAGGATTTTTCTGAAGACGTTTGACAACAAATATTGGATAGCTGAATAAAAACGAGCAAGCCAGTTATCGATATTTTTTTTAAATTATCCATAATATTTTTTATTTAGTAGCCAACTGTTTGTTCCAGCTTAGCACCAACATTGCTATCAATAGCTGTCTGCGGAATAGGCCACCACTGGTGAAAATCTTGTATAGAAGTCCGGGTAAGCTCTCGTATACTATATTTCCTTACCCTATCCACCAGTCTCCCCATTCGCACCAATGTTCTGCGGCGAGGTTCCTCAGTAATCAACTCTCTGGCACGTTCATCCAAAATGTAATCTTCCGTTACGTCGGATGCTTGAATCGGTTTTGCTCTGGCACGTTCACGTACCACGTTAATATCCTTAGCTGCATTTTCCAAATCATTCAACCTAAAGTAGGCTTCGGCACGCAACAAATAAGTTTCAGCCAATCGGTACACAATGAAATCCTGATAGGTACGCCCGGACCAAGACGTACTCGTGTTGGTTAATGTACCTATATCTCCCTCAATCTTACGAGGATAAGGATAAACATTTTGCATAGTATCGATTTCTGTTTTTCTTGGTTCTACCAACTGCCCGAAATAGGCTGATTTCGAATTTGTGTAACGGAACTCCCTACGCATATTATGAACCGAATTACGCATATCATTGTCCCAGTTTCCTTTCCAGACATTATATAAGAAATAAGGCGTAGGACGTACTTGTCCGGTCCCTCTTCCCATACTATCAACGACAATCATACCTGACTTTCCGGCAGGATCAGTAAGTCTTTCATACCAAGGTCCCCAATTTCTCAAACGATTATTGCCATTACTACCGCCTTGTCCACCTAATGTCATGTCCTCAAACTGCCATACATAAATGGACTCTAAATTACCGGCATCACGATTCTGATTACCGTCTTTGAACATATCAGAGAAGGGATCTCCCGGCTCATTCATTTTGGTACCAAAACGTTCATCCATCAACTTATATAAACCGGAATTTATAACTTTATTAGCACTTTCTACAGCTAACTGATACTCTCCAAGACTAATATAAACTTCAGTCAACAGATGATCAGCAGCAGCTTTCACAATCCGGCCTTGCTTTTTCACCGTTGCAGGTAGCCATTTAGAAGCATATTCCAGATCAGCACGCGCAGACTGGAGGACCTCTTCACGGGTATTTCGCACAAAATTAGTTTTGGGACTAACATAAATGGTATCTATAATAGGTACTCCCCCATACAGATTAGCCAACATATTATGCGTATAAGCCCTGAAAAACTTAGCTTCGGCAATCATTGCATTCTTTTTTTCTTCACTACTCCATATATCAGCCAACTCCGGTTTACTGGCATATGCAATGATGGTATTAGCTATAGGAAACATACTCTCGTAAGCCCAATCCCACACATATTTAGTCACGGTACTAGTTGGAGTAAGCAGGGTATTATAATTATTACTGGAAGCTGAATTATTGCCAAACGACGCTATGTCTGTTGATGCACTCATTATATAAAAATAGCGGGAGGCATCACGAGCAGCCATCTCATCACGGGCAGCCTTATGCATAGCAGTCATATAGGCTTCAAAACCTATTTCGGAGGTCAAGACTCCTTCTGTACTATAATTAGAAAGAGGCACTTCATTAAGAAAATCCGAACTGCATGATTGGCCGGTAACTATTAACAGTGCGGCACACAGTATTTTACTTGTTAGATTGACGAGTGTTCTCATTTTTTTCTTGTATTAGTATTTTCAATATTACTCAAATAAATTAGTATTAAAAGCCTAACTTAAATCCTAATGTATATGTACGGGCAATAGGATATCTTTCTGATGAGATTGATTCAGGATTAGTACCCAGCCAATCTGTAAATGTCAGTAAGTTCTTTCCACTCAAGAATACACTGAGATTAGATAAACGATACTTAGTCAGGAATTTCTGAGGGAAACGGTAGGACAATGACACTTCCTGTACACGAATGAAACTGCGGTCGGAATACCAATTATGCCCAAGTACGCTTCTTCTATATTCAAGTGAAGGACGGGAATTTGATTTATTTTCCGGAGTCCACCATCCCCCATCATACATATTAACAGGACGGACAGGATCCAGACTATTGTTATAGAAATCCAAATCATTGAATGTTCCAATCCAACCTTGCATTGCATTGATGAAGATGGACAAATCAAAATTCTTATAACTGAAATTATTAGTAATACCCCAACGGTACTTAGGCTGGCTACCCTGCCCAATAATTGTACGGTCATGTTCAGCTTCAACCTTACCATCATCATTCAAATCTTTGAATCGTGCATAGCCAGATGCATATCCTGCAGGGAGTTCATCTCCCTCCTGATAAATACCATCAAATACATAATCATAATATACATTAATAGGCTTCCCTATGAACCAACTGTTGCCAATGTCATCATCTTCTTTACCATCCCCGTTAGCATCTTCACCATACAAACTTACAATTTTATTCTTGTTATGTGAGAATACAAAACTTGTACTCCACTCAAAATCTTTATTATGGATGTTCACTGTATTCAAAGTTAATTCAATACCTTTATTATTTACCTCTCCTAAGTTCGTCCATATAGATGAATATCCTGTCATTACAGGAATAGACCGCTCTACCAACAAATCGCGCGTATCCATATTATAAAGCTCAACCGTACCACCGATTCGCTTATTGAACAGTTCAAAATCTAATGCAATATTAGCTGTATAGGTTGTTTCCCATTTTAAATCCGTATTGGCAATTCTAGACGGATAAATGCCCAATGCTGACTCTTCGCCAAACACATAACGGCTGGTGGTTGCCAAACTTAATGACTGATAAGGTGAAATAGCCTGATTACCTACAGCACCGTATGACACTCTCAATTTCAGCAAGTCCAGAAATGCCGCATTATCCAGAAAGTCTTCCTCAGAAACTATCCATGCAAAAGCCGCAGACGGGAATGTTGCATATTTATGATTAGCCGCAAAAACAGAACTACCATCCCTTCGGGCTGTCAAGGTGAACAAATACTTATTCATGAGTCTATAGTTTAACCTTGCCATAGAAGAGATACCGGAAACTTTCTTAGCCGAGGAAGTTGTTTCTTGTAACCCGCCAACACCAAGATTATTCCATCCAAATGTGTCAAACTCTAATTGATCTGCACTTGCTGTGGTACTTTCTTCGTTACTTCGGTTTGCACCATACATTAAAGTTACATCAAATGCATGTTTTTCACCCAATTGGAATTTATAGTCTAAAATATTTTCAACAACCCAATCGCGCGACATCCAGTTGCGCTTGGAAGCTGATGAAGTATTTGCATCAACATATACATCATTCTTTGTAGAGTTATAATCACGAATCCAACGATAGTTCATTGAGTAGTTTATCCGGTATGTAAGACCCTTAACCCATGGAATATTAACTATTGAATAAAAATTTGCGAATAAATTATTCCGGTAATAATCTTTCTGAGAAAGGCTATTACTCCTCACAGGATTTTCAGAAACGCCTTGGTCTTCGGGTACAGTATATTGTGTGGGTGACCCATCTTCACGATACCACGTGCCGTATGGACTTTGTCTCTTGGCCAGATTGACCGATGCAGGTACACCTGACTGGTCGTTTTGAGAAAACATAGTACTGGTACCGATGCTCAACCAATCAGTAATCTTGCTTTCCAAATTCACTCTAAAGGACATTCGGGTCAGGTTGTCATCAAGTATCAATCCTTTTTCTTGCGCCATAGAGGCAGAAATATAATAGTTAGTATTCTTGGACTTTCCTGACATACTTGCATCCACTGATAAAAGCTGCCCCTGTTGAGAAATCAAATCCAACGGATCAATAGTATGGCCATTTCGATAGTTTTCGGCCTCCGTTAAAGTCAGATATGTAGAAACATCATTCGGATCATATGGGATTTCCCTAAGCCGTCGAATTTCCATTGATTTTTCCAGATAACGTTCCGGGGTCAACAACTTCAATTTAGAAGCCCAATCCGACAAGCCATAAAATGCACTTACATTAATATTAGGCTTCTCTGTTTTACCTTTTTTAGAAGTGATAAGGATTACTCCATTCGCGGCACGAGAACCATAAATTGCAGCTGAACTGGCATCTTTGAGTACTTCCATAGATTCAATATCGTTCGGATTGATATCAATCATACTTCCATTAAAATAAATGCCATCCAGAATAATCAACGGATCGTTTCCACCACTCAACGAACGAGGACCACGCACCAGGATACTACCGTTCTGCCCCGGACGCCCATTATCTGTAAACTGAACTCCAGCCACCTGACCACGTAATGCCTGAGTAACATTAGTATTCGGACGGCTTTCCATATCGCTCATATTCACTTTACTTACAGAGCCAGTCACATTACGCCGACTTTGGCTTCCATAGCCAACCACTACAACTTCCTCCAAAAGGCCTGCATCTTCCTTTAAAACTATTTTAAAGGAATTCTTTCCTGCAACTTTTATTTCTTGCGGTAAAAAGCCAATAAATGATATCTGAAGCATTGCATTATCTTCTACAATCAGTTTGAAATGCCCATCCACATCTGTAACCGAACCATTAATAGTGCCTTTCTCTACTACATTTGCTCCGATAATAGCTTCTCCCCGCTCATCAGTGACTGTTCCGGTAATTTGCTTCTTTTGCTGAGTTGCAGCACTATTTCCAGGCACCTCAATATGCATCTCCGCTTGTGTGCCACTATAGGCATAAGCACCTATTGTCAAACTATTATAAACAGCCAACAATAAGAAAATGGAGCTCGATTTTATAATTAGCCATAAAAAATCATACGACTTTGCTGGTTTATTCATATCTTTACGTGTTTTTGATAGATTAAAATTTGGTATACAATTTGTTTGCGAGACAAAGGATACGTTAATTAATTAAAAACATTCTACAAAGTCGTGATGCTGCAGTGCAGCACCATGACTTTTTTTCTTATCTATACATCTCTCATAGGCATACATGTATTATAATTCAACTTCATTAATAACTCCCATTTCGTTACTGAACCGAGAACTTTTCATAATATCAATTTATTCAGCAACTATCTACACCTTTACTTTTTCATTTTATTTTTTTTGCGTGCAGCAATATTAGCAGCTGATTTCTTTACTCTGCCGGGCTTACTAATACGCATTCCCAAATCGCCACGTTCTGAAATTATTTTTCCTTCTAAAATATCCTCTTCTGTAAAACGTGCCATGAGTACATCGCCTTCACGAGTACGCTGATGGTCATACGAAATATAAATATATCCGTCTGGTGTCTGGAACCCTGTGGGATATGAAACTCCGGAACGTTCATCAAGCAGTAAATTACCCGACCAGGTTTTGCCATCATCTGTAGAAATAAAAGCACGAAGATGAGAACGAGACTTAAGTTGCTCATCAGGCATACCATGACGTACAAGCAAGAGATTGCCTGACTTAAGTCGTAAAATAAAATGGCGTGAATTGACATGCTCCTGATATTTTTCGGGCTCTGTCCAAGTGAATCCCTTATCAGTAGAATAACTTTGCCAGATACCTACGCCTGTACGTGCCGTCATCCACCAACTACCATCTTTTTTCTCTATTGTCAGATGTTCATCAAAACTGGGAGAGGGATATTTCACCATTCCACGGAATTCCCATGTTGTTCCCTGATCTGTTGATACCATAAGGTGAGCACCACGTTTAGCATCTAATTCCGGATGTGCACCCTTCAAAGGATTCTCCTTCCACCCCTTTTCTAACAATATGTCCATGCGACTACGAGGCCAGATACTTACAGGAAGTACCCACTCACCACTACTCATCACTGTCGGTTTTTGGAGTGTACAACCAATACCTAAATAAACAGGTTCTGACCATACAGGATTCTCAGAATCCGGATTTTCGCATAGCGTATACCAGTTACCGGAACGTCCGTCATAGTAAGTCATTGCCTGGTCGAAAAAGAGCCAAAGGCGTCCCAGCGGATCTGTCCATAATTGGCCTACAATAGTTCTGCGTTTAAGAGGCAGTGATTCATCATGAGGATCAATAACTACTTTTGTCTTTGTCCACTTTTTGCCCTCATCATCACTCCAAGCCAGCACAAAAAAAGCATTCGCATTATCTCCGCCACCAACCCAGCAAGCCCAGATACGTCCGCCCGGCGTACGTTCTATTCCTATAGTCATACCATAATCCAAATTCTTGGCATTATATTTTTTACCAGGATTGGTATTAACCAGCGGCGGTATCATAGCCAAACTGTCTGAAATGCGTATAAGCTCTTGGTTTTGCGCGACTACAGTATGAGTGGCACAAAATATGAAAAACATTGTGTACAAAATATTAAGTTTTTTCATGGCAATATAAATTTAAATATAAGTTACTTTCTTATCAGACTTTAATTCTTTTGTATCCTGAGCGTAATACAGCCAAATCAGCTCCTATAGCAAAAGCACTAAACCCCATCACACACAAATCAGAAATATCTTCTTCCGGAGAGACCAATATCCCTGCTTGTTTACCGGAGGATATAGCTGCTTTAACAGTTAAAGAAATGGCCTCCTGAAAAGGTATTCTTTCATCAGCACTCTTTCTGACTGATAAATCAAGACGCAAATCACGCGGACCAACAAAAAGCATATCCACTCCTTCTGTTGCCGCTATAGAATTAGCATTTTGTACGCCTTCGTAGTTTTCAATCTGAGCAATAAACAAAGGTGGTTCCCACTCTGTGATATTCCTGGGAGCATTTTCCCCGTATCCAAACGACCGGGAAGAACTCGAGAATCCTCTTTTCCCGAAAGGCGGATAACGCATTGCACCCACCACCCGGGCAGCTTCTTCAGATGAAGAAACATGCGGCATCATAATACCTGCAACTCCCCAGTCCAGCAGACGCGCAATAAGTCCACTACGGAATTCACTTACACGTACAATCACTTTTGTACCACTTGATTTTACAGCCATCAGATTAGGCAGAATGTCATGCTCCTGCATGAAGCCGTGTTCAAGGTCGAACAGCAACCAGTCAAACTGCATCATCGATATTACTTCGGTAACAATGGGGGAACCTAATGAAATCCACGTACCTTTACCAAGTATACGAGCCTTATTTTCTATATTCTGTTTCATACGTAAATTATTAATTTAATTCGCTATTACCTTATTTCTTCACAAGTCATCCATACTTTTCAGCTCTGTAAGCCCTTCATATGCGAGTTCTAATCTACTCAATGTAAAATTATGCAATCCCAGACCTCCTTCAGATCCCGAATTTATCAGAAAATAGTTACTATCTTTTTTAAAATATCCCGCCCCAACCCTTATCACAGCCTTAAACAGCATATTACGCATCAGATGTAGCCAAAAACGTGGTATGAAATTCTCCGGCAGAGGTTTTATTTCCTGATATCCTTCTATTAATGCATTCATCTCTTCCTTTGAGTGGAAACAAGCCATAAGTGAAATATCATCAGTAGGATCTCCTGAAATAGTATCGTCCCAATCAATCACAGCCTTTATGCAATCTTCCGTACCAAGCACATTCCATAAAGCCAGATCTTTGTGTACAAGACATCCACGTGAAATATCCAAGAATTTCAAATTAGCCACAACTGCTCCTAAAAAGCTATCAGCTTTCTCCTTTGTCAGAAAACTGTGCTGCACCAAGAAATCAAAATGCTTCTCTATATTCAGCATATAATAGTCACGATAAGTGGAATGCAGTCCTTCTAAACGTCCGTCGACACGCAAAATATCAGAATTGTATGGCCCAAAACCGTCCGTTGAAATACTTTGCCATCGGGCTATATAAGTACCTAGTTCACGCATCACAGTTCTCGTTTGCAGTTTATGAGATTTATAAATCCTATTCAAATCTGAGAATTCGACGTTTTCCATAATCTGCCAGGCAAAATCATATTTAATGCGAGATGAATCTACAGCGTATATGTTAGGGGTTGGAATTCCAATATCATGCACTCTATTTATAATGGTGGTTTCAACCTCCATATAGTCATCTTTCTCCGGTCCGTTCTCAACTCTCACGAAGTAGCTTTCATTATTCCTTGAAGCTAAAAACGTTAGATGGTTTCCTTGTCCTCCAGCTGAGGATAAAGAAAAATGTTCGCTTCCGAAATAATTGGTTAGTAACACCCCCAGTTCTTCCTGAACCTCTTTTGCATTCCCCTCATTACCTTCTTTGATTGCAAAAAAGGCCGAAGGACGATCACACTTCCAATAATAAATATTTTTTCTTGTTCCCATATCAATGTTTGGATGCTTCAAGTTCTTCAGGGTTCGATGTAAAACGCCAGATAGTAGCTAATATTCCTCCGATAGCAGTTTGCATGATCGAACAAAATACAGCAGGCACAGCTACAAGCGGCATAAAAGCAGGAAAACTATTACGAGCAAGTACCGCAGCCAAGCCTCCATTCTGCATGCCAGTTTCACATGCGATAGCCTTTGACATAGGTTTATCATACTTAAAGATTCGCCCAAAAGCATAGCCAAGGCCAAAGCCCAGCGAATGGAGTAATGATGCGGCAAGGGCTAATTGACCAGCATATTGAAACAAGAGTTCTTTTCCGTCAACCATAGCGGGAGCAATAATAGCACCGGATATGAAAACAATAGCCCATGTTGAAACAACAGGACCGGTTTGCCCCAACTTTTCTACAAACTTTGGAAATTTATACTTTATAAAGACCCCCAATGATACAGGAATCAATACTACCTGAACCACATTGAGAAACATCCCCCATGCATTTACATCAACATATTGTCCTGCCAGCAACTTGCAGAGCAGAGGAGTCATAAAAATGCCTAAGACAGTAGATACGGCTGTACTAATTATCGACAATGCAATGTTCGCACGGCCAATATAAGCAATCATGTTGGAAGCTGTACCTCCCGGACAACATGCTACCAATATAAGACCTACAGCAAATTCCGCAGGCAATCCCATCGCCATTGCAACAAGCCAGCCAGAAAGTGGCATGATAGTATACTGTGAAATAGCAGCTATTAGTACCACACGTGGTGTAGCAAATAAAGCTTTGAAATCCTCAACCCGAAGTGTAAGTCCCATACTGAGCATAACGACCGCCAATGCCAAGGTCATCCAACTCCCTTTAGTAAACCACATAAATGCACCTGGATATAAATATCCGACTATAAAAGCCAGAATAATCCAGATAGCATAAAGGTTAATAAACCATTCAATAATCTTTTTCATGTTTCTATTAGTTTTAAAATTAATATACGGTTAGCAATTTATGCAATCGATTGCATTGTGGCCTAAATTAAATTGCTAATGGTAATTCACGGTTAATCAAATACTTATGAGGTTTGAATTTTGATTACAGGTACTTACTTTTTAAAGATGACTCTCTTACTATAAGCTGTGGCTTATATACAATATCTTGATAAGGCATACCAGAGATAGCCTCCAACATTAATCTTGCGGAAGTTTTTCCAATACGATAACTAAATTGTTCAATAGAACTCAAAGGTGGATTCAATAAGACATCCCATGGCTCATTCACAAATCCTACAATGGCAATCTCCTGTGGGATTTTAATTCCCTTCTCAACAAAAACCTCCATTGCCGCTTTAGCTGCAAAGTCTCCCGAAAAGAGTATACCATCAGGCAACTGCTGGTTCTTTTGAGCCGACAATTTAATTGCATATTTCCGTCCTTCTTCTTCAGTGGTTAAAGCTGTATGAATATGTTTATTCGTAACTTCTAATCCATAATCACTCATAGCTTGCCTATATCCTCTATCCCGCTCACTCCATATCGAAACATTTTGTGGACCACGATAAAAGAAAATCCGTTTACAGCCTTGCTCTATAAGATGCTTCGTAGCCTCATAGGCCCCATTATAATCATCTTGCACAACACTACTTGTATTTGGAATAGCCATCTTACGATCGAACATAACCAAAGGAATTCCACTTTCGACCAGCGATACATAATGAGAATAATCAGTCGTTTCAGCAGCAACGGCAGCAATTATGCCTACAACTTTACCTTGACTCAAAGAAGCGATAATTTTCTTTTCACGCTCGAACAAATTACCGGAAGTAGCTATAATTAGGTTATAACCAGCTTTATATATCTCTGTTTCAACGCCAGCAATAGCCTGAACAAAATAATTACGATCAATGAGAGGCACAATCATTCCTATCGTCTTAATTTTACCGGTTTTCAAGGCCACTGCCATTTGGTTCGGTTTATAATTGAGCTCCTTTGCCAATTTATGAACAGCCTCACTTACTTCGCTGCTAATTCCCTTATGGTTATTCAGCGCACGCGAAACTGTTGAAGCCGAGATCTTCAATTCTTTAGCAATATCATAAATAGAGACTTTTTTCTTATCCATCATTATATTGTATCACTATATGAAAATACTATTGTGCACTGAAAGCTATTACTTCATTGCAATCGATTGCAATTATAGTGAAATTATAAATAAAACAAACACATTACCTTCATATTTAACATTTTTTTAACGAAAAGGCAATGTTGGCTAAATGAAACATAGGAAGAGAAGATAAATACCTTAAAGATCCTTCCTCCCCCAATTGTGTTAAAAACCCAAGATTTAAAAGCCCTCAAAATCTTTTTTTCATTTGCATTGTTTTGATGCAATATATCATTCACATAAAAATTTAATGCAATGAAGAGAAACCTGAACCCTCCTATGAAGAGAGCCCTAAGGCTTAAAAATCTATTCTTGACGGTATGTTTCCTGCTGATAGGTACTGCCGCATTTTCTCAGGAACGGACCATAACCGGTGTCGTTACCGACTCATTTAAAGAACCGTTGATTGGTGTATCCATAGTGGTACAAGGAACCAACACCGGTGTAGTGACCGGACTGGATGGCGATTACTCGATCCAAGTTCCTGCAGATGCTACCCTCGAATTCTCATACGTAGGTATGGAGAAGCAAAGCATCAAGGTAGGCAACCGCAATGTCATCAATGTACAAATGAAAGAAGACTCGCAAATGCTCGCCGAAACAGTCGTCATCGGCTATGGTAGCGCAAAAAAACGCGACCTGACAGGATCTATCACCAATATTAAAGGGGATGAGATTGCCAACAAACCGGTTGCCAACCCACTGTCCGCCCTGCAAGGTAAAGTGGCCGGAGTACAAATCATCAACTCCGGTAAGGCTGGTGCCGATCCGGAAATCCGTGTACGCGGTACAAACTCCATCAATGGTTACAAGCCATTGTACGTAGTAGACGGCCTGTTCAATGACAACATCAACTTCTTGAATCCACAGGACATTGAGTCTATGGAAATTCTGAAAGACCCGTCTTCACTTGCCATCTTCGGTGTGCGTGGTGCTAACGGTGTCATCATCATCACCACCAAGAAAGCTAAAGAAGGACAGACCCGTGTAAACATCAATGGTTCATTTGGCTTTAAAGCCATTACCAACAAGATTGCAATGGTGGATGCAGATGGTTTCAAGTTGCTGTATAACGAACAATTAAGAAATGAAGGTAATCCGGAATACGACTTTTCCGACTGGACAGGCAACACCAACTGGCAGGATGAAATATTCCAGACCGGATTCATCACTAACAACAACATCAGCATCACAGGTGCTTCCGACAAACATAGCTTCTACCTCGGTGCGGGCTATGCTTACGAACAAGGAAACATCAAGTATGAGAAGTATAGCAAAATCACACTGAACATCAGCAATGATTATAAAGTAACGGACAACTTCAAAGTAGGTTTCCAATTCAACGGTGCACGTATGTTACCGGCCGATTCAAAGAGTGTTGCCACCGCCTTGCGTGCAGCTCCGGTGGCAGAGGTATATAATAAGGAATACGGTTTATATACCTCCCTTCCCGGATTCCAGAAAGCACAGATGAATAACCCGATGGTGGACGTTGAATTGAAGGCAAATACCACAAAGGCGGAGAACTACCGCGGTTCGGGTAACATATACGGGCAATGGGACTTCCTGCAACACTTTCAGTTCAAAGCCATGTTCTCACTGGATTATGCATCGAACAGCACACGGACTTACACACCGATTATTCAGGTATATGACGCCAGTGCCGAAGGAGATATAGCCACATTGGGTAACGGTAAGACCGGAGTCAGCCAGGCTAAAGAAACGGAAATGAAAGTGCAGAGTGATTATCTGTTGACCTACACCAATTCATGGGGTGATCACAGCCTGACAGCCACCGCCGGTTTCACAACCTATTACAATAAACTCGAGAACCTGAATGCCGGACGCACACAAGGTGTAGGTCTGGTCATTCCGGATAACCCTGACAAATGGTATGTAAGCATCGGTGATGCAGCCACTGCTACCAATGGTAGTACACAATGGGAACGTTCTACGGTATCCGTACTGGCACGTATCCTCTATAACTATAAAGGTAAATATCTGTTCAACGGTTCTTACCGTCGCGATGGTTCTTCCGCTTTCTCTTATACGGGCAACGAATGGCAGAACTTCTTCTCTCTGGGAGGCGGCTGGCTGATGTCCGAAGAAGAATTCATGAAAGATATCAGTTGGTTGGATATGCTGAAATTGAAAGGTTCATGGGGTACTTTAGGTAATCAGAATTTAAGTTCCGCTTATCCGGCAGAACCGCTTTTGAAGAATGCCTTTTCCGCCGTTTTCGGCAAGCCGTCCATCATCTACCCGGGATATCAACTGGCCTACCTCCCGAATCCGGATTTACGCTGGGAAAAGGTAGAAGCCTGGGAAGTAGGTTTCGAAACCAACCTGCTGCGCAACCGGTTACACTT